>UEXU01000065.1_pt1 | contig 12032 bp, 13 predicted proteins | sample 4301121 | NCBI WGS metagenome assembly UEXU01 (sample SAMEA4773174, study PRJEB27434) | metagenome | biome: 2259; feature: agricultural soil; material: soil | place: USA | collected 2014-09 | depth 0.25 m
CATGCCTCACGTCGCCCGCGGTGAAAACGCCGACCCGGCTCGTCTCCAGCGGCAGCGGATCGCGATCCAGCGGCCAGCATTCAGGGCGGTTCCCCCCGGCGAGCAGGTCCCGTCCAGTAAGGATGTAACCCGCGGCATCGGTGAGGACGTGTTCGCCGGGGCACCATTCGGTGTGCGGCCGGCCCCCGATGCAGAGAAAGACGGCGTCGACCGAGTCTGTTCGAGCGTTTCCCCCGGCGTCGACGAAGGTCACGGCCGCGAGGCTGTCGCCGTTCGCGTGCAGCTCGGTCAGCTGCGTCTCGAGACGAACGTCGATCAGCGGGTGCTGCTCGATCCGCTCGATCAGGTACGCCGACATCGTCTTATTGAGCCGGTCGCCGCGCACGAGCATCGTCACACGAGCCGAAGCGTTCGCGAAACCGAGCACGGCCTGGCCGGCCGAGTTGCCTGCACCCACCACGACCACGCGCTGGCCGGAGGATCGCGCCGACTCACTCCGGCCGGCGCCGTAGTAGACGCCGTGTCCGAGCAGCTCGTCCACGCCGTCGAGCTCGAGCCGGCGCCAGTCGATGCCCGTCGCCGCGAGCACGACCGACGCCGTCACCTCCGAACCGTCGTCGAGGACCAGCCCGATCGTGTCGTCGCCCTCGAGGCGGCTGCCTCGGACGCCGCGGAGGAAAAACAGTTCCGCACCGAACTTCTCCGCCTGCCGCCCCGCCAGTCGCGCGAGCTCCGCCCCGCCGATACCGTCCGGGAACCCGAAGAAGTTCTCGATCATCGCTGCATACGACGCCTGGCCACCGGGCACGTCACGGTCGAACACGATCGTCGACAGGCCGTCCGACGCCGCGTACACGGCGGCAGCAAGACCGGCGGGCCCGGCGCCGATGACGACGAAGTCGTAATGCGAACGCTGCGGCGAATCCAGGTGCCTCCACGCCGCCGCGAGCAGCTCGGGGGACGCGCCCGTGTGATGCGTCCGGTCTTCTTCGACGACGACCGGCAGCGGCGCGTCGACGAGGTCGAGGTCGCCGAGCAGACGGTCAGCCTCCGCCGATCCCGCCTCGAGCCAGTCGTACGGCTGCGCAATGCGCGTGAGGAAATCTCTCAGGCGGTAGTGTTCTGCGTCCATCCGCCGGCCCACGACCTGCATCGTTGGGCGTACCGGGCTCACCTCGTCGATGGTAGTGCGCGGCGAGTGCTCTAGGTCTGGAGCCCGGCCGCTGCCTCGCCTCCGGCCTGGCGCTCGGCCTCACTTCAGATGCTCGAGCCCTTCGGCGAGCGGCTTGTCCAGCGTCTTCTGAGGCTGCCCGCCGAACGACACCGACTTCACGTCCGGGTCCATTGCCGCCAGTGCTCGAACCGCGTCAGCACGTTCCAGACGACCTCAACCGGAGCGGCGATCTGGATTTCGCCTCTTGCACTGACCGGAGCCTGCGACACCTCCATATCCGGATCCTAGAGCCGGGGTTCCGAGGCTCGGCATGGCCGGAGCCTCGGAGCTCGGCTGCGCGGACGCCGCAGGGACGTACTTAGTGCTCGCCCTGCTGCTGGGTGTCGGCGTTCGCCTTGGTGTCCGCATAACCGCCGGGGCCGTCGCTGGGGCCGGACTCTGCGGCTTGCTCACTCTCGGAACCGGCCTGCTCGCCGGCCGATTCGGAACCCTGACTGCTGGTGTCAGGCGCTGACTGGTCGCCCTGCTGCACGTTGTCGCCGTCGACGGATCCCGCTCCCTGCTCGCTCTGGGACACAGCCGGCGGGGCCGGCGGGCTGGCCTTCGAGCCGGCCGAGGCGAGTGTCGAGCCTCCGACCGCGAGCGCCGCCAACGCAGCCAGCGCTACAGCCAGCTTGGTGAGTCGTCTTCGCATTTCGTCCTCCTTCGGATTGGGTGCACGTGGGGACATGCGCCAGCCACCGTAGGAGCACGGGGTGAAACAGATGTGAAGCGCGGCGGGGGGCGCGCCGGGAAGCCATCGTCCGTTCACCTTTCTCTCATATCTCTGCAGGCACAGTTCTCGAATGAAGGTGCTGCTGATCGAGGACGACCCCAAGATGGCGGCCCTCGTTCGCCGCGGCTTGACCGTGAACGGCAACGCGACCGACATCGCACCGGACGGCGAAGACGCGCTCTGGATGGCGCGTGCCCACGCCTACGACGTGATCGTGCTCGACGTGATGCTGCCCGGCCGAGACGGCTTCGCGACCTGTGCAGCCCTTCGCGAAGCCGGCGTCTGGGCGCCGGTCCTGATGCTGACCGCCCGCGATGCTGTCGCCGACCGAGTCGCCGGTCTCGACGCCGGCGCAGACGACTACCTGACCAAGCCATTCTCGCTCGCGGAACTGCGCGCCCGGTTACGCGCGCTGGTACGCCGCGGCGCCGCCGAACGGCCGACCCTGCTCGAGGTGGGCGACCTCCGTCTCGACCCGGCAACGCAGCAGGTATGGCGCGGCATGACGGAGCTTCACCTGACAAGCAAGGAATGCGCACTGCTCGAGCTGTTCATGCGTAGACCGGGCGAGGTGCTCTCTCGTTTTGAGCTGCTCGAACACGGCTGGGATATCGGCTACGAGAACCACTCGAATGTCATCACGGTCTACATCCGCTACCTACGCGAGAAGATCGATCGTCCCTTCGGTCGGCGCTCACTCGAGACCGTGCATGGCGCCGGTTACCGCCTACGTAAGGACGGCGGTTGAGCCGAGTTCCGATCCGGCTCCGGCTAACCATCACCTTCGCGCTCGCGCTGGCCGTCGTCCTCGCCGCTGCAGGCTTCCTCCTCTACAACCACCTCAGTGCCTCGCTCGACCACACACTCGCGCAGAGCCTGCGCGCACGAGCCGGCGACATCTCCGCGCTCGTGCAACAAGCCGATACCGGACTGCGCGACTCACAGCTCAAGCCTCGCAACACTGGCTTCGCACAGGTGCTCGACGCGAATGGCCGGATCTTCGACCAAACGCCGGCACTCGGCCAGAGGCTGTTGCTAACGCCCGGACAATTGAGGCTTGCACGACACGGCACGCTGGTCATCGGCCGTGCGCGCCGAGCAGGGCAGAGCGTCCGTTTGCTCGCGACACCTGTCACCGCCCAGGGACAACGTCTTGTCGTGGTGGTCGGCACGCCACTCGTGGCCCGCGACCACGCCCTCGCGACGCTCCGCACCGAATTGCTTGTCGGGGGTCCCGCAGCGTTACTACTCGCGTCCCTGATCGGCTACCTGATCGCGGCCGCCGCACTGCGTCCGGTCGAAAGAATGCGCAAACGCGCGGCGGCTATCTCCGCCAACCGGCTCTCGGAGCGTCTCCCTATCGCACCCTCCCAGGACGAGATCGCACGGCTGGGCGAGACGCTCAACCAGATGCTCGGCCGGCTGGAGACAGCGCTCGAGCGGGAGCGAAGTTTCGTCGCCGACGCTAGCCACGAACTGAGGACGCCACTCGCCCACCTGCGGGCAGAGGTAGAGCTCGCGCTCGAGAGCCCTCGCGAAAGGGACGAGCTGGAAACCGCCTTGCGCTCGGTCGGAAACGAAAGCGACCGCCTCTCGCAGCTCGCCGAGGACCTCCTGCTTCTGGCGCGGCTGGACAAGGGAAGCCTCCCGATCCAACGGGATGTCATCGACCTGGACCAACTCCTCGGCGGAATGGCAGTGCGCTTCGAACGTCGAGCCAAAGGCGCCGGGCGAACGATCACAACCAACGGGGGCGGCGGTCGAGCCCGCGTCGACCGGCTCCGCATCGAGCAAGCCCTCGGGAATCTGATCGACAACGCCCTCAGGCACGGAGCCGGCGCAATCCAGGTCTCGGCCGTGCAGGACGGCGACTGGCTGGAACTGCGCGTGGTCGACGAGGGGACGGGATTCCCAGACAGCTTCGCACCCCACGCCTTCGAGCGCTTCAGCCGCGCCGACCAACACAGGAACAGCGGCGGAACTGGCCTCGGGCTCGCCATCGTCGCAGCGGTGGCGCAGGCCCACGGAGGATCAGCGACAGTCGAAACCGGGCCCAGCGGTGGCGGCGACGTCTCCATCCGCGTGCCGAACCCACGCGAAAGAGCACGAAGCGACCGCGCCGAGCGCGCACGACGGCGGCGGGCGGTCGTTTGACCGCCCGCCGCTGACCACATGGTTCGTTAGAAGCCGTGCTCGATTGTGTCGAGCTGAATGTCCTCGCTGGGACCTGTGACGGAGATCGCTTCCAACATCCCGACGCCCGGCTCATAGAACTTGTTCTCGTTCTTGGGCTCGAGCAGCGAGTAGTCCTTCGTCTGGAGTACGTTCCCCGTGAAGCTCCCCAACGGAACCGATCGCGATGCGCTGACGCTGAGCACCTGGGCTGCGTCCTGCGCGGCGCCCGGCGCATTTTCCTGGCAGTAGAGGTCTCCGACCTTCGGCGCCGCCTCCATGATGTAGCCCGGCTGGGCGCCGTTGACTCCAGCGGTCCAGGAGCCGGTTTGGGTGCCGGCGGGCAACTGCGTCGCAAGCTCGCCGAAGTACCAGACATTGCCCTGGTTGTCCTGGGCGTACCAGTCCAATGTGTCCTCAGTCAGGACGCCCGCCTCGCGGACCTGGTCGCGGACCTCGACTGTCTTCACGCCGTCGATCGTCGGCGTGTTGCGGGTGACGGTGACGGTGTCGACGACCGGCGTCTTCTGGACATTTCCGCTGTAGGTGAACCGCGTGCCGGGCACCAGCGGGAAGTACTGGTTATCGATCGTCGTCGATTTGCGGAAGTTGGCCGAACTGAAGCTCGGACACGTGGGCGCGGGCCTCGACCCCGGGCCGTTCCCCGGCAAGGCATGTGCCAACGGAACCAGCAAGCCCAGACTGAGCATCAACCCGCCAAAGAGCAGCGGCCGACGGGTGCGTCTCATCTTGTCCCCCCTTCCTCGCAGGTCGGTCGACCCTAGCCTCGGAAGATGAGTTGATCATGAGGAGGTCAAACACCCCGCGAGACTCAGTCAGTCACTCCGCCATCCGCCGTCGGCGCTGGAACCGGACGCCACCCGCCAGCAGCGCGAGCGCGCCGGGGATGCCCAGCGCGAGGGGCAAGATTCCGCCCGAGTTGAGGGTCTGCCGCCGCGTGACCGAGACGTGCACGGTCGGACCGGTGATCGGCGGCGCGGGCGCGCCGCCCCGGGTTAGCACTGCGACGTAGACACCGATGCGGCCCGAGTTCACTGCCTGCAGCTTCCAGCTGATGGTGGCCGACTGGCCGGCAGGGATCGGAGCGAGGTAGCGAGTCCGGCTCGACGACCAGTCCTCAGGGTCGACGTAGACGGTGCCGTCCAGGCTGAGGACGTTGAGGTGAACCACCAGATCACTGGCCGGAGCCGAGCTGCGATTCGCGACGGTCGCGCGCAACGAAAACTTCTTTCCAATCGAAGTCGAGATCGCCGTACGATCGACCGCGACGCTGAGACGCGGTGATGCGGCCGACGACGCCCCCACGAGAGCGAGCGCCGCGAGCGAGACGACTGCGACGAACACCGCCCCGCGTCGCATCATGCGGACCCACGTCCGTTCAGTCGCACGAAGCGCGCGCCTGCGATGGCGGCCAGAGCCGCAAAGACGAGGGCGGCGATGATCGGCGACGTCAGCCATGAGACGTCCTCGCTCCAGGTATGACCATCGACGACGATCTTCCCGACGTAGTGCTCGCCCGCGGTCAGCGGATTGGCGCGCTGGAAAAGATCACCCGCCCAGCTTTGCTGCGCGCCTGTTGGGAACTGCGTTGGAGCGAAGAGGGCAAGCAGGAAGAAGAGGCTCAACGAAAGGCTGGCGCGGTTCGAGCCCGCGAAGATGCTCACGAGCACGGCGAGCGAGACGAGGAAGACCGCAAGCAGGGTCCCGACGACCAGACGGACCGCCAATGCCATGCCAACGATGCCGATTCCGCGGCCGAGGAACCAGACGTACGGGATCGTGATGACAAAGGCGGCGAGCCAGAGGGACAGCGCCCCGAGCAGCTTGCCGCCCGTCAGCTGGAGGCGCGAGACAGGGGCGAGCAGCAGGCTCTCGAGTGAGCCGCGTTCGCGCTCGCCGCTGATCGCGTCCGCCGCCGCGACGAGGGCGAGCAGAGCACCGACGGCGATCGCGACCTGCAAGACGAGGTTCACGGATTCACGCTGCTCGAGAAAGTTCAGCGCGCGATTCGTCGCAACGAGATAGGAGAGCACGCTGAGCAAGAGGCTGAACGCGAGGCCGAGGAGCAGTCCCCTGCCCCCTAGCCAGAGATCCCGCAGTTCCTGCTCGGCGACGACCGCCCAAGCGCTCTGGGACGTACCGCGTTCGGCCGTTGTGACGCGCTGGGCCGTCGTTGCCAACTCAGCGCGCCTCAGTCATCGCAAGGAACGCATCGCTCAGGCGTGCGCCCTCCAGCTCGAAGGACAGCACCGAGACGTTCGCATCTGCGAGTGCGCGCAGACCCTCGTTCATCTGTCCGTCCTCGAGAGTCACCGCGAGCACACCCAGCTGCCCGTCCGTTTGGTCAGCGGCCCGGATTCCGGGTGCGCACCGGAGAACGCGCAGCGCGTCCTCGACCGACTCGGCAGGGACGCGCAAGCGGGCGCTGCGCGGTGCGGCAGCCTGTCGCGAAACCTCGGCGACGGTTCCCTCGGCAGCAACGCGTCCGCGATTGAGGATCAGGACACGCGAACACGCCTCCTCGACTTCGGCCAGGAGGTGTGTGCTCAGCAGGACCGCGGCGCCACGGTCACGCGCAATGCGGCGGATCAGCGTGAGCACTTGACGCTGGCCCGCCGGGTCGAGCCCCAGCGTGGGCTCGTCGAGAAAGACGACCTGCGGGTCATTGACGAGGGCACGCGCGATGCCGAGCCGCTGCCTCATGCCGCGGCTGTAGCTCTGAATCAGCGAGCGGCTGCGATCGCGCAGGCCGACCTCGGCGAGCAGTCGTTCCGCGAGTGTTCTCGAGCTGTTCCTACTCTGGCCGTAGAGCCGGGCGTAATACCGCAGGTACTCCTCCCCGGTCTGCCGCTCCGGATAGCCGGCACTCTCAGGGAGCACGCCGATCTGCCGCCGGATGTCGGCCGCGCGGGTGTGCGGAACCCCGGCTATGTCGAACCGGCCAAGTGTCGGCGCCAGGATCGTCGTGAGAACGCGGATCGCGGTTGTCTTGCCCGCACCGTTGGGCCCGAGAACTCCCTGGATCTGGCCCGACTCGATGGTGAAGGTGAGGTCCTCGACCGCCACGAGGTCGCCGTACTGCTTCCGCACGCCCCGGGCCTCGACCGCCGCACTCACTGCTCCCGCCCAACCGACACCGGTGGCAAGGTAACTGCCGAAGATGAGCGCGTCATGAGAGCCGGTCCGAGCCCGTCACTCGTACCTGAGCGCGGCGATCGGGTCCATCCTGGCGGCGCGGCGCGCGGGGTAGTAGCCGAAGAAGAGCCCGACGGCGAGCGCGACCAAGAACGCCAGCACGAGCGATGAAGCGGTGATCAGAGTCTGCCAACCGGCGAGGGAGCCGACGAGCCTGGTGGCGCCGATGCCGGCGAGAACGCCTGCGATTCCCCCGAGCGTGCTGAGCACGACGGCTTCGATGACGAACTGCAGCTGAATCCGCACTGGATCTGCCCCGACCGACTTCCTGATTCCGATCTCACGCGTCCGCTCGTGGACGGAGACGAGCATCATGTTCATGATCCCGATCCCCCCGACCAGCAGCGCGATCCCGCCCAGCGCGAACGTCAGTACGCGAAAGGTCGTCGTTGCGCTCTGCGCCTCTTTGACGAATGCGGCCTGATCCTCGATCGAGAAGTCGTCCGCATAGGACGGTGGGAGGTTGTGCTGCTTTCGAAGGAGCGCTCCGATTGCGTCCATTGCAGGCCCGATGTCTCTTTCATTGCGAACTCGAACGCCGATGCTCTTGGTGGTGCCGCCGCCGAGAAGCACACGAAGCACCAGTGGCAGAGGAACGTAGACCCGGTTGTCGAGACTCTCCCCGGCGAGCTTCCCCTTCCGATCCTGGATGCCGATCACCTCGAATTCGTGGCTCCCGACGCGCACGGTCTTCCCGATCGGATCCTGGCCCGGAAAGAGTCTCGCTGCCGGGATGACTCCGAGCATCATCACGCTGCGCCCGAAACTGACATCGGCGGCAGAGATGAGCCGACCGCGGGCGGCTGCCTGGTTGTAGATGTTGCTGTAGGCGGGCGTGATGCCGAAGAGCCTCGTCACCGTGTGGTACCGGCCGGCCGACACGCTGAGACTCTCGATGTCCTGATGCGGAGCGACCGCCGTCACGACTGGCAGCTTCGCGATCGCCACAGCATCGTCCGGTGTAAGCGTCCGGTCGGTCGCGGATTGGCCGGTGCCGACCGTGATGAACTCGCCGTCGACGAGGATGACATTGGCGCCCAACCTGCGAATGCTGTCGCCAACCTGCTTCTGGGCGCCCGCGCTCACCGCCGTAACTGCAACGAGCGACGAGACACCGATGACGACGCCGAGCGCCGTCAGAACCGCGCGGAACCAATTCGCGCGAAGCGCTCCGAACGCGATCCGCCACTGCTCGAGCATCGAGCTCAGACGGGTGCGACGAGCGCGGGTCGTGGCTGCACGGACTCGTCCGCAACGAGGAGGCCGTCGGCCATACGCAGGATGCGCGACGCACGTTCAGCCACCTCGCTGGAGTGCGTCACGAGGACGATGGTCGCTCCGCCTCGGTTCAGCCGCTCCAACACGCCGAGCACCTCTGCGGCGCTCGCAGAGTCGAGGTTTCCGGTCGGCTCGTCTGCGAGCACAACGCTGGGTTTGGCGACGAGCGCCCGCGCGATCGCAGTGCGCTGCTGCTGCCCTCCCGACAGTTGGGCCGGCAGATGGGATGCGCGGTCGGAGAGGCCGACCTCCGCAAGCGCATCGAGAACACGCTGACGGCGTTCTCGCAGGGGCACGCGCGCGTACACGAGCGGGAGCTCGACGTTCTTGTAGGCGGTCGAGCGCGGCAGGAGGTTGTAGGCCTGGAAGACGAATCCGATCTCAGCACCGCGGACGTGCGCCCGTCTCGTCTCAGGAAGCTCGGACATCTCCTGCCCGACGAGTCGGTAGATCCCGCTCGTCGGCCTGTCGAGACAGCCGAGGATCCCGAGCAGCGTCGTCTTCCCGGACCCAGAGGGGCCCATGACGGCGGCGAACTCGCCCTCACGGACGACGAAGCTCACACCGCGGAGCGCCTCGACCGAGAGCTCGCCGCTTCGATAGGTCTTCCTTACGTCGACGAGCTCGAGGACCGTGGCGCCCGAGCTGTCACGCACCTCCGCCTCCTGCCAGCACGACGCGCTCCCCCGCCTTGAGCCCGTCTTTGACTTCGACGTCCTTGTTGTTCGCGAGCCCAAGGGTCACCCGGCGCACCGACGTCTTGCCTGCGGCATCGACGACCGTGACGGTGGCGCTTTGACCATTTCCCTGAGCCACAGCCTCGAGTGGAACCCGCACGACATTGCTGCGGTTGGCGACGATGATGCGGACGCTGACGTTCATCCCGGGCTTCAGGCCCGCAATGTGCGTGAGCGCGACGCGTACCGGGAACGTCACGACTCCAGCGGTGTCGACCCCTGTGAGTGCTTCGAAGAGCACCTTCCCGGAGAACTGCTTGGCGCCGAGCGCGTCGACGCTCACACGCGCGCGCTGCCCGCGCTTTACACGAGCCGCGTCGAACTCGCTCAGCGAAACGCTGACCGCCAGGTGCCGCAGATCGGCGACGGTCGCGACGGGCGTAATCGCGTCGACCGCAGCACCGAGAACAGTGAGCACAGACGTCACGGTTCCCGACGAGGTGGCCCGAACCTCGAGCTGCCGCGCGGCGAACTCTGCAAGAGCGAGCTTCGCCCGCGCGGCTTGCACCTTGAGCCGCGCGATGCCGATGTCGGTCGGCGTGCCTGGGCCGCCCCGAGCTCGCAGCACTGCGAGATCCGCAAGTGCCTTGCGCACGTCCAGCCGGGCAGCCGTTACGTCGCTGCGGAGCGGCGGGCCGAGCAGCTGACGGAGCCGGGCTCGTGCCGCGGCCAGCGCCTGCAGGGCGGCCGAGAGAGCCGCCGGGCTCGGTCCTGCCTCGAGGGTCGCCAGCTCCGCTTGAGCTCGATCCACCTCGAGGTTGGCGGCCGTCACATCTGCAGGAGCGGGCGGCTCGAGGAGCTTCGCCTGTTTCAGACGCGCAACCTCGATGGCCTTCCGCGCGGCTATGAGGGATTCCGGCGAAGAGAGCACATCGCCGCGGAGCTGGGCCGCGAGGTCCGCCTCCGCCTTTCTGACCTCCAGCTCGGCCGCGGCGACGTCGGCCGGACTCGGTGGCTCGAGGACCTTCGCGAGCCGCTGTTGGGCGAGCTGGAGGTTCCGCTGCGCAATCTGGATGGCACGTGAACGAGCTTCCTCCGTTCCACCGCGGAGCACCTCGAGCTCCGACTCGGCGCGCCTGACATCGAGGCGTGCGGTCTCGAGGTCGGCAGCGCGCGGAGGGCCGAGAATGCGCGCGAGCCGCTGGCGCGCGGAGATCACGGCGAGGTGCCCGGCCGCCAGCTCCGCCGGCGTCGCGGGCAGACCTCTGAGCGGGTCGCTGGTTCGCTTCTGCAGGAGCTCGAGGCGTGCGGTCGCGACGTCGTCTCTCGCCTGCGCGACCGCGGCGGCCGCCGTGCCGCCGTCGTCCAGGACGGCGACGACGTCACCTGCCGCGACGTGCCCGCCGGGCGCGACCAACACTCTCGAGACACGGCCGCTCGCTCGCGGCAGGATGGCGTCAGCCGGAATTGACGCGCCGCCGGTGCTGCCGGTGGCCGAAGTCGAACCGGGTGCCGAGGCCGGCGCGCCACTACTCGCAGACGAGCTCGGAAGCGGGATCAGACCCGCAGCGTTTGCCTCGACGATCCTGCCGAGACCGCCGACGGTGACAACGACGTCGCCGCGAGTCGCTGCGACGGTTTGCACTGACCCCCGTGCCGGAGCGGGGCTCTGGAGCCTCCAGACGATGACGCCGACCGCGATCGCAGCTGCGACGGAGACCCACAGCACCGTTCGCCGTGGGCGGCGGCCGAGCAACCCTCTTACGCCTGTCGCATCGATGCTGGCTCCTCTCGTCAGGGATCGACGGCCCGACGTTAGGTAGCCCGCATGAAAGGATCGTGAGAACGGGCCACTCCATCTCTCGATCAGGCGCTCAGCTGGTGTCGCGGCCGCGCCGCCGGGACTTTCCGGCCCCGGCGGGGACGTCAGTGCGGCACGCGCGTCCGGAGCCGCTCGAGGTCGAGGATCACGATTCGGCGACGCTCCCGCTTGACGATGTGCTCGCCTGCCAGGTCGTGAAGAACGCGCGAAATCGTTTGCCGGCTGAGCGCCAGAGTTGCAGCGACCTCTTCCTGCGTCATCTCCAGCACCGGCTCGTCACGCTCGGCCGCCTCAGCCAGGAGGAGAAGCGCAACCTGCTCGGCTGCGGACTTGCCTCCGAATTGCGCGAGCCTTTCGTAGGCACGGTCGAGCGCGTGCGCTACCAGGCGGAGCCAGCGGAAAGCGATCTCCGGAAAGAGCTCTTCAAGCGTGGCGATCGTGTCGAGACGGAGACGCAGGACCGTCACGTCGGTCAGCGTGACAGCCGAGTAGCGATGTGGGGCGTCGAGAATGAGAGCTAGATGGTCGATGCTCGATCCGGCGTGCACGATCTGCACGACCAGACGGTCACCGCGAGTCTCTCGGACGAGCTCGATCTCGCCCCGCTCGAGGATCATGATCTCCTCCGGCAGGTCCCCTTGACGGAAGAGCGTCGTGCCCGGGCGATAGGTGCGACGCATGGCGAAGCGGCGCAGCGCCTCGACATCGCTGCCCGGCAGCGCCTCGAAGTCCTCGCGCGTCATCGTCTCGCGCAGCCACGGAGCGAAGCGCGGGCTGTCCGGCCGGGGCGCTCTGAGGGTTGGTGTCGAAGCCATTCGAGCGGCGAACGGTGCCGCGGTCACTGTCGCACATCCGACAGTTTGGCAGAGCCAGGCCTGGACAAATCGACTTCGACGGGCTCCCTCGCAGCAGTTCTGC
>UEXU01000354.1_pt1 | contig 11900 bp, 15 predicted proteins | sample 4301121 | NCBI WGS metagenome assembly UEXU01 (sample SAMEA4773174, study PRJEB27434) | metagenome | biome: 2259; feature: agricultural soil; material: soil | place: USA | collected 2014-09 | depth 0.25 m
GAACAAGCCGTTCTGCGACGGCTCGCACGCACGGGTCGGCTTTCGCGGCTGAGCGGCGGGCCGAGCGTCCGTAGGATGTGAGCATGTGCCGGAACATCCACACGCTCTACAACTACGAGCCCCCCGCGACGCACGAGGAAGTGCGGGCGGCGGCCCTTCAGTACGTCCGCAAGGTCAGCGGCTTCAACAAGCCTTCGCGTGCAAACGAGGAGGCCTTTGCTCGGGCGGTCGACGAAGTCTCGGACGCAACGGCGCGGCTCCTAGCCGAGCTCGTCACCGCCGCGGCCCCAAGGGACCGCGGGGTCGAGGCTGAGCGAGCCCGCGCCCGCGCCGCCAAGCGGTTCGCGGCGGCGTAGCGGGCCTTGAGCTGGTGGCTCTGGCCGGCCGTCGGCTTCGTTCTGCTTGCCCTTGCCTGGGCAGGGCTCGTCCTCTTCCTCGTCCTTGCGGGCCGCCGGCAGGAGGCACGAGCTCTCGCCGGCTTCATCCCGGACTGCCTGGTGCTCGTCCACCGGCTCCTCGGCGATCCACGAGTCCCAAGGCGGCGGAAGCTCCTCTTGCTCGGCCTCGTCGGGTACCTCGCGATGCCGTTCGACCTCGTGCCTGACTTCATTCCCGTCGTTGGTCAGCTGGACGATGTGATCGTCGTGGCGCTCGTCTTGCGGCGATTCGTCAATTCCGGCAGCGGTGACCTCTTACATCAACATTGGCCCGGCCCGGAGCAGTCTCTGCAGCTCGTGCTGCGGGCCTCGGGACGTCGCCAGGAAAGGAGCTGAAGTGGTCTCAGAAGCACGCCTCGTCGATTCCGACGCAGGGCTGGTGGCCGCCGGCGAGGGATGGTTCGTCGTCAACGTCCGCGACGCGGCGTGGGTGACGAACGAGTCCCTCGCACCGGCTTGCATCTTCGAGGGCGATGCGGCTCCGTTCACCGAGGTCGGCTTCACCCTCGGCGTCCTCTACCCGGGGCGCCCCGGCGGCCTCTACCACCGCGAGTCGAATCAGGAGGACTTCCTCGTCCTCGCCGGCGAGTGTCTGCTGCTGATCGAAGGCGAGGAGCGGACGCTCGAGGCCTGGGACTTCGTCCATTGCCCCGCGGGGACAGAACATGGCTTCGTCGGGGCGGGCGACGGCCCATGCATCATCTTCATGAGCGGCGGCCGAACCGGAGAGAAGGAGATCGTCTATCCGCGGTCAGAAGTTGCGCTGCTACACGGCGCAGGCGCCGAGACGGAGACGAATTCACCAGCCGAGGCGTATGCGCCCTTCCCCAAGTGGCAGCCGGGCCGACCGCCTAGCTGGGAGGGCCTGCCCTGGGGCTAGCGCCGCCTCCCGGGTGCCTCACGACCAGGCCACGGGCAACGCGGCGAGGCTCCGAAAGAGCGGGACTGGCCGCCAGGCGAGTTGATCCTTGTCGACCGCTAGACGCAACCCAGGCAAGCGGCGGAGGAGCGTCGTCAGCGCGATTTCCGCCTCCAACCGGGCGAGAGGCGCGCCCAGGCAATAGTGGCTGCCGCGGCCGAACGCGACGTGCTTGGTATCGGCTCGCGCCAGGTCGAGCGTGTCGGGATCATCGAAACGAGACGGATCGCGGTCCGCGCTGCCGAGGATGACGATCACCGTGTCCCCACGACGAATGGTCTGACCTCCGAGCTCGACCTCGGTCGTGGCCCAGCGGTTGAGCGCTCGCTCGACGGGACCGTCATAGCGGAGCAGCTCTTCGATCGCGGTCGGCATCTGCTCCGGCTCCCGCTCGAGCAAGGCCTGCTCCTCGGGGTGTTGCAGCAGTGCGAGCACGCAGTTGCCGATCAGGCTCACCGTCGTCTCGTGCCCGGCGACGATGAGCAGAACGACCATGCTGAAGAGCTCCTCTTCGCTGAGGGTGTCGCCGGCGTCCTCGGCCTGGAGCAGAGCACTGATCAGGTCGGTCCCCGGCTCGGAACGCCTGCGAACGAACAGGACGCGCAGATAGGCGACGAAGTCGTCCATGAGCGCGCCGAACTGCGCGCGCGCGTCGGGCCCGATCACCGGGGTGACGACCGCGTTCGACCATTCGCGGAAACGACTGCGATCCGCGACAGGGATGCCGAGCAGCTCGGCGATCACCGTGATCGGGAGCGGAAAGGCGAACTCCTCGATCAGGTCCATCTCATTCGCGTTCTCGACGGCGTCGATCAGCTCGTCTGCGATCTCCTCGATTCGCGGCCGCAGCCTTTCGACCATCTTCGGCGTGAACGCCTTGGTCACGAGCCTGCGCAAGCGACGGTGATCCGCCCCGTCCTTGTTCAGCATGTGGCCGTCGATGAAGGACATCGATTCTGGCATCCCGCTCGAAAGCTCTACGAGCTCTTCCTCACTCAATGCAAGCACTGGATCGCGGACGAACCGTTCGTCATCGAGGAGGACCGCAACGACGTCGTCGTGGCGCGTGACGAACCAGATCGGCGTCTTGCCGTCGATCCCCGGCTGGCAGAACACCGGGTCGTGCTCGCGCATCTCTGCGAAGGTCGCATACGTCTCCGCGCGGAACAGGTCGCTATAGAGGTCGTACTTCCGCGTCGTCGACTCGGCGCCGCTCATCTCACCTGCGGGCTTCCAGCCGCGCGACCGCCAGTGCGTCGGCCGCGGCGGCGGTTGTGATGCCCTCGGTCTCCGCACGCTCGTAGATCTCCGTCAGCGTCGCGCCGATCCCTGCGAGTGCCTCTGCGACCTCCCGGTCTGTCGTCTGATGAAGCTCGAGCGCGACGATCGCGATTGCACCGCCCGAGCTGATCACGTAATCGGGCGCGTAGAGGATTCCGCTGGCGCGCAGCGTCTCGGCCGCCTCCGGCTGTGCAAGCTGGTTGTTCGCAGAGCCGGCAACGATGCGGCACCGCAGCAGTGGGGCCGTGTCGACGCTCAGCGTTCCACCGAGAGCGCAAGGCGCGTAGACATCGCACTCCGTGCCGATCACTGCATCAGGAGAAACGGTCGTGCCACCGGCGGCCCCAGCCACCGCCTCGGCTCGGTCGCCGTCGACATCCGCGACCTGGACGCTGGCGCCCTCGCTGCCGAGCCGAGCGGCCAGCGGGGCACCAACGCTGCCGGCGCCCTGGACGAGCACGCTGCGCCCCTCGACCTCGGTCGAGCCGAAGACGTGGCCGAGGCTGGCCCGGATCCCGTGGTAGACGCCGAGCGCCGTGTGGGGGCCCGGGTTGCCCGCCCCTCCATTCGCGACCGTACGGCCAAAGACGTGCTCCGTCCGCTCGCCGATCACGTCCATGTCCTCGGCGCCCGTGTTGACGTCGGAGGAGGTGACGTAGCTGCCGCCGAGTGATGCGACCAGGTCGCCGTAACGGCGGAGCAGCGCGCGGCGCGGGTCGCCACCCGGGATCTCGGGCACCGCGAGCACGGCCTTGCCACCCCCGTAGCCCATGCCGGCGATCGCGAGTTTCGCGGTCATGGCGGCCGACAGTCGCATCGCATCGGCAAGACCGTCGGCGGGTGTCTCGTAGACCTTCAGGCGCGTGCCGCCTGCAGCGGGCCCGAGCCGCGTCGAGTGGAGGCAGACGAAGATCCACCCTCCACTCTCACGGTCGCGCCGGATGACTGCCTGCTCGCCGTCCCAGTGCTCCAGGAGCTCCTCGAACGTCGCCACGAGACGATTCGATCACATCCATCTCAGGCTGCGGCGCCGTCGTCCTGCTTCTCGATGCGCGGCATAGGATCGGCGCATGAGGATGCGTGCAGCGGTGCTCGAGGAGTTCGGAGCACCGCTGCGCGTTCAGGAGGTCGACCTGGCCGAGCCGCAGGCGGGCGAGGCGCTCGTCCGACTCGTCGCCTGCGGCGTCTGCCACACGGATCTGTACACGGCCTCGGGTGCCGATCCGTCCGGCTACGCGCCCACGGTGCTCGGCCACGAGGGCGCAGGGGTGGTCGAGCGGGTCGGCGAGCGCGTCACGGATGTCGCACCCGGCGATCACGTCGTCACGTTGTTCTCGCCGCAATGCCGTGAGTGCGAGCACTGCCGTGACGACCGCACGAATCTCTGCCTGGCCATCCGAGAGCAGCAGAACCTTGGCTACCTCCCGGACGGCACAACGAGGCTCTCGCGTGACGGCGATCCGATTCGCCACTTCATGGGGACGTCCACCTTCGCGGAGTACACGGTCATGCCCGAGATCGCACTCGCGAAGATCGACTCCGAGGTTCCGCTCGACCGCGCTTGTCTGTTTGCCTGCGGCCTCTCGACCGGCCTGGGTGCGGCGATCAACACGGCCAAGGTTGCCGCGGGTTCGACCTGCGTCGTGTTCGGAGCGGGCCTCGTCGGGCTCGGCGCCGTCGCGGGCAGCCGCCTGCAGGGGGCGGAACGGATCGTCTGCGTCGATCTCTCCGAGGAGCGCCTCGAGCTCGCTCGCGGCCAGGGCGCGACGGACACGCTGGTCGGTGGGCCCCGAACCGTGGAGGAGATCGTCGAGCTGACCGGCGGCTTCGGAGCCGACTACACCTTCGAGGCGACCGGGAGCGTGCAGGTGATGCGGCAGGCTGTGGAGTCAGCACGAATGGGCTGGGGTCTTGCGACGATCTGCGGCGTCGCGGGCAAAGGCGAGACGCTCGACGTCATTCCTCGCTTCCTCATCACCGGCCGCCGTGTCGCCGGCTCCTCGTTCGGGGGTGTGAAGGGACGCGACCAGGTGCCGCAGTTCGTCGAGCGCTATCTCGCGGGCGAGATCGACGTCGATCCATTCATCTCGCACACACTCACACTGGACGACGTCAACCGCGGCTTCGAGCTGATGGAGGCGCAGGACGGCATCCGGAGCGTGATCGAATTCGCCTGAAGCTCCGTTTCTGGTGTGACGGTTGAGCGCGTCTGTGACGTAAGGACTTCGCAGACAACCGAAGGGAGTTCCGATGAAGCTCGCTCGCCTTGCCGTCCTCGCAGCCGGCGCCGTGGCCGTGGCCGCGTTCGCAGGTGTCTTCGCGCCCTCGGGGGCCCGGAGCGCATCCCCCGATCAGTCGGCCGGCGGAATCACCGTCACCGGTACCGGCTCCGTCACCATCACGCCCGATGGCGGGTCGATGTCGTTCGGGACCGTGAGTCAGTCCAGGACCGCGGCGGGGGCTGTCAACGCCGGCTCGCAGGTGGTGGCGCGGGTCATCGACGCGCTGAAAGGCGTCGGGGTGGCAGGAAAAGACCTCCAGACCTCTGAGGTCTCGCTTTCACCACGCCTGGACGACAACGGGGACGAGATCGTCGGGTACACGGCGACGAACAGCGTCACGGCCAGCATCCGCAAGCTGACGGATCTCGGACGCGCGATCGACGCCGCCGTCGCAGCCGGCGCGAACCAGGTCTACGGCCCCGGCCTCCTCGCTTCAGACCAGGACGCCGCCTATCGCGGCGCGCTCAAGGCGGCCGTCGCGAATGCCCGTGCCAAGGCGGAGACGCTTGCGAGCTCATCCGGCCTGGCAGTCGGCAAGATCACCGCGATCGTGGAGAGCGGTGAGTCCTCCCCTCAGCCGCTCGCGATGACCGGAGCTGCGAAGGACGCAGCGACGCCGATCGAGCCCGGCACGCTGACAATCGCAGCGGTCGTGACAGTGACCTTCGCTTCCGGCTAGTCGGGCAGCTAGCGTTGCGCGGGGTCTGTGGGGCAACTGCGCTTCCAACGAGGTCGCGAGCTAGCGATCGACCTAGGAACGGCGAACACGCTGGTGTTCGTCCGTGGCCAGGGGATCGCCGTTTTCGAGCCCTCGGTCGTTGCGATCGACGAGCGGACCGACGAGGTTCGCGCCGTCGGCGAGGACGCGCGACGGATGATCGGGCGTACGCCTGCGACGATCCGGGCGATCCGCCCGCTTCGTCACGGCGTCATTGCGGACTTCGATGTGACGGCAGAGATGCTGCGGTACTTCATCCGCCGGGTCGGCGGCGGCGGGCTCTCGTTCTCACGCGTCGTGCTCTGCGTTCCGAGTGGGATCACGGACGTCGAGCGCAACGCCGTCGAGGAAGCGACGCTCGCCGCGGGCGCCCGCAACGTCGCGCTGATCGAGGAGCCGATGGCCGCTGCGATCGGCGCGGGCCTGCCCGTTGGCGAGGCGCAGGGGAGCATGGTCGTCGACATCGGCGGTGGCACGACCGAGGTCGCGGTGCTTTCGCTGGGCGGAATCGTCGTGCGCGAATCGATCCGAGTCGGCGGCTACGAGCTGGACGACGCCATCGTGCGGCACGTCAATGCCAACCAGCGACTGATCATCGGGCCGGAGACGGCGGAGACGGCGAAGATCGCCTGCGGCTCGGCCTGGCCGCTGTCCGAGGAGATCGAGACGGACGTGGCCGGCCGCGACCGAATCACCGGATTGCTCAGGCGGGCGACGCTCGATTCGGCCGAGGTCCGTTTGGCAATCGGGCAGCCCGTCGAGACCATCATCGATACGGTCAGGCGGACGCTCGAGTCGACGCCGCCCGAGCTCGCCGCGGACATCTCGGGGAGCGGCATCGTGCTCGCAGGCGGCGGAGCGCTCCTGCGCGGCATGGATCGACTCATCGCGGCGGAAACACAACTTCCGGTGGTCGTCGCCGACTCACCGCTCGAATGCGTCGTGCTGGGGGCAGGCAGCAGCCTCGAGGAGAGCGACGTCTTGTGGCGGACCTCGAAGCGCCGATCGTCGCGCCGTCGCCGTAACTGAAGCGCCCCGCGAACGGGGCGCTGCAGTTCTTGGCTACGCGGGTCTGGGTGTCGGGCCGACCGCCCGCCTGAGAGCGCTGGCGGTGAGGCCGGGAAGGGCCAGCAGAATCAGCGCCAGCACCAGCAGCGTGAAGTAGAAGCGCCGCTTCATCTCACACCGCCGGGATCGCCGGTGTCTGGACCTCGGGCGCATACGTGGGGCTGTAACCGAGGGCCCGCCCGAGCGGTGCACCCAGCGCAAGCCCTGCCCTTTGTACCCACGCAGGCGGATGCGGCAGCCGAACCGTATCGAAGTGCGCCCGCGCGATCACCGCGAGGCGGAGAGGATTCGGCATTCCCTTGCGGTTCGTCTTGCCGTCGGTGGCGAGAGCGAACATCGTCTCCAGCAGCGACTCGAACTGAAGCGCAGGCCGCACCTCGCACACGAAGCGCACCTCGTCGTCCCAGGCGTTCCAGAAACGATGCGGGGTGCCCGACTCGACGACGGCGACGTCGCCTGCCCGAAGGATCTGCTTGCTCTTGCCAACCTTGAGACCAAGCGCTCCCTCTGCGACCGCGAAGCGCTCACTCTGAGAGGGATGAACGTGACCGGCGGCCACGAAGCCGTCGGGCTGAACGACGACCTCGACGACGACAGCCTCACCGTTGGTGTCGGCAGAGGTCGCCAGGAAGGTGATGCGCTCGCCTGTGACCGGGTTCTGGATCGTGTCGCCTGTGCGGATCATCTGAGCCTCCTTCGTTTGGTGACACGTTGGAGGCTAGGTCCGGCGGCGCGTGAATTCGTCGGCCCGCAGCACGATCTTCGCGCGCCTCAGGGCTGAGGTTTTGCCGACCGCGCCTCCTCCCACGGGAGGAGACGCAAGCCCGCCGAAAGGACTAGTGCACTACTCGGCTTGGCCGGCGAGGCCGGTCTCGTAAGCGAGCACGACGGCTTGCACGCGGTCGCGCAAGCTGAGCTTCGTCAGCACGTGAGCGACGTGCGTCTTGACGGTCGTCTCGCTGACGAAGAGCTCCTTCGCGATCTCCGCGTTGGACAGGCCGCGTGCAATCAGCTTCAGGACCTCGAGCTCGCGCGCAGTCAGCTCGGCGACCTGTGGCGGCAGGGCACGAGCCGTGGGTGGCGGACGGCGGACGAACTCCTCGATCACCCGTCTTGTCACCGAGGGCGCGAGCAGCGCGTCACCTCCGGCGACGGCGCGGATGCCGGCGACGAGCTGCTCGGGTGGGACGTCTTTGAGGAGGAAGCCGCTCGCGCCCGCTTTGAGCGCGTCGTAGACGTACTCGTCCATGTCGAACGTCGTGAGCATCACGACCTTTGCATCGACTCCGCCGTCGGCGAGGAGCTGCCGCGTCGCCTCGATCCCGTCCACCTCGGGCATGCGCACGTCCATGAGCACCACGTCCGGCCGGAGTCGCCGTGCCTCTTCGACCGCCTCTCGCCCGTCGGCTGCTTCGCCGGCGACGTCGATGTCCTGTTCGGCGTCGAGGATCATGCGAAAGCCCGCCCGTACGAGCGCCTGGTCGTCGACGATCAGGACGGAGAGACTCATGACCCCAGCGGGAGTCGGGCCCGCAACCGGTAGCCGCCCTCAGGTCGCGGTCCTGCGTCGAGCTCCCCGCCGTAGACCGTGATGCGCTCCCGCATTCCGACGAGCCCGTGTCCGCCGCCGTCGCTGCTACCGACACCGCGACCGTCATCGGTCACCGTCAGCTCGATCTGGCCGTCGTCGTAGTGGACGAGCACCTCCGCCCGCGTCGCACCAGCGTGCTTGAGGGCGTTGGTGAGACCCTCCTGGACGAGCCTGTAGGCAGTCAGGTCGACGCCGGCCGGAAGCTGGACGGAGTCGCCCTCGATGCGAAGGTCCACCGGAAGGCCCGCCTCGCGGGCCTGCTCGACGAGCCGGTCGAGATGTTCCAGGCTCGGCTGCGGGGCAAGCGCCGGTGCTTCCTCGGGCCTGCGGAGCACGCCGACCATGCGGCGCATCTCCGCGAGCGCCTCTCGCCCCGTCCGTTCGACGACGAGCAGCGCGTCGCGCTCGCGCTGCTGATCGGGACGAAGGAGTCGCCGTACTCCGGAGGCCTGCACCGTCATCACGCTGACGCTGTGGCCGACGACGTCGTGCAGTTCGCGGGCGATCCGCGCCCGCTCCTCGGCGACGGCGGCACGCGCGCCTTCTTCGCGCTCACGTTCGGCCCGTGCGGCTCGCTCCTGAGCCTTAGCCGCCGTCTCGAATTGCCGGCCGAGGGTGAAGCCGATCGTCCAGACGACACCGAAGATGAGGCTGACGAAGACCAACTGGCCGAACGCGCCTCGAGGATCGTTGCGAACCACGACCGCCTCGACCCCGACGGCAAGCGCAAGGCCTGAGATTGCCTGGGCGCGATCCCGACGCAGCGCAATCAGGAACACGGCCGCAGCGCCGGAGATGAAGATGATGAAATCGAACGGCGGGAGTGCCGGGTCGGCGAACGACGCGACCACAACAGCAGCGCCGACCGCGACGGGCGCTCCGAATGGGAACCGTCTGCGGAGGAGCAGCGGAGTGGGAATCGACGACGACAAGACGATGTCGAGCCACAGCGGACCTTCAGGGCCGTTCTCACGACCTTGCCCCACGACCGCGCCCGCCACCGACACGCCCACTCCGGCGACGATCAGGGCGTCGAACCAGTAACGGCGCGCAAGCAGCCGAAGTCTCTTCACGGTTTGAAGGTACTCCGATTGCGGTCGTGCCGCCTCGTCCGTGAGAACGACCGAGGCCTCCTCCCCGAGAACGATAGGTTGCGTGCGGATGCTGCTCTACAACAGCCCGGTTTCCGGCAACTGCTACAAGGTGCGACTGCTGCTCGCGCACCTGGGCATTCCCTACGAGCAGCGCGCGCTTGATGTTGTCGACCGGTCGAACAGGGCTGAGGTGCTCGGCGGTCTCAACCCTGCATTGCGTGTCCCGACGCTCGTGCTGGACGATGGCCGGCCGCTCGCGGAGTCCGGCGCCATCCTCTGGTACCTGGGGGAAGGCACCCGCTTCGTTCCGGAGGATCCCTTCGAACGCGCGCAGGTGCTGCAGTGGATGTTCTTCGAGCAGTACGACCACGAGCCGGCGATCGCGGTGGCCCGCTTCTGGCTCGCCTACTCCGGCAGGCCTGACGAGTTCGCCGACCGACTGCCGGAGAGGCAGGCGGCCGGACGGCGCGCACTCGCCGCCATGGAGCGCCACCTCGACGGCCGGCGGTTCCTCGTCGGCGAAGGCTTCACGCTGGCCGACATCGCGCTGTACGCGTACACGCATGTGGCCCACGAGGGCGGGTTCGACCTCGAGCCCTACCCGGCGGTGCGCGCGTGGCTCGAACGCGTCGTGGCCGAGCCCGGTCATGTCCCGATCGACGCCTAGGCCGAGGCCGCGCAGGCAATACTTCCGAAAGTGAAGCGGCTCGCCGACCCGTACAGCGATCTCGACATCATCGACTCCCGCGCGCCGCGGTTCAACCAGGCGACGATCGGCGCGCTCTCGGTGCTCGCGGTGGTAACCAGCTGGTGGTGGTTACTCGCGATTCTGGCTGTTCAGCTCGTCGTCGGCCTGACGCTCGGCCGACGCTTCTGTCTTCCGTGCCTGGCCTACTTCGAGCTCGTGCAGCCGAGGTTCGGGGAAGGCGCGCTCGAGGACGCACGGCCCCCGCGCTTCGCCAATCTCGTCGGCGCCATCTTCCTCACGAGCGCCGCGCTCGCTTATGCGGCTGGACACGACCTGCTGGGCGCGATCCTCGGCGGAATCGTCGCAGTCCTCGCATCGCTCGCGGCCGCCACCGGCTTCTGCACAGGTTGCGAGGCGTACAAACTCGGCTCGCTCCTGCTCGGGAGGCCGTTCGTCTCGTGCCCTTTGCCGCCACAGCCGGGCACGCGCTCCAACTGATGCCACTCATGGACGAGGCCCGCTGGTGGACGCTACGGCCCGCCCACAGCAGACGGCCAGCGACCTACCGCTGTCCCTTCTGCGGCCGCCACCTCCATGCAATGAGCGCACACGCCGTGATCGCTCCCGAAGGTGACGTCGAGCGTCGCCGACATGCGCACAGCGAATGCATCGCCGCCGCCAGAAAGGCAGGCAGCTTCAAGACCTATGACGACTGGCGTGCGCTTCAGCCCCGCCGGCCCGGCTTCCTCGCTCGTCTCTTCGGGCGAAGCGCCCGCTGAGCTCTCATCGCCGGCTCACATGGGCGAGCTAGCGTCAGCGCCATGCCAAGGACATCACTCATCGCGGGACTACTGGCTTCCATCTGTCTCATTGCTTCGGCCGTGGGTGCCCAGGCCTCCCCGCGCGGAATCGATCCGGCCGGCTTCGTCGCACACGTGACCAACCCCTGGTTCCCCCTGAAGCCCGGAACGGTCTACACGTATCGCGGGATCAAGGACGGAAAGCCCGCACGTGACGTCTTCACCGTCACGGGAGAGACGGAGATGGTCGCGGGGGTGCGAACAACCGTCGTGCAGGATCGCCTGTATCTCGCCGGTCGGCTCGAGGAGCGGACAAGCGACTGGTATGTCCAGGACAAGCGCGGAAACGTGTGGTACTTCGGCGAGGCCACCGCAGAGCTCGACCGCAACGGGCGCGTTACGAGCAGAGAAGGTTCCTGGCGGACCGGCGTCAACGGAGCGAGACCGGGCATCTACATGCCCGCACACCCGAAGATCGGACAGTCCGGATTACAGGAGTACTACAAGGGTCACGCGGAGGACCACTTCCAGGTCCTCAGCCTCTCGGCGTCGGTCCGCGTGCCGTTCCTCAGCTCCACGCGCGCACTCCTGACGCAAGAGTGGACTCCGCTCGAGCCCAGGGTCCTGGATCACAAGTACTACGTACGCGGGATCGGGATGGTGAAGGAGACGAGCGTCAAAGGCCCCCGCGAGACCGACCTGCTCGTCAGCGTGAAGTCGCCTTAGATCAGGCGCGGACGGCGGGCACGCCCGCCGAGATCCTCCAGCACCTGGCTGCCGATCCAGTTGACGGCCCAGACGACCACCACCGTCCCGACGTACGACCAGAAGCCGTGGATCGAGAAGTTGGGGGCGATCCATGCCGCCAGCGCCACCATCGCGATGTTGATGACGAAGTAGAAGATCCCGAGCGTGACGATGATCAGGGGCAGTGTCAGGATCGCGAGCACCGGCTTCAGGACGGCGTTGGCGATCCCGAGCACGGCGGCCCCGATCAAATAAGCGGCCCAGCCGTGAATGCG
>UEXU01000301.1_pt1 | contig 11734 bp, 12 predicted proteins | sample 4301121 | NCBI WGS metagenome assembly UEXU01 (sample SAMEA4773174, study PRJEB27434) | metagenome | biome: 2259; feature: agricultural soil; material: soil | place: USA | collected 2014-09 | depth 0.25 m
GCGCACCATTGAACCCGGATCTGGCCGTCGGGCCCGGGCAACTCCGGCCGAGGACGCGGCGGCCAGTTGGCGAGGCCGCCCGCGACGACCGCGCTGTCGGTGAGCAATTTCGCGGTGTCGGACATCAATGACTCGGCCCGGTCCACGGCGAGCAGCGGCAGGAGCGCCTGGACATTGCCGACGAGTCCGTGCGGAGGGGTCAGGCTGCGCAGCTCCTGCCCGTAGAGACGCTGGGTCCAGTAGCCGTCAGCATGACGGCGCGACAGAATCGCTTCCGCGGTCTCGTTCCATGCGCTCCGCCAGCGGTGATCCTGTGTCAGCTCCCACATCCACTGCGCGGCGATGAGCGTGCCCGGCGCGCCCCACATCACCTCGTCGGCCTCGTTGTCGACGTTCGCGCGAACGAGCGCGAAGAGGTCGTCGTCGAGCTCGCGACCCGGCGCGAGCTTGCAGGCGGTCAGGAGGATTCCCGTCTCGCCTGTCAGCAGCGCCGACTCCGCGGGCGCGGGAAGCTTCACGCCCTTATGAAAGTCGGGCCGCTCGCGAAACAGTTCCACGTTCCGGACCGCCAGCTCGGAGAGGTCGAGACGCGACTTCGCATGGCCGAGCTCCTCCAGGCGATTCAGTGCCCAGAGGACGCCGGCCGTGCCGACGTAGAGATTCTTCATCGGGCTCGTCGCGTGCCAGCGGTCCCACTCGTCTGCCTGCCAGAAGAGCCTCTGGCCGCGGAAGGCCTCGTCGGTGTCGAGGACGATGTCTCGGATCGCTGCGCGCGCTCGCAGTTCGCTCCACGGCATGTCGACCAGCGGCTCGAATGCCTCCGGCCGGTACAGCATCACGTCAGCTCACGGAAGGAGATCGCCTGTGCTCCTTGCCACAGGGTTCGGCGCCCGAGCTCCTTGAGCTGCTCCTGTCCTTCCACGAGCGTCGCGAAGTGGTTCGCCCAGAGGTGGCCAGCCTTCGACGCGAACGAGCAGTAGCCGTACGGGAACAGCAGCTCCGTCTCGCTCTGGCCGCCGGGGTAGAGCGCGAGCTCACCGGGATGCGGATAGGAGGTAGCGTTCTCGGGGCCGATTCCGAGCTTGCGGTCGCCCCACGGGATCCAGTTCGACTCGCCGCTCCAGCGGCAGTGGATGATCCGGTCGTCGAACGGCAGGATGCGGCGAAACGCGGCGACGGTCTGCGGCGCGAGCCGCTCCTCGAAGCGCGCAAGAAAGCGGAGCTCGCCGGTCGTGATCTCGAGGAGCGGCACGGTCACGGGATTCTCGCGCCCTGAGCGATCCAGCGCCCGAGGAGGTCGCGCTCACTCTGCGTCATCCCGGTCACGTTCCCGAGTGGCATCGCCTTCGTCTGAACTGCCTGGACGTCGATCGCGGTCGCCTGTGCCTTGATCTCCTCGGGCGTGTCGAGCTCCACTCCCAGCGGGGCGGTATCGACCCTCGTCGGATGCTCGGAATGACAGGCGGTGCAGCGCTGGTCCACGATGCGCGCAACCTGCGCGAAGCTCACCGGTTGCGTGCCGGCGTTGGGCGCGCTCTGCGGCCTGATCAGGACTGCCAGCACCGCGATCGCGATGGCCGCGGTGACAGGGATTGCCCACACGGTGCGGCCGAGATGTCGCAGGTTGAAGAAGTGCCTGATCCAGGCGCCGATCACGAGCAGGACGACGAGGATCAGCCAGGCGTAGCTGTGTCCGTACGTGAAGGGGAAGTGATTGGAGAGCATCGTGAACACGACCGGCAGCGTCAGGTAGTTGTTGTGCACGGAGCGCACCTTGGCGCGCTCGTTTGCCGCCGGGTCCGGCTCTCGTCCGGCCTCCTTCGCCCGCACGAGCTCCCTGTGCGCCGGGATGATCACGAAGAAGACGTTCCCCACCATCATCGTCCCGATCATCGCCCCAATCTGGAGATAGACCGCGCGTGGGCTGAAGAGGTGACCGACGCCCCAGGCCGCGAGTGTGATCAGCCCCAGCAGCACGGCCGCCAGTAGGACTGGTTGCGCTGCCAGGACACGACAGAGAACGTCGTAGACGAGCCAGGCCGTTGCGAGCAGGCCGATGCTGATCGCGACCGCCTCCCACGTCGAGAGGTCGGCGACGCTCCTGTCGATCAGGTACGTGTCTGCGTTGAGGTAGTAGAGGACGATCATCAGTGCAAAGCCGCTGAGCCACGTCGTGTACGCCTCCCACTTGAACCAGTGCAGCGTCTCGGGCAGTACGCGAGGCGCGACGAGGTACTTCTGGATGTTGTAGAAGCCGCCGCCGTGGATCTCCCAGGCCTCGCCGCCGACGCCCGCCTCGGCATCGCGCTCGTCCTTCGGCGGGCGCAGATGGTTGTCGAGTGCGATGAAGTAGAAGGACGAGCCGATCCAGACGATCCCCGCGATCACGTGCAGCCAGCGGGTGAGCAGGTTGAGCCAATCGGTCGTATACGCGTCGAAGGCTAGGAGCGACGCCACCGGTCCTCCGCGATCGCCACGAGCTCCAGCACGGCCGTGTCGAGCTCCTCCTCGCGAGAGCGTTCGAGCCGCTCGCGCAGGATCGGCACCATCTCGCGCTTCGGGCGCCGATTCACAAAGACGACGAACCGGAAGCCGAACCGACGCTCGTAGGCGCGGTTGAGCCGTTCGAGCTCGGCGAGCGTGACCGGATCGTCCTCGGTTCCCTGTTCTGCGGCCGAGCGGGCCGAAAGACGGCGCGCGCCGATGGCGGGATGCGCGTTGAGAGCTTCGAGCTTCTCTTCCTCGGTCAGTTCGCCGATGACGGCGGCTGCCGAGCCAAGGGGGTCGTCGTGGAGCGCCAGCTTCTCGACCAGCGCAGTCCGGCCCTCGAACAGCTCCGCGAGCTCCTCAATGCTTAGTGGTCCGGACGGTGGCATTGGCGGATGCCCGGGTCGCGAGCACCAAGCGGTGAAAGGACGCAGGGAGCGCTCGGGCTTGACTGCCCGAGCGCGACTGAGGACGCGGCAACGCGAAGTGTGTTCGCGAACCGGGCGCCGCCGAATGTCGCCGTTCGGGCCACTAGCTGCCGCGGTACGTCGTGCACGAGTAGGAGGAGACGAGCAGCGGGACGTGATAGTGGCCGTCCTCGAGCACGATCGCGAGCTCGACGCGCCGGAAGAACGGCGACCGCGGAGTGAAGACGAGGTGGTACTCGCCTGGCTCGAGTGTCGACGCGAGCTCGGCTATGCGCCCATCGGCGTCCGTCTCACCGCCGCCGACCGTTTCCCCGTCGCGTAACAGCTCGACGCGTACGCCGCTCGCCGGCCGGCCGCGCTCGACGTCGAGGACGTGTGTGGAGAGGGAGACGCTCATGAGCTGAATCTTTTAGCCTGGCGGCGATGCTCGCGGGCCAGGTCGGTTTCGTCGGCCCGGGTCAGGTGGCCGTCGCGGACGACTTCCTCGCCCCCGACGTAGAGGCGCTCGACCCCGTGCGGCCCCGAGAACACGAGCCCGGCGACCGGATCGTCGGCTCCGCCGAGCTCCAGACCGTCCGTGCCCCAAACGGCGAAGTCCGCGCGCTTACCGGGCGAAAGCTCGCCGATGTCGTCACGGCCGAGGGCGGCGGCGCTGCCGCGTGTCCCGAGCCGCAGTGCTTCCCGGGCAGTCAACGCGCTCGGCCCACCCCGGGCGCGAGCGACGAGGAGAGCCTGCTTGACCTCGAGGAAGAGGTCGCCGCGCTCGTTCGACGCGCTGCCGTCGACGCCGAGCCCGACCCGAACGCCGGCGTCTAGCAGATCGCGAACGCGTGCGATGCCCGCGCCCAGCCGCATGTTCGAGGTCGGGCAGTGCGCAACGCCGACATCGTGAGCGCCGAACGCGGCGACGTCGTCGTCCGAGAGATGGACGCAGTGCGCACACCAGACGTCTCGTGCTAACCAGCCCAGTTGCTCGAGATACTCCACCGGAGTGCACCCGTACTGCTCGCGGCAGTAGTCCTCTTCTTCGATCGTTTCCGCGAGATGTGTGTGCAGTCGCAGGCCGTGGCGCCGGGCAAGCTCGGCGGATTCCGCCATCAGCTCACGCGTGACCGAGAACGGGGAGCACGGTGCCACCGCGATCTCGACGTGGGCTCCGTCGGCGAGGGCGACTGCCTTCTCGGTCGCGGCGAGCGCGTCGTCCCGGTCCTCGACGACCGAGTCCGGCGGCAGTCCACCTCTGGACTGCCCGAGGTCCATCGAGCCCCGCGCCGCCACGATCCGCACTCCGAGCTCGCGTGCCGCTCGGATCTCGGCCTCGAGCAGGCCCGTGACACCGGGCGGGAAGAGGTAGTGATGATCGAAGACCGTCGAGCAGCCGGAGAGCGCAAGCTCCGCGAGACCAGCCCTCGCCGCCGCATACTCGGCCTCCTCGTCGATCGCCGCCCATACCGGATAGAGCGCTCGCAGCCAGCCGAACAGATTCTCCTCCTGCGCACGTGCCCGTGTGAGGTTCTGCCAGAGGTGGTGATGCGTGTTGACGAGTCCGGGGGTGACGACAGCGCCGGCCAGATCCACGACCACATCGGCCGGCGGCCGCCCGCCCGAGCCGACGGCGCCGACGAGCCCGTCCTCGACGAGAATCCAGCCGTCCGGATGCTCGCTGCACTCGTCGTCCATCGTCACGACGTGGGCGCTGACGTAGAGCGTGCTCACACCTGCAGCGGGACGATCTCGAAGCGGTCGACGTCGACGAGCCCGCGGTCGGTGATCTTCAGGCTCGGGATCACCGACAGCCCGAGGAAGGAGAGAGTCAGGAACGGCGTCGCACCCGACCAGCCCGCGGCGCGCGCGGCATCGTTGCACGCCAGGCTCTGCTCGATCACCTCTGCGAGCGGGGCATCCGCGAGCAGCCCGGCGACGGGAAGCGGCAGCTCGGCGGTGATCTGGCCTGCCGCCACGACGACGATGCCACCTCCGAGCTCGCCCAGTCGCTGAACCGCCCGCACCATGTCGCCGTCATCCACGCCGACGACGACGATGTTGTGGGCATCGTGGGCAACGGTCGAGGCGAGCGCGCCACGCTGGAGGCCCGAGCGGCCGACGAAGCCGAGCCCGACCCGTCCCGTACCGAGGTGGCGCTCGATCACGGCGATCTTGGCGAGGTCCTTCTCCGTGTCGGCAACGGCAACCCCCTCCACGACGGTCGGCTCTTGCTCCAGCGACTCGGTCACGACCTGGTCGGTTACGAGCCCGATGACCCGAGCCTTTCCGCCGCGCCATGGAATCCGGAGGTCGCTTTCGCTGACCGGGCGGTTGCGCACCGAGTGCTTGACCCATTCCGGTACCTCGGGTTCGGGGATCTCCTCCACCGGCCGACCCGCCTTGAGCGTCAGCTCGGGCTGGAACTGCGTCAGGTCGGGAAGCAGCAGCAGATCGGCCTGGTATCCGGGCGCGATTGCACCGAGATGCCAGAGCCGGTGCCAGGTTGCCGGATTGACGGTGGCGAGCACGATCGCGTCCTCGGCCGCGATTCCAGCTGCGACCGCCTCTCGCACCATGCCGTTGATGTGGCCGTTCTCGGCGATGTCCTCGGGATCGCGGTCGTCGGTACAGAAGGCGATTCGGTTGGTGCCGAACTCCTGCACCAGAGGGAGGAGGGCCTGCAGGTTCCGCGCCATCGACGCCTCGCGAATGAGCAGCCACATGCCGTTGCGGAGCCGCTCGCGTCCCTCTTCCGCAGTCAGCGCTTCGTGGTCCGAGCGGATCCCCGCCGCCGCATAGGCGTTCAGCGCTTTGCCAAGCAAGCCGGGTGCGTGTCCGTCGACGTGAACACCGGTCGCGAGGTCGAGCTTCTCCAGCTCTTTCGGATCTCCGTGGACGACGCCCGGGAAGTTCATCATCTCTGCGACGCCGAGGACGCGGCGGCGCCGCAGCAGGCTCTCGAGGTCTCCAGCGAGCAGGGGTCGGCGCGGCGACTCGAACGCCGACGCCGGAATCGACGACGAGGCCATGAAGTAGAAGTCGAGCGGGAGGCTGTCGCAGGCATCGAGCAGCCAATGGACGCCGTCGGTGCCGAGCACGTTCGCGAGCTCGTGCGGGTCGAGGACGACGGCGGTCGTACCGAGTGGGAGGACGAGGCGCGCAAACTCGTGCGGCAGGAGCTTGGTCGACTCGAGGTGCATGTGCGCGTCGATGAAGCCCGGAGCGACGTAGCGACCGCTCGCGTCGACGATCTCCCGCCCGTCGTACTCGCCGAGCCCGGCGATCCAGCCGTCCACGACGGCGATGTCCATGTCGAGCCATTCGCGCGTGAACACGGAGAGAACGCGCCCGCCGCGCACGACGACGTCGGCAGGCTCGTCCCCTCGAGCGACGGCCAGCCGGCGGCTGAGCTGCTCGGGCATGCTCGAAATCCTCTCACGGCTGCGGGCTACGCTTGGGCTCGTGGACGTGCTGGCCCCGCGCAGTCTCGGCGACGCGCTGCGCCTCAAGGCGGAGCGTCCCGAAGCCGTGCCGATTCAGGGCGGTACCGACGTCATGGTGGATCTCAACTTCGATCGCGCTCGGCCGCCTGCGCTGCTGAACCTGAACGAGGTGCGGGAGCTCGGTGGCTGGTCGCGCCGGAACGGCTCCGTGTGGCTGGGCTCGGGGCTCACCTATGCGGAAGCGATGGAGGAGCCGCTCGCCGAGCTCTTCCCGGCGCTCGCGGAGGCGTCGCGCACGGTCGGCGGACCGCAGATACGCAACCGCGGCACCATCGGCGGCAATCTCGGCACCGCTTCTCCGGCCGGGGATGTGTTGCCGCCGCTGCTCGTCTGCGGCGCCGAGGTGCGGGTCGCGAGCGTCCGCGGCGAACGGCAGGTGCCGCTGCAGGAGTTCGTCGTCGGGCCGAAGCGCAACGCGCTCGCGGCCGACGAGCTGATTCTCGGTGTCTCCGTCGACGCCGGTGAGAGCCGCCAAACATTCATGAAGGTCGGGCCGCGGAACGCGATGGTCATCGCAGTCGTCTCGCTCGCCGTGTGCGTCGACGACGAGCTCCGCGCCGCATTCGGCTCGGCAGGGCCCGTGCCCGGTCTCGTCCGCGCCCGCCTCGACGAGGCCGAGTCATTCCCGGATCGTGTTGCCGACGCTGCGAGCCCGATCGATGACGTCCGCGGGACGGCCGCCTATCGGCGGCATGCTCTGCGTGTGCTCACGCGACGCGCACTGGAGCGCTGTCTCGCGTGAGGATCTCGCTTCGCCTCAACGGCGTCGAGCAGGAGGCGGACGTCTGGGAGGGCGAGAGTCTCCTCTTCGCATTGCGCGAACGGCTCGGCCTCCCGGGCTCCAAGAATGCCTGCGAGCAAGGTGAGTGCGGCTCGTGCTCGGTCCTGCTCGACGGGAAACTGGTCTGCTCGTGCTTGGTGCTCGCCGCGCAGGCCGAAGGCCACGACGTCGTCACGGTGGAAGGGCTGGCAGAGGATGGAGGCCTTCACCGCGTCCAGGAGGCATTCGTGGCTGCCGGGGCGGTCCAGTGCGGGTTCTGCACGCCGGGGCTCGTCGTCGCGGCCGTCGAGCTGCTGCGACAGAACGCTTATCCGAGCGACGACGAGATCCGCGAGGCTCTGTCCGGGAATCTCTGCCGCTGCACCGGCTACGCGAAGATCTTCGACGCGGTAAGGCTGGCTGGAGGAGCCCTGTGAGCGAGACCGCAGCGCCGAAGCTCGAGTTGGGCCGGGTGGGTGAGATCGTCCGGCGCGCAGACGGGGTTCCCAAGGTGACGGGCGAGTTCGCCTATGCGAGCGATCTCTCCGCCGCAGGGATGCTGTGGGGTCAGACGCTCCGCAGCCCCCACGCGCACGCACGCATCCTCGCGATCGACATCGCGGAGGCCGCCTCCATGCCCGGCGTCCATGCGGTGCTGACGCACGACGACGTCCCGGGTGAGAAACGGTACGGCCTCGAGTTCGCGGACCAGCCGGTCCTTGCTTCCGACCGCGTGCGCTACTTCGGCGAGCCCGTCGCGCTCGTGGCGGCGGAACATCCCGAGCAGGCTCGCCGCGCCGCAGCGCGCATCAGAGTCGAGTACGAGCCGCTGGCGCCCGTGGTCGACCCGGAACGCGCGACCGAGCAAGAGCCACTCCATCCGGACCGGCCGACGATGGGTCAGGGCTATCGCGAGGACGAGCGACCGAACATCGTCCGCTCGCTCGTCATCCGTCACGGCGACACCGAGGCGGAAGGGGATGTGTCCGTGTCCGGTGTGTACGAGATCGGGATTCAGGACCAGGCGTTTCTAGGGCCGGAGTCAGGCCTCGCTGTTCCCGACGGCAAGGGCGGCGTCGACATCTACGTCGCGACGCAGTGGTTGCACGTCGACCGGGATCAGGTGGCGCCCTGTCTCGACTTGAAGCCCGAGCAGGTGCGGATCCACCTCGCCGGAGTCGGCGGTGCGTTCGGCGGGCGGGAAGACCTCTCGATGCAGATACACGGTGCGTTGCTGGCACTACGCACGATGCGGCCGGTGAAGATCGTGTACAGCCGCGAGGAGTCCTTCGTCGGCCACATTCACCGTCATCCAGCCAGGATCTGGGCCGAGCATCGCGCGACCAAGGAAGGCAGGCTCGTCAACGTGCGGATGCGCATCCTGCTCGACGGTGGCGCGTACGCCTCGAGCTCGACAGCAGTGACGTCCAACGCGGCGTCGTTCGCCTGCGGTCCGTACACGGTCGACAACGCGCTGATCGAGAGCACGTGCGTCTACACGAACAACCCGCCGTGCGGCGCGATGCGGGGCTTCGGCGCCGTGCAGGTGTGCTTCGCGCACGAGGCGCAGATGGACAAGCTCGCGCAGACCCTCGACATCGACCCGATCGAGCTGCGACTGCTCAACGCGCTTGCTCCCGGAGGGTCGCTGCCGACGGGCCAGAAGATCACCGGCACCCTTCCCGTTGCCGACGTCATCAGGAAGGCGGCCGCGCTGCCGGTCCCCGAGCCGCAGGAGTTTCCGCGCGACCCGATGCAACTCCCCGGTGGCTCCGGGAACACCACCCGGGGAGAGGGCGTAAGACGCGGCGTCGGGTTCGCCGTCGGCTTCAAGAACATCGGCTACTCGGAGGGTTTCGACGACTACACGGCGGCGCGCGTGCGGTTGCTCGGCGACGGCAGCGCAGAGGTGCACTGCGCCGCGGCTGAGGTCGGGCAAGGCGTCGCCAACGTCATCCTTCAGGTGGCCCGGACCGAGCTCGGGACCGAGGACGTCGTCCTCGCACCCCACACCACCGCGACGGTCGGCTCAGCGGGCTCCGCGTCCGCGTCCCGCATGACCTGGATGGCAGCCGGTGCCGTCAGGGATGCGTGCCGCGCCGCGCTCGAAGAATACGAGCGCAGCGCTGGCGAGGTAGACGTCGAGCGGATCTACCGGCATCCCCGCACCACACCGCTCGATCCCGAGACTGGTCAAATCACCGGCGAACGTGCCCACGTCGCCTACGCCTGTGCCGCGATGCGTGTCGTCGCCGAGGTCGACGTCGACCTCGGCCTCACGCGCGTCGTCTGGATCGGGACGGCCCAGGATGTTGGGAAGGCCGTCAATCCGCAGGCCGTGATAGGTCAGATCGAGGGTGGGATTGCACAGGGGCTCGGCCTCGCGCTGATGGAAGAGATCCAGACGCGCGACGGCCTGATCACGAACGCGAGCTTTACCGACTACCTGGTCCCGACGACGCTCGACATGCCACCGGTCGTTTCGGAGCTGATCGAGGAAGCTGAGCCGGACGCGCCTTACGGCGTCAAGGGCGTCGGCGAGCCGCCGACCGTGGTCTCGACCGCTGCGGTCGTTGCTGCACTACGCGCTGCGACCGGGCGCGAGCTGACACGTGTCCCGGTCCGGCCCGATGACATCGTCGGCCTGACCGAGCCGTGAGCGGCAGGTGGCGAGCGGGTGCAGCGCTCCGCTCGCCACTCACCTTCGGTCAAGCCCCCGGCGCTCCTTCGGGTGCCGGCGCCGACTCGTCGCTCTGGAACAAGCTGAAGGCATTGCCCTCGGTGTCTTTGCAGCGTGCGAACCAGCCGACGGCCGGAATCGGCTGTTTGTCCTCGGCCTCGCCTCTGAGCTCGCGCACCTTGGCGAGATCGGCGTCGATGTCGTCGCTGCCGTAGTAGACGGTCAGCTGCATGATGCCGTCGCCTGGAAAGACAGCGCCGCCCTGGTCACCCTCCTGGAACATCCGGTAGTCGATTCCCGGCATGCCGGAGTCCTGGATCGACCAGCCGCCAACTCCCTCCCAGAACTTCTGCGCCCGGTCGGCGTCCTGCGCCGGAAACTCGACGTGTACGACCTTCTTGCCCATGCGTACCTCCTTTCGCGGGTCAAGCTATACGCTCCCGCCTCTACGACCAGGGGGATCGAATGGTTCGCGCGATCGTGCTGTACGACGAAGAGCCGGACGCGGCTCGCTACGAGCAACACGTGGAGCTCTGCCGCAGGGTGCCGGGTGGGACGTTCCGGCACGGTCGTGTCTTCGGAGCGCCGATGGGCGAGCCGCCGTACCGCTACTACGCGGAGTGGGAGTGGCCCGATATGGATGCCTTCAAGTCGGCCGCGCGCAGCGACGAGTTCATGGCGACTGGCAAGGACGCAATGGAGATGGGCGGCAGCTTCAGCGTCATGTTCGCCGACGTTGGCTGAGCCGACGCATCCACGGCCGAGCGCGCCAGACGAGCTCGGCTTCGAGGCGATCGTCTACGACAAGAAGCCGCCGCGGGCGACGATCACGCTCAACCGGCCGGAGGTGTTGAATGCATTCGACTTCCGGATGCTGCGCGAGCTTGCCCGCGCCTGTGAAGACGCGTCCTGGGATGACGAGATCCGGGTGGTCGTCCTGACTGGAAACGGTCGCGCTTTCTGCGTCGGCGCGGATCTCAAGTCGTGGGCCGCCGACTACCTGGGGAAGCCGAAGGAGTACTGGAAGTGGTTCGGGGCGTTCAAGGACGCGCACGACCGGCTCCGCGAGCTCGGCAAGCCGACGCTTGCGCGGATCAATGGGATCGCCGTCGGCGGTGGCAACGAGCTGCAGATGGCGTGCGACCTGGCGGTGATGGTCGAGGACGCGTTCATCCGGCACGTCGGCCTCGAGCACGGCTCAGTCCCAGCCGGTGGCGCGACCCAGTGGCTGCCGGTTTTCGTCGGCGACCGGCGCGCCCGGGAGATCATCCTCATGTGCGAGGCGGTTCCGGCTGCTCGAGCAGCTGAGTGGGGCCTCGTCAACTGGGTTGTTCCGGTGGAGGAGCTCGATGCCAAGGTCGACGAGGTGGTCGAGAAGCTCGCGACGAAGCTTCCTCAGACGACGCGGTACGCGAAGCAACAGCTCAACTTCTGGCGGGATCTCTCCTGGCACGAGACGGTGAACCACGCGCGTGACTGGCTTGCCCTGTCGATGCTCGGCGACGAAGCTCAGGAGGCGGTGAAGGCATTTCTCAGGCGCTCGTCCTCGTAGAACGCGACGACCCGATCGCGGTCGTGCTCCTCAACCGGCCGCAGCAGCTGAACGCGCTTTCCAGCCGGCTCATGGAAGCGCTCGTCGCCGAGTTGCAGCAGCTCGACGCGGACGACGGAGTCCGCTGCATCGTGCTGGGCGGGAACGAGCGGGCGTTTGCCGCGGGCGCCGACATCGCGGAGCTGGCCGCCGGAACGCCGGTCTCGCTCTACCAGGATCGTCGCATCGACCGCTGGGACGTGATCCGCACGCTCCGGACTCCTCTGGTCGCCGCAGTCTCGGGGTTCTGCCTCGGCGGCGGCTGTGAGCTCGCCATGGCCTGTGACCTCATCGTCGCCT
>UEXU01000261.1_pt1 | contig 11567 bp, 8 predicted proteins | sample 4301121 | NCBI WGS metagenome assembly UEXU01 (sample SAMEA4773174, study PRJEB27434) | metagenome | biome: 2259; feature: agricultural soil; material: soil | place: USA | collected 2014-09 | depth 0.25 m
GGAATCTCCTCCGCCGAACCGCGCAATGACTCCGCTTCGGGAACTGCGAGCTCGAGCTCGGCCCGCATCGCATCTCCCGGTTCGACCGCAAGCACGCTCGCGCCGGTCTCGACGAGGGTGCGAGTCAGCTTCCCCGTACCGGCGCCGAGATCGAGAACAGTCCGCCCTGCGCGGAGATCGAGTCGGCGCGCGACCCACCCGACCGCTTCCCGCGGGTACCCGGGCCGAGACCGCTCGTAGAGATCCGCGACGAGCTCGAAGCTCCTCGAGTCCGGATGTTGGAGCTTAGACACGTGACGACGGGCAGAGGTCGTTGAGCACGCATTCCTCGCAACGCGGCGTGCGCGCATCGCAGACACGCCGGCCGTGCCAGATCAGGAGATGCGGGAAGATTCCCCAGTACTCTCGCGGCACGATCTTGATCAGATCGCGCTCGATCCTGACCGGGTCTTCCTGCCTTGTCAGCCCGAGGCGCTGTGAGAGGCGACGGACGTGCGTGTCGACAACGATTCCCTGTGGGTTGCCGAGCTCCGCCGCGACAACGTTCGCCGTCTTTCGCGCCACTCCGGGCAACCTCACCAGCTCGTCGAGCTGTCGCGGAACGCGCCCGTCGAACTCCTCGAGGAGCATGCGCATCGTCCCGCGCAGGGACTTCGCCTTCTGACGAAAGAAGCCGGTCGCGAAGATGTCGCGCTCGAGCTCCTCGGGTGGAACGGCCAGGTAATCCTCGGGCCGGCGGTACTTCTGGAAGAGCTTCTCCGTGACGCGGTTGACGTTCACGTCGGTCGTCTGCGCGGACAGCATGACGGCCACGAGCAGCTCGAGATCCGAGCGTGACCTCAGTGCGATCGTCGCGTCAGGATAAGCCTCGGCCAGGCGCTTGATGATCTCGCGGATCCGCGCGCGCTTCGGGCCGACCCGCTTCCGCGCCTCGTGAACGTAGCTGCGGGCCAACTAGGGGACGGTGGCGAGCGCGTGCTCGGCGTACTCAGCGCCGCGCAGGCGCGGTCCTGCGCAGACGACGTCGAGGGCAGGACAGTCGGCACAGACGAACTCGTCAGGGGACGGGGTGAACGCACCTGCGTTGATCCGCTCGATCGCCTCGCTGAGCTCCCGACCGAGCTCCTCGACCTGCTCGAGGCGGAAGACCGTGGACACGACCGCATCGGGCCGCTCGAGGAAGTGATAGACGACCTCGACCTCCTCCGCGCCCGCGCGGAAGCAGGCGAGGGCGTAGACGAGCCGCTGAAGGCGGTAGTCGTGCTCGACGATCTCCTCCGGCGTCCCCTCCTCGAGGGAGTTCGTCTTGTAGTCCAAGACGAGCGCACGCTTGCCATCCAGCTGCAGCACGTCGAGCCGCCCGTGGAGGAGGACGCCGTCATGCTGGAATACGAACGGTCGCTCAGGACGGGCACCAGGAAGCGTGCCGATCCGGCGGGCAATGTCCGACGCGCAGTACGAGTCGACGAAGCCGGCAATGCGGACCAGCTCCTCGTCGCTCACCCTCGGGTACCAGCTGCGTACGAGAGCGACCGCGTCTTCCGGTGCCTGCGGGCCCTTCAGGTCGACTAGCTCGAGCAGCCGGTGAACCGCATCCCCGATTTCCGTCGCCGCCAGACCTCCCTCCCCTCCGTTGGCGACGCGCGTATCCGACGGACGCATGCCGATCACCCGCTCGGCGTAGTAGCGGTACGAGCAGCGTTCGAAGAGCGCGAGCGCGCTGAAGGAAAGACGGCGCACTCGATGCAGCGGCGGCGAGGGGATCGCAACGAGCGGCGGCAGCGCCGGCGCGAGTGCCGGAAGCGACCCCTCGAGCGCCTCGTCGAAGAGCGCGAGCTGGCCCTCGTCGGCGGCCGGCTCGAGAACTGACCGGCTGGGCTCGTCGGAGTGGCGATCGACCCGGACGATCACGCGTGCCCGCTCGACCTCCAACTCGACGGGATCACCACCGGCGCGGTCGATCTGCTCCCGCGCCTCCAGGCGGCCGAGCACCCAGCCGATCGGCGTCGACTCGTCCGCCGCCCGCCTCGGATCGATCGAGCCCGAGATGAGCAGCCGGTCGATCGCCCTCGTCATGGCGACGTAGTACAGCCGCAGACGCTCGGCGCGCTCTTCCGCCTTCCGCGCTTCCTTCACGGCTTCGTACGCATACGCCCCGCGCCGCTCGCTCGTGATCGGGTCCGCGACCCTGAAGCCGAAGCGGCCGTCCGAGAGGGCGAGGATCTCGTCCGAGGCGGGCGGCGCCTTGTCGCGGCCCGCGTCGGCGACGACGACGACCTTGAACTCGAGCCCCTTCGCCGCGTGGATGGTCAGAAGCCTGACGGCATCGCCGCCCTCTTCCTCCGCGACCGCTTCCAGCTCGCGGCCGCCGACAGCCTCGTGGTCGCGCACGAAGCGGACGAATCCCTCGACGTCCGGGCCGCGCAGCTCCTCGTACGAGCGGGCGAGCCGCGCAAGTTTGCGCAGGTTCGCGTAGCGACGGCGGCCGTCCCACTGGGCGAGGACAGCCAGGTCGTAGTCGTGCTCGGCAAGGATCTGCTCGCAGAGCCGTTCGAGTGAGAGGCGTGACATGGCCGCGGTGAGCCGGTCGTAGCGTTGCCGAAACGCTCGTAGCAGCTGCGCGTCGCGCTCCGGCAACGCCGCGGGGAGCTCCCGCTCGAGCGCAACGAAGAGAGGACGCTTGGGCGCCGCACGCCGAAGCAGGACGAGACCATCGTTCGAGATCCCGACCAGCGGGGAGGCGAGCACGCTGACGAGCGCTTCGTCGTCGTAGCGGTTGCGGAGCAACCGCAGGTAGGCGAGGAGGTCGACGACCTGCTGCTGGCCGAAGTAGCCCCGTCCAGTGCTGCGGAAGGTGCGCACGCCGAGAGCGCGCAACTCTTCCTCGTACCACTCGGCATCCGTCCCGGCGGCGAAGAGCAAAACGATCTCTCCCGGAAGCGCGTCTCCGGCGTCGATGAGCTCGCGGACCCTGCGGGCGATCGCGCGTGCCTCGGCACGTCTCCAGTGGACGCCGGTGTCCGCGTAGCTCGACTTGTCGGTGACGAGCAGCTCGACCGGCGGCCCGAAGACCGGATCGGGAAACTCACCGGAGGCGGTCAGCGGCTGGAACTCGGCCCCGAAGTCGGTTGAGAAGAGATGGTTGACGACGGCCAGGACCTCGGGGCGCGAGCGGTAGTTCATCGTCAGCGGCAGGACCCCGGTCCCTGCAGCAGCACGCCGCTCGCGAAAGACCTGGACGTCGGCGTGCCTGAAGCCGTAGATCGACTGGAACTCGTCGCCGACGAAGAACAGCTCGACCTCTCCGACGCCTGTGGCAAGCAGGTCGACCAACTCGCATTGAAGCCGGTTCGTGTCCTGGAACTCGTCGACCATGATCGAGCGGAAGCGCAGCTGCTCGCGCTCACGGATGGCGGTGTCGTCTCGAAGGAGGTCGCGCGCGCGGAGCTGGAGATCCTCGAAGTCGAGCGCCGACTCGCGGTCCTTCGCGTCCTGATACGCGGCGGCGAAGCCGGTCAGGAGCTCCTGGAGGAGATCGCGGTCGGCGGCGGCGAGCTCGTCGAGCGCGGCCTGCTCGACAGCCCGCCGTGCCTCCTCGTAGGTGGCCGCGCGCTCGCCGCGCAGCCTGAGGTCGCCGAGGTCGAAGAGGCGGTCCGGTCGGACGTCGGTCTCGAGCATGACCAGCGCCTGACGCGCCGTCTCGCGGTAGGCCTCACCTGCACCCGTGTCATCGGTCAAGCACCGCGCCGCCGCTTGGAGGTCCGCGACGCTCACGTCGAGGCCGGGCCGCTCGCCGAGCTCCAGGACGAGCTCCCGTCCTGCAGAACGAAGGGTCTCGTAGACCCCCGTGAGCATGCGGCGGAGCCCGCCTGCCCCGTAAACGGCCAGTAGGCGTAGCCGCTCGGAGTCGTCGTCCGCGCAGAAGGCTGTGAGAGCCGCCTCGAACGCCTCGCCGCGCAAGACGCGCCCCTGGCTCTCGTCGAGGACGCGGAACCGTGGATCGACGCCCGCGGCAAACGGATGCGACCGCAGGAGCCGGTGGCAGAAGCCGTGGATGGTCGAGATCCAGGCCCCGTCCAGCGCTCGCGCGAGGTCGGCCCGGTCGCGCTCGATCAGCCGGGCACGTATGCGACCGCGGAGCTCACCGGCGGCCTTCTCGGTGTACGTCAGGACCAGAATCGATTCGACATCGATGCCTTCGTCGCAGACGGCGCGCGCGAAGCGCTCGACCAGGACCTTCGTCTTGCCCGTGCCTGCCCCCGCGGAGACGAACACAAGACCGCCGGCGTCGACAGCTGCCTGCTGTTCCGCGTTCAGGTTCACGCGCGCCTCACGCGGCACATCGGCCACAGCTCGCACCACGTCGGACAGTCCCCACCCTTCGGGTCGTGCCGGATGTCACCCTCCCGAACGCGATCGACCATGCCGACGGCGAGCTCGCGGGCACGCTCGACCTGGCTCCAGAAAGCCTCTTCGTCGAGGTAGTCGCTCTTGGTGAATCCCGGCAAGCCGTCGTCGCGTGCGTTGGCCCGCAGCAGGCCGCGCGCCTTCCGCTCACCGGAGAGCGGCCGGTACAGCCCACCGAGCGGCTCGATCCCGACCAGGTCGCGCAAGACGAGCATGTAGAGCGGAATCTGCAGCCGCTTCTCCTGCTCGATCTGTGCCGCAGAGTGCGCGTGCTTGCCGGCCTTGTAGTCCTGGACGATTCCGCGCGCACTGTACGGATCGACGTCGATTCGGTCGATCTTTCCCGAAAGGGTCAGGCCCTTGGCGAGCTCGAGGCCACGCTGAAGCTCCGGCGCGGCGCGTTCCGAGCCGAACAGGACCTCGAACCGGCGAGGCACGAGCGGCGCAGCCGCTGCAGCTTCTTCCCGGACGAATGCCTCGAGGTCACGCGACAGGCCATGCAGGAGCTCACGCCTCTGCAGGTCCGTGAGCTCCAGCCGTACTCCCTCGATCGCCTCCTCGAGACAGCGGCGCATGAACGCGACGCCGTCTTCGACGCGGTCCTCCTCCAGGGTCTCGACCCCGAGCTCTCTCGGCAGCCTGGAGTAGAAGCGGAAGAGGGTCTGGTGCGCGATCGAGCCGCGCAGCCTCGCATCGATGCGGGCGTCGATGCTCTTCGGATCGATCAGGCGTTCCAGGAACCAGATCGACGAGCAGTCGGCGAACCGTTCGAGCTCCGTGACGCTGAAGGTCGCGCGGGCCTGCAGCTCGGCGAGGACTTGTGGGTGGGCAAGCCGGGTCGGGCGCTCGAACGCACGGAGCGCGCGCAGTAGGCGTCGCTCCCATCCGTTTGCCGATGCGATCGCCTCGGCGGCCGCGCGATCGTCGGCGGCGCGAAGAGCGAGCGAGCGCAGACGCTCGCGCTCGCTCGGCGCGGACTCGAGCGGCCAGACGAGCTCGGACAGAGGGCGGCGGCGGGTCCAGCGCAGGACGTCGTCTCGCGGGAACAACGTCTGCACCTCGTCCCAGAATGGGCTCGGCTCCCGGGGGCTGCCCTCGTCGTTGGCAGCCTCACGGACGAGGTACACGCGCTTGGTCGCACGGGTGCAAGCCGTGTAGAAGAGGTACCGATCGCGTGCGACCTGGTCCGGGCGAGTCAGCCGAGCGCGCGAACGCTCGTCGAGCGCACGCCTCGTCTCGTCTCCGAGAAACGGAGATTCGTGGCCGCGCCGTGGCAGGCTTCCCTCCTCCAGGCCGAGCAGGAAGACGACCTCGAACAAGCGCGTGCGGGCCCGCAGGAGGTCGAGGACTGCGACCCGGCCTGCCTCGCCGGCGGACGAGTGACGCACCTCGGCGCGTTCGAGTGCTGCGACGAGCTCTTCCGGAGCAAGCGAGCCGTCCAGCTCGCTCCACCCGCGCAGCTCGTTCAGCAACCGTCCCACCTGCTCGTGCGCCCGGAGGTCCTGCCCCGACGTCTCGCCGACGGGCGGCGAGCTCACCCCATACGCAGCGCGCAGCATCGATGCCGTCAGGCCGGCGACCGCGTCGATCGGTGTGGGTGCGGAGCGCAGCGCCTCGAGCACGGGGAGCGGCTGACCGTCGCGCAGCCGGATCGTCTCCTCTTCGACCCGAGCCGGTGTATCCACCGCCCGCCCCCGCAACCTGCCTTCCAGGAAGTCGACGTTTTGCCGCGTCAGGGACGAGTACGGCGAACGCAGGAACGCGTAGAGATCGGCCCTGTCGCCGCCGAGCCACGCGAAGCGGAGGATGCTGAGCAGCGCCTGGCCGTAGGTGGTCTTGTCGAGCCGGGTATACGACTCCGGCGCATACGGAACTCCAAGGGTTCCGAGCACGGTTTCGAGCGGCGCCTGCCAGCGGTCGAGCGTCGGGCAGACGATGCCGATCTGCTCCGGCGCCGTTCCGGCACGAATGAGGTTGAGCAGCTCCTCCCCGACGAGCTCGAGCGTTCCTCGTGTTCCTGCGCCTTCGAAGAAGCGGAGGGCTCCGTCGATCGGCGGCGCCTCGAGCTCGGTCTCGCCGAAGAGCGTGCGCTCGAGGTGCGCCAGGGCCGGCTCGGCGATCTGGTCGAACCCGGGCGGCAGCTCTTCGATTCGGCCGTCCGCGAGCGCCGAAAGATCGCCCATCGTGCGTCGCAGCGAGTCGAAGGCGGGGCGGCCCGGCTCGTACGGCATCGAGACGGTCACCTCACCTCGCCCGGCGAGGGCCTCGAGAAGCGCCCACTCGGCGCCGGTCAGATCCTCGAAGCCGTAGGCAAAGACGGGCTCACCGCTCCAGGCGTCCAGCTCTCCGGCGATTCGCTCGGTCGCCCGTCGTCGCAGAAGGTCGCGGTCCCAGAGGCCCACGCGGTCGAGCTCGGCGCGGTAGGCCGCGTAGAGCGCGGCGAGGTCACCGTCCAGCTCATTCGGGTCGAGCAACCCTGACTCGAGCTCCCCGACAGCGGACAAGAGGGCATCGGCGAAGCCGCCGAACCGGGCCGACCGGCCGAGCCCGTTGAGGGATTGGCCCACCAGGGCACGGCGGACGACAAGCGCGCGCTGGGCCTCGGTCGCGACGGGCCGCGCTTCGTGCCCCCCGCGTGCGATGCGAACGAAGAGGTCGTCGAAGGTTCCGATCGAGCCGGCGAAGAGAGCGGGCTGGATCGCGAGTAGGTCGCGCTCGACCCGTTCGACGTCCGACCGGTTCGGCACGATCAGATACGGCTCCTGAGGGAGCGCCTCGAGATACCGGCGCAGCAGGAGCGCCACCTTCCCGGCATTGGCCGGGCCGGTGATGAGGTGCAGACCCAACCCGCCCATGGTAGTCGGGCGTCCAGACGACCCCGAGGTCGCACTTCGGTGGCACTCGGGTCACTCGTTCAGGCTTTGCCAGGCAGGCGCCTGGCGCGAATCAGGCCGCGGCGGACTTGGGACGCCGGCCACGTCGCGCGACTGCCTGCCCGGGCATCTTGGCGGCGCAGGCGTCGCACAGATCGGCCTGCTTCGACCCGCGCCGCGCATCGGTGAAATTGATGCGCATCACGGCGCCTTTGGCCTCCTCGACTTCCTTACCGCAATTGTCGCAGACCAGTCTCGTTACCCGTGCCACCGATTTCCTCCTCGAATAGGCGCAATTGTTTGCGGATAAGTTTAACTCAAAGCGACCGGAAACTCCGTACCGGCTCTTGATTTCTCAATTCGCCTCTCGACCGGGAATCGACTGTGAGTCGGTAGTGTCCGCAGCCGTGCAGACGAAGACAATTGTCGTGCTCGAGGGAGACGAAACCGGCCAGGAATTGCTCGAGGAGTCGCTCCGAGTCCTGGCACCGGAAGTGACCGGGCTCGACCTCGACTTTCCCCGCTACGACCTCTCGCTGCAGAACCGCCGAGAGACACGGAACGAGGTGGTGCACGACGCGGCGAAAGCGATCCGGGAGCAGGGGCTTGGCCTCAAAGCCGCAACGATCACACCGGAAGGACGGGACGATGTCGGCTCGCCCAACCGGCTTCTCCGCGAGGAGATCGGTGGCCGCGTAATCGTCCGCACCGGCAGGCGGATCCCCGGCGTCGTTCCCTTCGGCGGGGTCCACGCGCCGATCTCGATCGTGCGGATGGCGGTCGGGGACGCCTACGGGGCGAAGGAATGGCGCGAGGGCGTGGGTGACGACGAAGTCGCGTTTCGTACCGAGCGAATCGAACGGCGGATCTGCCGCGCGGTCGCGGAGTTCTCCTTCCGACAGGCGGAACAGGTCGGCGCAAAGGTCTTCGGCGGCCCGAAGTACACGGTCAGCCCGATCTACGAAGGCCTGCTCAAGGAAGAGATGGACGCGGCGGCCGAGCGCCATCCGGAGGTGCCGTACGAGCCCCAGCTGATCGACGCAACCTTCGCGCTCCTGATCGCCTCAGCCGGCGATCCACTCGTCATCCCCGCCCTGAACCGTGACGGCGACATTCTCTCCGACCTCGTTCTCCCGCTGTTCGGCTCGATCGCCGGCTCCGAGTCTCTGCTCGTCGCGTTCGACGAGAACTACGAGACCCGTGCCCTCATGGCGGAGGCAGCCCACGGAACAGCCCCTTCGTTGCGCGGGAAGAACGTCGCAAACCCGATGGCAATGATCCTCGCGGGGGCGGCGCTCCTTTCCTACGGTGACGAGGAGGCGCGGGAGGCCGGACGCGCGATTCGCGAGTCGTGCCTGGAAGCCGTCTCCCAGGGAATCCGCACCGCCGATCTCGGAGGACACGCCGGGACGACCGAGTTCACCGACGAAGTGATCAGCCGGACGCGCTCGAAGCTCGAGGTCTGGGCGACCCTTTAAGGCACAAACCCAAGCCGCCTACACAGCAGCGACGGCGGGACGACGGAGGGCGCCTGCCTTCCAGGCGTCCAGGAAAGCGACCGCAAGCTCGGGATCGAATTGCGAGCCCGCACACCGCTCGATCTCGCCGAGGGCACGCGCGGTGGGCAGGGCGCGACGGTAGGGACGCGTGGATGTCATTGCATCGAACGCGTCCGCCACGGCCAACAACCGTGCACCCTCGGGGATCGCTTTCCCGGCGCGACCAGTCGGATAGCCGCTGCCGTCCCAGCGTTCGTGGTGATAGAGCACATATGGCAGTGCTTGACGTGCGGGCCGGATGGGACGGATCAGTTCTGCTCCGGCGGTCGGGTGCGTTCGGATCTCGGCCAATTCGTGCGGCTGCAACGGGCCGCGCTTCTTCAGCAGCGCCTCGGAGATCGTCACCTTGCCGATGTCGTGCAGGGGGACCCCGAGCTCGAGCGTCTCCAGCCGGCGTTCGTCCCAGCCCAGCCAGACGGCGAACTGCTCCGCGAGGAAGGTCACGCGCGTGCAGTGCGCCGCCATCGAAGGGTCGCGGGCGGCGAGCGCGGAGGAGAGGTCGGCAAGCATCGGCCGGATTTCCTTCCAGCCGGGCTTCGGTTTCCCTCTAGTGCGCCAAACGATAGATGCCGGTGATCGGCGTTGCGCGCGCGGAGCGGCCGAGGAACGGGAGGCCCCAGGCCTCCTCGATCGTCCTCAGCAGGCCGTAGTGGTCGGTCGTCGCGGCGAACCGCGCCCGCGGCCGCACTGCAGTTCCGAGCGCAAGCGCCGGGACTCGCCCGCCGCCTCGAGCCGCGGTCGCGCCTTCGTCGAAGATTACGAACACGACGGAGCTCGGCAGCGTCAGCAGCCGCGGCGCCGTGCGGCGCAGCCAAGCATCCCCCACCGCGACGGAGCAATCGTGCATGGAATGGCAGAGGTTCGGCACGACGAGCGAGAAGTCGGGTAGCTGCTGCGCGCTGAGATCGGCAGCGAGCTGCGTGAACGGCACGACGCGAGCTCGGCGCGTCTGGCTCGCCGAGACATCCGGGAAGTACATGAACGGGTTGTGCTTCTTCGCGTATCCCCCACTCCCCGGGCCGGCGAAGCCCGGGCTCGGCAATCCCTCCGCGTACACCTTCCAGGAGCGTCCGGCCGCTTCGATCGTGTCCGCGAGGTTCCGCCCGGAGACGACGCAGCTCGTGCAGTCGGTGCGGATCCCGTGCGTCGACCCCGAGACGAGCGCCAGGTAGTTCGGGAGGCTGGGGTGCGTCACGCCGTAGTAGCGCGTGAGCTCGGCCTGTGTGCGTGCGTAGGCGTTGAAGGTCGGAGCGCGTGGGTTGCCGAGCACGCTGCCGAATTCCTTGTTTTCGAAGACGATCACGACGATGTGCTCGAACGCCGGAACGCGAGGCGGCACGGCCGACGCGCCGGCGGCAAGCACGGCGACGAGGAGCGTCGCGGCAGCTGCCGCCTTCACGCGCCTTGCTCGGCAACGCGGCGGCGCCACAGGTGCAGGCCCACGAGCCCGAGCACGAGCAGGCCTACGATCCCGATGCCGCCGAACACGCCGTACCGCCCGATCGAATCCGCCGCCGCCTTCCCCGCGTAGAAGGCGATCAGGCTCACGGCGACGGCCCACACAATCCCGCCGCTTGCATTCCAGAACAAGAAGCGCCACCAGGACATCCGTGTGATGCCCGCCATCCAGGCGCCTGTCACACGGACACCGCCGAAGAAGCGGGCGAGGAAGACTGCCTTACCGCCGTGACGGGCGAAGAAGCGCTCCGCGGGCGGCATCACCTTGTCCGCGATGCGCCGCGCCCATCCGTAGCGATAGATCAGGCGGCGGCCGACCTCTCGCCCGAGCCAGTAGCCGATGTTGTCGCCGATGATCGCCGCGGCAGCCGCGACGAGCACCACACCGACAATCGAGAGGTGCCCCTCGGACGCATAGACAGCGGCGGCGATCAACGCTGTCTCTCCTGGCAGCCACAGACCGGCGGACTCGAGGCACACGATGGCGAACAGGAAGAACAGCCCGTAGTGATGGACGAAGTGAGTCACCCGTCCGGCCAGGGTACGTAAGTCCTGGACGTACTGAGTCACCCGTCCGGTCGGGGTACGTAAGATCGCGGCGTGCGAATCGGCGTTCCGCGGGAACTCGAGCCGGGGGAGCGCCGAGTGGCACTCGTCCCTGACGCGATTACGCGTCTGGTCCAGGGCGGTTTCGAGGTTGCGGTCGAGCGCCACGCTGGCGTTGCGGCGTCCCTTCCCGATGGCGCTTACCTCGGGGCCGGCGCGGAAGTGGTCGACGATGTTTGGGACGCCGAAGGTGTCGTCAAGGTGCGCAAGCCGACGGCGGCTGAGATCGAGCGTGTACGGGAGGGACAAGTGCTGATCGGCTTCCTCGAGCCGCTGACAGATCAGACGGGGATCGAACGACTAACGCAGCGGGGAGTGCTGGCATTTGCGATGGAGTCGATCCCGCGGATCACCCGCGCGCAGGCGATGGACGCACTGTCGTCACAGGCAACCGTGTCCGGTTACAAGGCCGTGCTTCTCGCGGCCGACCACTTGCCGCGTTTCTTTCCGATGCTGATGACAGCGGCGGGCACAGTCGCCCCTGCGAAGGTGCTCGTCCTCGGAGCGGGTGTTGCCGGCCTTCAAGCGATCGCAACGGCGCGCCGGCTCGGAGCCGTGGTCGCAGGCTTCGACGTGCGCCCCGTCGTCAAGGAGCAGGTCGAGAGTCTGGGCGCGACCTTCCTCGACCTCGGCATCATCGGCGAGGAGACCGCCGGCGGCTACG
>UEXU01000080.1_pt1 | contig 11381 bp, 14 predicted proteins | sample 4301121 | NCBI WGS metagenome assembly UEXU01 (sample SAMEA4773174, study PRJEB27434) | metagenome | biome: 2259; feature: agricultural soil; material: soil | place: USA | collected 2014-09 | depth 0.25 m
GTCGAACTGCTCCAGCATCTGCGCCCAGTCGCTGCTGTCGACACCCGCGTTAAAGCGCTCCACGTGCTCTCGCAGGAGCTCGCTCACCCGGAGGACTCTAGATCCTCACGCAGCAACGCGTACAGCACGCCGTCCGCCCATTCGCCGTGACGCAGATAGGCCTTCCGCTTGACGCCCTCGCGCACGAAACCGGCGCGCTCCGCATGGGCGATGGCCCGCTCGTTGAACCCGTAGATCTCGAGCTCCAGGCGATGGAACCCGAGCTCGATCAGCAAGTGGTGTTGGAAGAGGCGCGCTGCCTCGTCCGCGACCCGCCGGCCGCGAAAGTCGGGGTGCACCGCCAGGCGCTCGAGCCGCGCGATCTGGGACCGGCGGTTTGCAACCTCGAACCCCAGCGCCCCCGCTCGCGTCCCATCCACCTCGATCACGAAGCGACCGAAGTCCCGGGGATCCGCCTCGGAATGCTCGATCTCCCTGAGCAGGCTGTCGCGGTCGAGCGCCGCTCGGCCGCCGAGGAACGGCTCGACGTCCTCGTCGTTCAAGAGTCCGGAGAGGAAGTCGACGTCGTCGGGCCGGGCACGCCGAATGGAGATCATGGCGTCTCGCTCACCTGGCAGCGGCTCACAGGAGAAGAAACGTCATCGGGGCCCGTCTGCCTTGCTGGGTAGACTCGACTCCTTGACGCAGGTCGCGCCGGAACAGCCGCTCCACCGTGCGCTGGGTTTGACCGACGACGAGCTCGACCGTATCCGCGAGCTGCTCGCCCGTGACCCGAACGACTTCGAGCTGGCGGTCTTCTCTCTCCTCTGGTCTGAGCATTGCGGCTATAAGCATTCGGCTCTCCTGCTCAAGCGACTCCCCTCCGAGGGTAAACGCGTGCTGCAGGGCCCGGGTGAGAATGCCGGCGTCGTCGACCTCGGCGACGGCGAGGCTGTGGCCTTCAAGGTGGAGTCGCACAACCATCCGTCCGCGGTCGAGCCGTTCCAGGGAGCCGCAACCGGGGTCGGCGGGATCCTGCGCGACATCGTCGCGATGGGAGCCCGCCCGATCGCACTGCTCGACGGCCTTCGCTTCGGCGCACCGGATCATCACTTCGCCCGTGCAGTCAGCGGTATAGGCCACTACGGGAACAGCGTCGGGGTCGCAACCGTCGGCGGCGAGGCGGTCTTCGACGAGGCGTATCGCGACAATTGCCTCGTCAACGCCATGTGCGTCGGGCTGCTGCCGGCCGACCGTGTCACCCGCGCGCGGGCGACCGCGATTGGTGCTCACGTCGTCCTGTTCGGCGCGACAACCGGTCGGGACGGGATCGGCGGAGCATCCGTCCTCGCCAGCGCGGAGCTCGGCGAGGACGACGCCGACAAGCGGCCCTCCGTCCAGGTGGGCGATCCCTTCACGGGGAAGAAGCTGATCGAGGCGTCGCTCGAGCTCGTCGACGGCGGGCTGGTGGAGTCGTTGCAGGACTGTGGAGCGGCCGGGCTGGCCTCGGCGCTCGCCGAGATGGCACGCGATGGGGCCGGCATCGACGTCCACCTCGACCGCGTGCCGCTGCGCGAGAGCGGCATGAAGCCCTGGGAGATCATGATCTCCGAGTCGCAGGAACGGATGGTGGCGGTCGTGCGACCGCAGATGCTCGAAGCCGTGGCGAGGATCTGCTCCAAGTGGGAGCTGCCTTGCACGTCAATCGGAGACGTGACCGATACCTCGCTGCTCCGCGCCTTCCACGACGGAGAGCTGGTCGGTGAGATCCCCGCACGTTTCCTCACCGACGAGTGTCCACGCTACGAGGTCGACCGCGAGCCGCAGGTGACAACGAGCGCCCCGACCTCCCCGCACAACAAGGCCTCGAAGGCATGGATCTACGAGCAGTACGACCAGCTCGTCGGCTCGCGCACCGTGCGCCGACCCGGCCTCGACGCAGCCGTCCTGCGCCTGCGACCGTCGCTCCGCGGGCTCGCCGTCTCGCTGCAGGGCCCACCACCGGGTGAACGCGATCCCTTCCGTGCTGGAGCCCTCGCCGTCCTCGGAGCGGCGCGCAACGTGGCGTGCGCGGGTGGGGAGCCCCTGGCGCTGACGGACTGCCTCAACTTTGGCAGTCCGGAGAAGCCCGAGATCGGATGGGAGCTCGAACAGTCGATCGAGGGAATCGCCAGAGCTGCCGAAGCTCTCGGCGTTCCAGTCGTCTCCGGCAACGTCTCGCTGTACAACGACACCGACGGCAGGTCGATCCCTCCCACCCCGGTGGTCGGATGCGTCGGGCTCGTGCCCGATGTCCGTCTCGTCCCGAAAAGGTGGCAAGCAGGTGACGTGGTCCTCGTCGCGACGGCGCCCGGCGACCTCGAGCTGACAGCAGAGGCAGCGCTGATCCGCTATGTCTGGAAGGCTGCTCCTGTGCTGACGCTCGCCCACGACGTCTCCGACGGCGGTATCGCTCAGGCCCTGCAAGAAGCGGCTGAGCAGAGCGGCCGCGAGGCGAGCGTGACGATCCCAGCGGATGTCCGCGGCGGGCAGGTATTGCTCGCTTGCTCGCCCGAGAACGTCAAGCGCCTCGGCGCGAAGGGAATCCAGCAGATTGGAGTCGTCGAGTAGTGCCCCTGCCAGTGATGCTGTCGAGCGTCCGGGGCGCTAGCACCAAGCGAGAGGCCGCACTCGTCAGCAGCCAAGGCTGGCAGCCTTGGCAAAGACGAGGGTGGACTCTCGCGCAGCGTGATCGCGCACCGGGCGCCGAGATGCATTGCTGGGAGGGGCACTAATGTGCGGCCTGTTCGGCATCCGGTCTCCAGAGCGCGATGTCGCGCGCATCACCTACTTCGGCCTCTTCGCGCTGCAGCATCGCGGCCAGGAGTCGGCCGGGATCGCTGTTTCGGACCGCGGGCGCCTGACGACGCTGCGCGATATGGGCCTCGTAACGCAGGTCTTCGACGAGCAAAAGCTGCGAGGGCTGCACGGCGAGCTGGCGATCGGGCATACGCGCTACTCGACCACGGGCTCCTCCGAGTGGTGGAACTCGCAGCCGCTGGTGCAGCATGGGAGCGCGCGCACCGTCGCCCTCGGACACAACGGTAACCTCACCAACGCGGCCGAGCTGCGAGCCGAGCTCGCCGACTACGGCCACCGCCCGTCCACAACGGCCGATACCGAGGTGATCGCGGCGTTGATCGCGAACGATCCCGCCCCGCTGGGGGATGCCGTGGCGAATGTGATGCGCAAGCTGGACGGCGCCTTCTCCGTCGTCGCGCTCTCGGAGGGGAAGCTGGTCGCCTTCCGCGATCCGCGCGGGATGCGGCCGCTGTGTCTCGGCCGACTCGAGCGTGACTGGGTCGTCGCGTCGGAGACCTGCGCGCTCGACCTCGTCGGCGCGGAGCTCGAGCGGGAGGTCCGGCCCGGCGAGCTGATGGTGATCGACGAGCGCGTGGAGGCACGACAGGTCGTCCCGGAGGACGACGGCGGCGCGCTCTGCATCTTCGAGTTCTTCTACCTCGCGCGGCCGGACTCACGCCTCTCGGGCGTCGAGGTGCACGGCGCGCGTGTGCGCATGGGCGAGCGGCTCGCAGAGGAAGCGCCGGTCGAAGCCGATCTCGTCCTCCCGATCCCTGATTCGGGCACGCCTGCGGCGATCGGCTTCTCACGTGCGCTCAACATCCCGTTCAGCGAGGGCCTGATCAAGAACCGCTATGTCGGGCGGACGTTCATCCAGCCGGACCAGGGCCTCCGGGAGCAAGGCATCAAGCTCAAGTTCAACCCCCTCGCTGAGGTGGCCGGCAGACGACTCGTCGTGGTCGACGACTCGATCGTCCGGGGGAACACAACGCGGCAGATCGTCCAGATGCTGTTCGACGCGGGCGCCGCCGAGGTGCATGTCCGCATCTCGTCACCGCCCGTGATCTCGCAGTGCTACTACGGGATCGACCTCGCCGACCCCGATGAGTTGATCGCGGCAAACAAGACCGTCGAGGAGGTGCGCGATTACATCGGCGCGACGACGCTCGCCTACCTCTCCCTCGACGGGTTGCAGTCTTCGACACGGACGCCGGAGTCCCAGTCCTGCCGCGCGTGCCTCACGCGGGAATACCCCACGGCCGTCCCGCGCGAAGCCGCGAAGCTCCAGTTCGAGTCGACCCGCGTCTAGCGCCCTAGCGCTCGAGCACGCGACTTGCCTTCGCAATGCCCCGCGAGAGGAGGTACCCGAAGGTCAGCACCGTGAACGCGGCGACGAACGCTCCGGCGTTCACCTGGTCGGCGGCGAGGGCGATGATCCCGATCACGATCGTCGCGAGGACGTAGACGAGCAGCTCCGCGTTCCCCGGCACGGGCATCAACGCCGACAGGTTCAGGTTGACGTTTGGGGGAGGATCCGGCGTGGGTGTTTCGGGAGGCGTTGTGGACATCTCGCTCCTTTCAGGCCGCGACGAGGCCGGGGACATAGACGACCTCCAGCTTCAGGCCGTCGGGGTCGTAGAAGAACGTCGCGTAGTACCCCGGTAGATAGGTGTAGTCCTGCGGGTCGTTTTCGATCCCGACCTCCTGCGTGCGCACCCACGCGGCCCGGTCGTCCACCTCCAGTCGTGAGCTCGCCTCGAACGCGAGATGATGGAGACCGACGCGATAGCGGTCATACGGACCGGATTCGACCTGCGCCTCGCGCAGCCCGATCGACGTGCCGGGGCCCGAGATGTACCAGATCGTCTCGCCGCGCTCCCCCTCGACCTCGCCGACCCGGGTGTAGCCGAGCGGCCCCAACAGGCCGATGTAGAAGGGCAGGCTGCGCTCGATCGAGGAGACGACCAGGTCAACGTGATGGACGCCGGAAGAGCGCATGGGTAGCGCCTTCCGGTTTCAGCGCGGACGGCTCAGTTCCTCCGCACGCCCATACCGCACCGCACGCCGAACGGCACGCGGATCGAGCCCGCGTTCGAGCAGACGCTGACGGAGCTCGCCCTCGTTTGCCATGCGAAGAAAGAGCCAGGCCAGGGCCACGAGCGTGACGATCGAGCCCTCGATCATCATCACCCCGCCGGCAATCCCCTGGTCGGCGAGCGGCGAGATCCCCCAGAGATGCTGTCGGTGCTGGTAGACGGCGGGATAGAACACCGCCCCGGCCCAGAAGAAGACGTTGCCGAGCACAGTTTCGACGATGCGCACGACCGCGATGTAGCCGAGCTTCGCGCCCGAACCGAACCACTCCGGCGCGGGCAGCGTCTCGAGCACCGGCAACCACATGATCAGCCCGCCGGTGAAGAAGCAGAGGTGCTCCAGCGCGTGGACAACGTCGTTCCGCACAGCAGCCTCGTAGAGGTAGGGCAGGTGCCAGAGGTAGAGGTCGACCGCCCACAGCGGCAGGGCGACGAACGGGTGCGCGAGGAAGCGAAGCCGGTGCAGGAAGGCCAGCGCGGGCCGCAGAATCGGGCCGGTCAACCCAGCGAGGAGCGCAAGCGGGGCAAGGTCGCCGAGCAAGACGTGCTGCAGCATGTGAAAGGAGAAGAGCTGCTCTCCGATCGCATGCACCGGCGAGACGAGCGCGACGAGCAACGTGAAGATCCCCGTGGCGAACAAGCCGATTCGCCACGTCGGCACATCCGTCCCACGCGCGCGCAATGTCCATACCCGGCGTCCGTACATCGCTGCGATCACGAGCGTTGGGACGATCTGGAGCGGATCGAACGTCCAGCTCGTATTGACGGGCAAGTGTGCGATCACGGCGCCATTAGTCTGCCTTGGTGCACCTCTTCCATTACCACCTGGTGACGTCCCGGGTGCGCGACGTGGAAGCACGGTACCTCGGCAAGCTCGGCTTCGATCTCGTGGCCCGGCATGGTCGGGTCGGGGAAGACACGACCTCCTTCGAATCCGGCTACGGCTGGGAGGAGCTCGACCAGCTGGGGTTCAAGCTGCGGCTCTCCGAGCTCGAGCGGGGCGCCGTCAACGTGGTCGTCCAGCCCGGTCAATGGGAGCTGCCGCGTGTGGACCACCTCGGTCTCGCACTCGACGAGGACGACTTCGAGGCCGTGCTCGACCGCGCACGGCTCCGGGATTTCCGACTCCAGGCACACGGCGGTCGCCGAACGTTCGTCTTCACGAATGCCGGGTACCGCCTCGAGCTTCATCCACCACGAGACTGGCTCGACGACCTACTCGCCAACCAAACCGAGCTGAAGTTGGCCGAGCTCCAGTTGCTCGCCGACGATCCCGTGCTGAAGGCGGCGACCCTCGGTGAGCTCCTCGGCGTTGCCTACACAGACGACGCTGCCAGCGTCGGCGATACGCTCGTCCGCTTCGTCGCAGGTGGTCCCCAGGGACGGCCGCAGCTCCACGCAGAGCTGTTCGCTTGAGCCTCTACCGGGCTCGACAGTGTCCGAAAGAGCGAATTGACGCGCCGCCACAGTCGCCCGATCCTTGACGGCGTTCACGACCTTCGACCAAGGACGGTGGCAGTGCGACTGAGATGTAAACGACGGCCGCTGCTCGCAGCGATACTCGCTGCCTGCTTCGCGCTGATGCTCGTGCCGACCGCGTCGGCGCAGACTCAGATCTACGTGTGGCAACAGAACCTGCCGCCAAACGGCGTCGGCAGGGACTACGCGGGCGCGCACAACCACTTCTACAACGAGCTCTACTTCGGCCCGAATGCCGGCTGGCGGAGCGAGGTTTGGGAGGTCACGCCCGCGGGCTATCGCCACTTCGACAAGAACTGCGTCGGCAACTGTTTCAACTCCCACCCGGCGTACTACTTCGCGACCGCCTACTGTGCGAATCGCGACGGCGGCAGCCACTTCGTCTACCAGTGCCTGGATAGGTGGTAGCCGTGCGCCGACGATTCGTCCTCTTCGGAGCAGCTCTGGTCGGGGCGCTGACAGCCGCCGGCCTGCTGACGCAGTTCGGGCTCGGAGGCAGCGGCAAGGTCCAGATCGGCGACGGGTCGGTGTCCGCGCTCAGGCGTGCGGCCCGGGCAGGGGACGCGCTGCCTCAGAGCGTCCTCGCATATCCGTTCGCAGAGCGGAACTTCGCATCGCCTGACGGCAAGGGCGCCCGCGTGCTCTCCGCGTATGGATCGCTGACGCTCTACGCCGTTCCTGGCAAGAGTGGGATGGTGTGTCTCATCGAGGTGGACAGCGCAGCCGGTACCGCGGGTGGCGCGTGTGCGGACCGAAACGTCCTGAAGACAGGCAGCATCTACATGGCCGACCGGCAGGAGGACGGCTCGCTCCAGGTCGTCGGGCTCGTCGGCGACGGGCATACGTTCGCCGAGGTGAACGGCCGGCGTACGGCGGTGGAGAACAACTCTTTTCTCCTACCGCAGGTAGAAGGCTCCGATCTCACGATCGGATCTTCGACCGCGACCCAGGAAGTCGATCTAGGGAGGTGACGCGACAGCCCTGAGCCGTAGACTTGGCCCTCTGACGAGCCAGCCGAAGACGTATGAGAGGGCCGGTGTCTCGCTCGCCACGGCCGAATCGATCGTCGAGCGCCTGAGGACTGCAGTCGAGTCCACAGGCGCTCAGGCGTTCGGCGGCTTCGCTGGGCTCTACCCCCTCGACGACCGTCGTTTCCTGGCGGCGTCCACGGACAGCGTCGGCTCGAAGCTCATGCTCTCACGCCGCGCAGGGCGACTGCATTGGGCCGGCATGGACCTCGCCGCCCACTGCATCAACGACGTGCTCTGCAGCGGAGCCGACCCCCTTTTCTTCCTCGACTACGTTGCGGCCGAGCGGATCGAGCCCGACCAGGTCGTGCAGCTCGTCGAGGGTATGGCGGAGGTCTGCCGCGACGCGGGGTGCGTCGTGGTGGGAGGCGAGACGGCGGAGCTTCCCGGCATCTACCGCGAGAGTGAGCTCGACTTCGCGGGGACGTGTGTCGGGATCGTCGACCGCGATCGTCTGGTCGACGGTGCCCGGTGCGAGGCAGGTGACGTCGTCATCGGATTCCCCTCGAGCGGTCTACACACGAACGGCTTCTCGCTCGTCCGCTCGCTTGTCGGCGACGACGATTTCGACGCCGACTTGCTGCTGGCTCCGCATCGTCTCTACCTCAACGAGATCCGCGAGCTCCGCGGGAGGGCAGATGTGCGGGCGTTGGCACACGTCACCGGCGGCGGCATCCTCGGGAATCTCTCGCGCGTCCTGCCGGACGGCGTCGTGGCACGGATCGACTGGCACGCCTGGGAACGACCGCCCGTCTTCGCCTGGCTCGCCGAGCGCGGCGTCGAGGAGGACGAGCTCCGCCGCGTGTTCAACCTCGGTATGGGCCTGTGCGCTGTCGTGCCATCGGCACCAGAGGGTGCGTCCGTGATCGGCGAGCTCGCGTGATCGGAGTGCTGGCCTCGGGCGACGGGACGAACCTGCAAGCCCTGATCGATGCCGGTCTCCCGATAGCGGCTGTCGCATCGAACCGCACCGACGCTCGCGCACTCGCCCGGGCGGACGCCGCAGGCATCCCGAATCGCGTCTTTCCGCTCGAGCGCTTTGCCGATCGTGCGGCGCGCGATCGCGACCTCGCCGACTGGCTGCAGCTCCGCGGTGTCGATCTCGTCGTCCTGGCGGGCTACATGAACCTCCTCACCACGCCGTTTCTCGATCGCTTTCCCGGGCGCATCGTCAACGTCCATCCCTCGCTCCTGCCCAGCTTTCCGGGAACGCGCGCAGTTGCGGACGCCCTGGCCGCGGGTGTCGAGACCACCGGCGTCACCGTTCACTACGTCGATGAGGGGACGGACACCGGACCGGTGATCCGCCAGGAGCCCGTCGCGGTCGAGCCGCGTGAGACACTGCTCGACCGGATCCACGCCGTCGAGCACCGGATCCTGCCCGAGGTGGTGAGAGAGTTATGCGCGCCCTGATTTCCGTCTACGACAAGACAGGCCTGCAGGAGTTCGCCCGCGGTCTCGCCGAGCTCGACTTCGAACTGGTGGCAAGCGGCGGGACAGCAGACTTTCTCGAGACGGAGGTCGGACTGGACGTCGAGCGGGTCGAGGAGCTCACCGGCGTCGCGGAGCTGCTCGGCGGCCGGGTGAAGACCCTCCACCCTAGAATCCATGCCGCGATCCTCGCCCGGCGTGATCACGCCGAGGACGCGGCGACGCTCGAAGCGCACGAGATCCGGCCGTTCGATCTCGTCTGCGTGAACCTCTATCCGTTCAGCGACGTGGCAGGTCGCTTCGGCGTGCGAGCGGAGGAAGCGGTCGAGATGATCGACGTAGGCGGCCCGTCACTGCTGCGTGGCGCGGCGAAGAACTTCGCCCACGTCGCACCGGTCTGCAGGCCGGAGCGCTACCCGTCGATCCTGGCCGAGTTGCGGGAGACGGGCGACGTGTCCCTCACCACTCGGCGCGCACTCGCCGCCGAGGCATTTGCCACCACCGCAGCCTACGAGGCCGCGATCGCGCGCTGGTTCGCTGACGTCGACGCGTTTCCGGACACGCTCGTGACCTCGTTCCACAAGGTGATGGATCTGCGGTACGGCGAGAACCCGCACCAGCGCGGTGCGTACTACGCCGAGCAGGGCGCGCGGGTGCATCTGCTTTCGCGGATCGAGCAGCTCCATGGCAAGGAGCTGTCGCTGATCAACCTGCTCGACCTCTCGGCCGCACGCCTGCTGCTACGGGAGTTCGCGCTGCCGGCGTGCGTGATCGTCAAGCACGCGAATCCCTGTGGAGTCGCAGTGGCGGGTACGGTCGAGGAGGCGTACGACCGCGCACTGGCAGCCGATCCAGTCTCGGCATTCGGCATGGTGTGCGCTGTCAACCGGCCCGTCTCGGCCGAGCTCGGAGGAAGGCTCGCTGAACGCTTCGTCGACGTCCTCTTCGCGCCGGGGTACGACGAAGACGCGCTCGATGCACTGCGGCGCAAGGAAGGGATCCGGATCCTGCACCATCGTGAGCGACGCGGCTTTGTGGCGGGTGAGCGCGACTTCAAGCGCGTTCTCGGCGGCGTTCTCGTGCAGGACCGTGACTGGGACATCGACGATCGCGAAGGGATGGAGCTCGCGTGCGGGGACCCAGACGAGGCCTGCTGGGGCGACCTCGTCTTTGCCTGGCGCGTGTGCAAGCACGTCGGCTCGAACTCGATCGTGCTGGCCAGGGATCTGGCCACGATCGGTATCGGCGGTGGTCAGACGAGCAGAGTCGATGCGGTGAACCTGGCCCTGGACAAGGCACGCGACCACGGGCACCACCTCGAGGGCGCTGTGCTCGCCTCGGACGCGTTCTTCCCGTTCGCGGACGGGCCGCAGGCGGCTCTCGAAGCCGGCGTGACCGGCATCATCCAGCCGGGAGGCTCGATCCGCGATGCCGAGGTGGTCGCGGCCGTACAAGAAGCGGGCGGGACGATGGTGTTGACGCACCGCCGGCATTTCCGGCACTAGTCCCCGATGGACTCGTTCGACGTCGCCGTCCGGAACTTCCTCTACCGGAGCTTCGCGGAGCGGGCGGAAACGCCGCACCTCGAGGACCTCGAGGCGGAATTCGGTCTTGCTCGTGCCGACGCAGAGTCCGTGCTGCGCCGCCTACACAACGCCCACGCTCTCGTGCTCGAGTCGGACTCCCTCGAGCTCCGGATGCTCAGTCCGTTCTCCTGCGTGCCGACGGACTGGCGGGTGCACGCGGCCGGCCGTACGTGGTACGCGAACTGCGCCTGGGACTCGTTCGCGGTTTGCGCCGCTCTCCACTCGGACGGCCGCATCGATGCCTCCTGCGCGGACTGCGGCGAACCGATCGAGATCGAGATCACGGACGGCCGGGCCGCCCCCGACGACTATCTCTTCCACGTGCTCGTCCCGGCCCGCCACTGGTGGGACGACATCGTCTTCACCTGAGGCACCATGAATCTCTTCCGGTCGGAGGAGCACCTGGAGCGATGGCTGGAGGACCGTGAGCCTGGTGGGACGATGAGCGCGGGGAACCTCTGTCAGCTCGCATACGCCTGGTATGGCGATCGACTCGACCCGGACTGGCAGCCGCACACGGTCGAACAGAACCAACGCATTCTCGACGACCTTGGTCTGACGGGCGAGTTCTGGCGGCTCTCCTAGTAGTCGTCGGGAGGCGCGAATCGGTAGAGGAACGGCCCGATGCTGCCGCTGATCGCGAACCAGATCGCGATGATCCCCTCCTGCACGCGCGCATTCTCGAGCGGCCCGCCGTAGACCGGCTCGTAGCCCGCATCCCGGTTGAGCTGCTCGACCACCGAGCGAGCCTCCTCGTCGCCGGTCCAGAGGTTCGACGGCCTCGATCTCGCCTCGTCGATCTTGTCGAAGAGGCGGGCGAAGTTGAGGTTGAAGGACTTCGCCGCGGGCCCGTTCGCCTTCGACTTCACGAACTCGGCGTTCGACTGGAATCCGGTCGGCGGCTCGACGCCGACCCGGTTCGTTGCATCGATGACCGTCTTCCC
>UEXU01000401.1_pt1 | contig 11279 bp, 13 predicted proteins | sample 4301121 | NCBI WGS metagenome assembly UEXU01 (sample SAMEA4773174, study PRJEB27434) | metagenome | biome: 2259; feature: agricultural soil; material: soil | place: USA | collected 2014-09 | depth 0.25 m
GGAAACTTTCGCGAGCACGCGGCGGTGCTGCGGCGTCTGGGGGCCGATCCCGTCGAGGTCCGCAAGCCGGAGCACCTAGACGGGCTCGACGGTCTCATCGTTCCAGGCGGCGAGTCGACGACGTTCATGCGTCTGATGCGGCTGTACGGGCTCGACGAAGCGATCAGCCGATTCGCAGGGCCGATCATGGGTACCTGCGCAGGGATGATCGTCCTCGACAACGAGCACTTGAGGCTGATCGATCTCGACGTCGATCGCAATGCCTACGGGCGGCAGGTGGCGAGCTTCGAAGCCGATGTCCGCCTGCTCGGGGAAGACGACCCTGTGCGTGGGGTCTTCATCCGCGCGCCGCGGGTTCGCGCGACTGGCCCCGGAGTGGAGATTCTCGGAGAGCACGACGGCGAGCCTGTGCTGGTGCGCCAGGGCCGCATCCTCGTCGCTTCGTTCCACCCCGAGCTGACGGATGATTCTCGCGTGCACGAGCTGTTCGTCGACGAAGTACGCGCAAGACGAGAAGGGAGAGTGGGTGTCCGGGCATAGCAAGTGGTCCTCGATCAAGCACAAGAAAGGTGCGGCAGACGCGAAGCGGGGGAAGCTGTTCTCGAAGCTCTCGCGCGCGATCATCGTCGCGGCGAAGGAGGGCGGTCCTGATCCTGCAGGAAACCTGGCGTTGCAGAACGCGATCGAGAAGGCTCGCTCGTACTCCATGCCGAAGGACAACATCGAGCGTGCGATTGCACGTGGCTCCGGGGCGGACTCGGACGCGCAGGCATTCGAAACGGTGGTGTACGAGGGATACGGCCCCGGCGGTGTGGCCGTGATCGTCGAGGCCCTCACGGACAATCGCAACCGCACGGCGTCAGAGGTCAGGCATGCGTTCGACAAGAACGACGGCAATCTCGGGACGTCTGGCGCGGTCGCATGGCTGTTCGAGCGCCGCGCGATCGTGGTCGTTCCGTCGGCAGGCGTGGACGAGGACGAGTTGACACTGGCCGCAGCAGAAGGCGGCGCGGACGACGTGTCGCTCGACGGCTCGACCTACGAGGTCGTCGCGGCGCCGGAAGCACTAACCTCGGTGCGTGAAGCACTCGAGGCGGCCGGCTTTACGGTCGAGTCCGCAGAATTGGCTCTGGCGCCGAAGACGACGGTGGAGGTGGGCGACGAGTCGACGGCGAAGAAGATCGTCCGGCTGATCGACCAGCTCGAGGAGAACGACGACGTGCAAGAGGTGTACGCGAATTTCGACATTCCGGAGCGCGTGCTCGAAGCAGTCGCTGTCTGACGGCGATCCCGGCCACCGCGACCTGGGTGACTCACCGCGCCACCCGGCCTTCGTCGACGTCTGTTTACGCTTGTCACGCTAGAGAGGGGAGGGGGTCGCGAGGGAGCCGAGAGGCTCCCTCGCCTCCTCTCTCCGGCATTCGTTCGCAGCCCTTGGGTCCTACACCCAGCCGCGCTGTCTCGCGACACGGCAGAGCGCACGTCGTTTTGCATGTGGGGGCTGGTCGGAGAGCCCCGCCTTCGCGTAGATGCGTCTCAGCGCCGCCTTGACGGCGCCGGTCGCGCCCGGCGTGCCGAGCGCGGCTGCGATCTCCTCGTTGGAGGGGAGGATCTCGAGGCTGCCACCCGCCAGCCAGGGGCCGCAGAGGCAGGCCACCACCTGGCGCTGGAAGGAAGACAGCTGAGGTGCGACCCCGGGCGGTACCTCCTCCAACGGCTCGGTCGTGTCGGGATCGTGCATCTGCCCAGGCCACGAGAAGAGCACAGCCTCTCCGCCGATCCCAAGCCGGTCGGCATGCCGTAGCGGCAGTTGCGCTCCGGGCTGCAGGCGCGTGCCGTTGAGAAACGTGCCGTTGAAGCTCCCGCGATCCTCCACATACCACCGCCCGTCCTCCAACGTGATCGCCGCATGGTCGCGGCTTACCGAGCGCGAATCGAAGATGAGGTCGTTGTCGGAGTCGCGTCCGATCGTGACGCTTTCCTCGAGTTCGTGCTCACTCCCATCTGGGAACGTGAGCCAGACGTTCCCGGCCATGCACGGAAGGATATGTCCGACCGGCCGGCGGCTAGGCAATGCCACCAGGAACATCCGCCTCGATGCCTAACCTCTGACCGTGAAGGTCATCGGCATCGATCCGGGAACGGCTGCTTGCGGGTACGGCATCGTCCACGAAAGCGACGGGCGCCTCAGGGCCATCGACCACGGGTGCTGGAAAACCCCGGCGTCGGACCGCTTAGAGCTGCGTCTGAAGACACTCTTCGAGGAGGTGGCCGCACTCATCGAGCGTCATCGACCAGATGCCGTGGTGCTCGAGGAGTCCTTCGTCGGCGCCGACGCCCGCATCGCGCTCTCCGTCGGACAGGCACGCGGGGCCGTCATGGTCGCCGCCGCGACCGCCGGCGTCGAGTGCGCTGAGTATCCGCCAGCGCGGGTGAAGCAGACGGTATGCGGCTACGGACGCGCAGAGAAGCAACAGGTTCAGCGGATGGTCAAGACGATCCTCGGGCTGCAGGCGGAGCCGACCCCGACACACGCGGCTGATGCGCTCGCTGTGGCGATCTGCCATGCGCTCGCGCCGCCGTTGCTCCGGGTGGCCGGTTGATTGCTCGCTTGCGCGGCCGGCCGGTCGCGAACACACCCGACGGGCTCGTGGTCGACGTCGGCGGGATCGGATACCTCGTAGCAGCAACGCCATCTGCCGTGCGGCAGGCGGACGGCACCGACGAAGTCGCGCTCCACACCTATCTGCACGTGCGCGAGGACGCCCTCCAGCTGTACGGCTTTGCCGAGGCGGCCGAGCGTGAGCTCTTCGTCCAGCTTCTGTCCGTGAACGGCGTAGGGCCGAAGGTCGCGCTCGCGATCGTCTCCGGCTCGCCGGCCGCCGACCTCCGCCGCGCGATCGTCCTCGAGGACACGGCGCGTTTCCAGGCAATTCCGGGAATCGGCAAGAAGACCGCCGAGCGGATCGTGCTCGAGCTCAAAGAGAAGCTCGGCGACGAGCGTGCACCGGTCGCTTCGACCGGTGGCACGCAGCCCCACCTGGTTGCGAGGGATGCGCTCGTGGAGCTCGGCTACTCCGTTGGCGAGGCGGAGCTGGCGCTCGCGAGAACGGATCCGGAGCTGTCCCCGGAGGAACGCGTCCGCGAAGCGCTAAAAGCGGCGTAGTGCCCGTGTCTACAAGTACCCAATTCCTGGCGCCGGCTGTCGCTCCCGAGGAAGAGGAGCTCGAGCAGTCGCTGCGGCCACGCCGACTACGTGAGTTCGTCGGGCAGGAGCGGATCAAGGATCAGCTTGCGATTGCACTGCAGGCAGCAAAGGCCCGCGGCGAAGCGCTCGACCACGTTCTCCTCGTCGGTCCTCCCGGGCTCGGCAAGACGAGCCTCGCCTACATCCTCCGTGAGGAGCTCGGCGTCGGCATCCGCTGCGTCGCCGGACCGGCGCTCGAGCGCAAGGGTGACATGGCTGCGATCCTCACCGGACTCGAGCGCCACGACGTCCTGTTCGTGGATGAGATCCATCGTTTGAACCGCACCATCGAGGAGATCCTCTACCCGGCGCTCGAGGACTTCCGGCTCGACATCATCGTCGGCCAGGGAGCCGCTGCGCGCACGCTCACGCTCGACCTGCCGCCGTTCACGCTCGTGGGGGCAACAACCCGCACCGGCCTGCTCACGACACCGCTGCGCGATCGCTTCGGCATGACGTTCCGGCTCGACTACTACGAGCCCGAGGACCTGGGGCGGATCGTCCGGCGGTCGGCACGGATTCTCGATGTCGAGATCGCCGAGGAGGCTGCCGACGAGATCGCTCGTCGTTCACGCGGCACGCCGCGGATCGCAAACCGGATCCTGAGGCGCGTCCGTGACGTTGCGCAGGTCAAGCACGACGGAGTCATCACTGCCGAGGTCGCCCGCGAGGCGCTCGACCTTCTCGAGGTCGACCGCAATGGGCTGGAGCGAATCGACCGCGACCTGCTCGGGACGATCCTGTGGAAGTTCTCCGGTGGCCCGGTCGGGCTGTCGACGCTCGCCGTCGCGCTCGGCGAGGAGCCCGACACCATCGAAGACGTGTACGAGCCGTACCTTCTACAGCTCGGCTTCCTGCAGCGGACGCCACGCGGCCGCGTCGTCACAGAGCTCGGCCGGCAACACCTCGGCACGCCGGCGGACGACACGAAGCTCTTTTGAGCCCCGACCTCTGGATCCCCGGCGCCGCCGAGCCATCCCTCGGGGACTTCGTCCAGCGGATCGTCAACCAGATCGAGCGCTACACGGGTTCCCATACCGCGGAGCGATCGCACGTCGAGATCGAGCTCGCCGACGGCGAGCGGCTCACGTTGCAGTCGCTCTCGAGCGAGCCGGGCTACGGTTTCCTGACCGTCGCCGTTCACAGTCACGAGGGCGCTGCCGAGGAATTGATCATTCCGGTCGGCTCGATCAAGCGCATCGCGTTGAGGCCCGCGGACGAGGAGCGCCGCCCCGGGTTCGCGCTGCCTCCGCAGAAGGGCTCTGCCACATAAAGAAGAGCGGAACCCACCGCATAGGTTCCGCTCCAGAAAGTCCGCCCCAAAGCCGCAATTTCGGGGCTGGCCCCCCCGCAGTTGAGAGCCATTGAGGACGTGTGGTACGGGCAGAGCATGGCTCGGGGAGTCCGGTTGATTCGTCCCCTTTCAGGTGGTTCATCTCCCCGCTTCACTTTTCACTCGCTCGAGGGAGTGCGGACAGCACGATCCGGGTCGATCCTGAGTTCCAGGAGGATCGTGAGGGGCCGCAGCTCACATCCGTCCATCCCGTGGGGGAACCCGGTTCCCCCACGGGTGTCTCTGCTGCGTTACCCGCTTGCCTCGGCGGCTACGCCGGCGAATCTGGGCACCTTGCGTAGCACGGCGAGCACCCTCGGAGCAAGCAGGAGCGCCATCACGTCGAACCAGACGTAACCCGACGCAACCCCGCTCGGAGGGTTCCCGTCTGGGATCCCGAGGCCCGGTAGCTCGGCCGCCCACCGCCAGGTACCGATCGCGGTTCCATAGAGCTCGAGACCCGCGACCACGAGGAACACGCCGGCGTACGCGGCCCGGGCGCGCGAGCGCCACAGGAAGGCGAGCAGGAGGGGGACGCCGAGCGCGCCGGCCGCATCAGTTCTCGGCAACGCAGTCAGCCCGAGGACCCCCCAAACGGACGCGATCGCGGCTGCTGCGACCACCAGTGTGCGAGCGTGCCGCCGAAGCGATTCGCTGAGGGAGAGACCGGCCATGAACACGAGGCCATGCGCGGGAGGGACAAAGGTCGGCAGGTTGTGCAGGCGGTAGGAGTAGACGCCCCACAGGATCGACCCGGTGAGCTCTGCGACGGTCGCCGCGCAGATCACAACGGCGACCTGGGCCCGGCGTTGCGCGGGCAACGGCCGACCCGCGAGCAGGAGCACGATCCACGTCAACCCTCCGAGTGCGAGCTGCCCGGGAAGGTCGACCTGCGTGTCCACCGCGAGCAAGGCCGCGAGATAGGCGGTAATCAGCCCGACGCGAATCAACGCCGGAACTGGAGCTCGTGCCACGATGGCACGGGCGCGAGCTCGAGCAGCGCACGATCGCCGTTGGGATCGCGGTATGCGAACTCGGCGATGTCTTCGTCCCAGGCCACGTCGAGGATTCCTTCTTTGACGCGGTGGTCGAGCCAGGCGCTGCGGAAGACGAGCTTCTTGAGCCAGTAGACGAGCGATTCGCCGTTGACGAGACTCACGCGCTCCCAATGACGAACGAGATAGCGTCCGAGGCCGCTGCGCGGCTCTTCGATCCAGTCCCGCCAGACGAGCTCCACGAGATCGGCCGTCTCGTCCTCGTCGAGTTCGTTGTCCGCGACAAGGCCGAGCTTCACGGCGGCCGCCGTCACGCGCTGCTCGAAATCCGCCGCATTGAAACCGAAGCGATGGTCCTGGAACTCGATGACGTAGTCGTCGCCCGAGACGTAGTTCGCCTCCACCACCCAGCGAGCATAGCCTTTGCTCCCGTGAGCATCCGGCTCGTTGCGGCATCCGCCCTCGTGACGGCACTCGTCGTGCTCGTCGTCTGGGTCACCGACCTTTCCTTTGCACGGGCTGTGCTGCTTGCGCCCGTGCTCGTGATCGGGCTGGCCGCCGCGGCCGGATTGCTCGTCTTCTGGGGGCGCGTTGGCTGGGAGTCGCTGCGCCGAACGCGTCATCCCCGGCTGCTGATCGCCGCCGCCACCGCTTTCATCCTCCTCCTGGTCGGGCTGACGCTCCTCGGCGTCCAACTCCCGCGCGAGTGAGGCTCTGGAAACCAGGGATTAGCCGCCGGTTAGAACGGGGGTAGACCGTACCCCAAAACACGGGCTGGCATGGTGTCGCAAAGACCCTCTACCTGAGACTCTATGTTCATGAGCGATTCGACTGTCACAGAGCTCCATCACCGCACGGCCGACGGGATCGAGGTTTCGCTGCTCTGGAGCCGTCTGACGAATGCGTTGACGGTGGCCGTCGAGGACAGCCGCTCGGGGGTGAGCTTCGAGCTCGAGGCCCCGGCCGAGAAGGCGCTCGACGTCTTCGAGCACCCATTCGCCTACGCGGCTGCTGCCTAGAGCAAGGAGCCGAGCGCGGTCTTCAGCCGCTCGAGGTCCGACGCGTCGTTGTAGCCCTGAAACGAGGGCCGGATCAGCCGGTCGGCGCCGAGCTCGGAAACAGGGATCTCGATGCGATGCTCGTCATAGAGGCGCTGCTGTAGGTCGTCCGGGGCGCTACGGGGAAGGCGAAGCGACACCATCTGCCGGAAGAACTCCGGCGAATCCGGTGTCAGGGGCTCGAGCCCGAGCTCGTTCCGAGCACGTCGCGCGAGCGAGTGGCACCGTTCGCGAACGGAATCCCAGTCGTGTTCGCGCTGCCACTCGATCGCCGCCGGAACCGTGAGATACGCCGACGGGTCGCGGGTCCCCTGCTTCTCGTGCCGTGACACGAAGCTCGGGTCGTCTCCCTCATAGCCCCAGCTGATCACGAGCGGGTGGATGTCGCGCTGTAGCTCGCGCCGCACATACAAGAACCCCGTGCCCTTTGGTGCGCAGAGCCACTTATGGCAGTTTCCTGCGTAGTAGTCGGGACCAAACGACTTCAGGTCCAGCGGCACGTGCCCGGGTGCGTGCGCGCCGTCGACGATCGTGCGGATCCCCGCGTCGCGTGCTCGACGGCAGAGCTCCTCTACAGGAAGCGAGAGCGCGGTCGTGGAGGTGTGGTGGCTGAAGAAGAGTGCCTTCGTGCGTCCGCCGACGCGGTCCCAGATCCCCTCGACCAGGTCTTCTGAGCTCGTCAGCGGCAACTCGATCGGTGCGCGCACGTAGCGCGCGCGAAGGTCCTCGCAGACGTGCCGCCATGTCAGATCGAGCGCACCGTATTCGAGATTGGTGGAGAGGACCTCGTCGCCAGGCTCCAGTCCGACTGCCCAGGCGGCCACGTTGACTCCGGCGGTCGCGTTCGGGACGAAGACGAGATCGTCCGGGTCTGCGCCCACGTACGTCCCGAGCGCGACGCGCGCATCGTGCAACAGCTCTTCGAGGCGACGCGCGAGGAAGAGGACGGGCTGACGCTCGAGCTCGAGCTGCCACGCCTGGTAGCGCTCAAACACCCGACGCGGACACGCGCCGTAGGACCCGTGGTTCAGAAAAGTCACACTTCCGTCGAGCAAGAACTCGGCGCGCACGTCGGTGCCGTCCGACACCCCTCGTACGGTAGTCGTGCATGTCTGAGGGCATCTGGACTATCCGTCCGTGCCCGCACCGGCAGTCGAGCACCCTCGTTCGGGAGCTCGGCCTCAGCGAGATCACGGCAAGCGTGCTCGTCCGGCGCGGCTACGGCGACCCCGAGCAAGCCCGTGCTTTCCTGGCGGGCGAGCAGCCGCTGCACGATCCGTTCCAGCTCGGCGACATGACCGAAGCGGTCGAATCGATTCGTGCGGCCGTTGCCGCCGGCAAGCGCATCTGCGTCCACGGCGACTACGACGTCGACGGTATCTGCGCAACCGTCCTCGCGGTGCTCGCGCTGCGTGAGCTCGGCGCCGACGTCGAGTGGCATCTGCCGAGCCGCTTCGACGAGGGGTACGGTGTCAGCAGCCAAACCCTCGAGCGGCTGGCCGAGGAAGGGTGCGGTCTCGTGTTGACCGTCGACTGTGGGATCACGGCCGTCGACGAGGTTCGACGCGCGCGTGAGCTGGGGCTCGAGGTCGTGGTCACGGATCATCACCGCCCAGGCGATGAGCTCCCCAGCTGTCCGATCGTTGCGACCCGTCCCTCGACGTACCCGTTTCCGGAGCTCTGCGGGACCGGGGTCGTGTACAAGCTTGGCCAGGCTCTGCTGGGGCCAGAGGCCGACTCGCTGCGGAGGCACCTCGATCTGGTCGCGCTCGCGACGATCGCGGACGTCGTTCCGCTCGTGGGCGAGAACCGCTCGCTCACGATCGCGGGCCTCCGCGCGCTCGTGCGGACGCAGAAGCCTGGGCTACAGGCGCTGATGAAGGTCGCGCGCGTCGACCCCGCCACAGTCGACTCGGGTCAGGTCGGGTTCCGGCTCGCTCCGCGGATCAATGCCGCGGGACGGCTCGGGCATCCCCGCGCTGCCCTGGAGCTGCTTCTCACCGAGCAGGCGGACGAGGCGCGTGCGCTCGCGACCCGGCTCGAAGAGCTGAACCGGGACCGCCAGGCGATCGAAGACAAGATTCTCCGAGCGGCGATCGCACAGGTCGAGGAGTGGCCTGAGGCACGGCAGCGCCGCCGGGCCTACGTCGTCGGGGGCGAGAACTGGCACGAGGGCGTGATCGGCATCGTCGCATCGCGGCTCGTCGAGCGTTACCACCGCCCGGTCGTCCTGATCGCCGGCACGGACGGGCTCTGGAAGGGCTCCGGCCGCTCGATTCCATCCTTCGACCTCCATGCCGCGCTCGGCGCGTGCTCCCAGTTCCTCGAGCGGTTCGGCGGGCACCGCGCTGCCGCCGGGCTCTCGATCGTGCCTGAGCGTGTCGAGGCATTTGCCGACGCCTTCGCGGCACAGGCCGATGGAATCCTGGCGACAGACGATCTCACGCCGACGACGATGATCGACGCCGTGATCCCACGCGACGCAAAGCTCACGCTCGGGCTCTGCCAGGAATTACGTCGCCTCGCGCCCTTCGGCCTCGGCAATCCCGACGTGACGCTGCTGGCGCCGAGCTGCGAGCTCGGTGATCTTGCGACGGTCGGCGAGGGTCGGCACCTTCGCTTCCGGGTACACCACAACGGTCACGATGCCGGCGGGGCGATCGCGTTCGGCCAGGGAGCGAAGCTCGATCGGTACCGGCGCGCGGGACGATACGACGTCGCCTTCCGTCTGCAGGCCAATCAGTGGAACGGCACGATCGCGCCCCAGCTCGTGGTTCGCCGTGTCTTCGATGCGGATGATCGGTTCGGCGAGGTGTACGCATGGCTGCGCGCACAGTGGCAGGCCTCTCAGCGCGACCCGCAGGCACAGGCGATCTTCGACGAGCTCGAGCTCGAAGCGGGTGGAGCCAGGAGACATCCGCTCGAGTCGGAGCACTTCCGCTCGGTCCTGGCAGAGCCTGCGTTGCTGCGCGCTGCGTGAGGATCCGTCAAGAGAGAGAAGCCGACTACGAGGCGATCAGGGCGGTCAACGAGAACGCATTCGGCCGGGCGGTCGAGGCCGAGCTCGTGGAAGCGATTCGCGCGACCGATCGCTTCCTCCCTCAGCTCTCGCTGGTCGCCGTCGTCGACGACGATGTTGTCGGACATGTGCTCCTGAGCTACGTCGAGCTCGAGCCGGGGTCGAGGCGCGTCCTTCAACTCGGACCGCTCGCCGTCCGTCGTTCACAGCAGCAGCGCGGCATCGGCTCCGCGCTGGTGCTCGAGGCGCTGCGAACCGCGGAGGCACGCGACGAGCCGCTTGTGATGCTCGAGGGCGACCCGAACTACTACGGGAGGTTCGGCTTCCGCGGGTCGGAGCAGCTCGGAATCTCGGCTCCGCCGGGAGTGTCTGCTCGTCACTTCCTGGTGTGTACGCTGAGCGCCTACGACCCGTCCGTGCGAGGCCAGGCCGTCTACTCGGAGCCGTTCCGGGCGATCAGTTAGGCCGGGCGGACAGCGAAGCTCGGCGGATCCGGCGAGGGCGGCTGCGGGAGCCGGCGAGCGCGTCCAGGGCCACGATCAGCCGCGCGGCACGGACAGCGGCGCGGCGTTCCTGTCGGCGTCTATACCAGCGCATGGACAAGTCCCATTCAGCATCGGAACGAAGGTTCCTGCCCTTGAGTTACGACACTGAAACGGGGGAGGGCCCTGCAAGGCGCCGACTCGTCGGCGCCGCAGAGAGGTCGGACGGGCTTTGCCCGGCCGACCGTCTAATGCCCGTTCTAGGGTCGTGAACATTGCTGATCGAGCCGAAGGGAGCTGGGAACCCCCGGAGTACACTGGAGGTATGGCTGTCCTTGAGACTCACGAGAAGCATCAGGAGCTCATTGACGAGCTGATCGCCGACGTCTCCGCCTACAACCGCGAGGTCGACCGCGACCTCATCTCGCGGGCGTTCCTCTTCGCGGCGCACGCTCATGAGGGGCAGCAGAGGCGCTCGGGTGAGGAGTTCGTCCTCCATCCATGGGGAGCGGCCAAGATTTGCGCGCAGCTTCGGCTCGACGACGAGACGATCGCCGCCGCCCTTCTCCACGACGTTGTCGAGGACACCGACGCCGATCTCGAGGACGTTCGAGCCGAGTTCGGCGAAGAGATCGCGAAGCTCGTCGAGGGCGTCACGAAGCTGACACGAGTCCAGTTCAAGACGAGGGAGCAGACGGAGGCCGAGAACTACCGCAAGCTGATCGTCGCGATGGCCGAGGACGTGCGGGTGATCCTGATCAAGCTCGCCGACCGGCTGCACAACCTTCGTGAGATCGAATACCTGGGAAAGCAGAAGCAGGTGCAGAAGGCGAAAGAGACGCTCGAGGTGTATGCACCCCTCGCGCACCGACTCGGCATCCACGCGCTCAAGTGGGAGCTCGAGGATCTCGCCTTCGAGACGCTGCATCCGCGCAAGTACGCCGAGATCAAGGCGATGGTCTCCGAGCGCCGTGCCGATCGGGAGAGCCATGTCTCCTCCGCGGCCCGCGTCCTCCAGCTTGAGCTCGACAAGGTCGACATCCCTGCCGAGATCTCGGGACGGGCAAAGCACTTCTACTCGATCTACGACAAGATGGCCAAGAAGGGCCGCGAGTTCAACGAGATCTACGACCTCACCGCGATGC
>UEXU01000548.1_pt1 | contig 11164 bp, 8 predicted proteins | sample 4301121 | NCBI WGS metagenome assembly UEXU01 (sample SAMEA4773174, study PRJEB27434) | metagenome | biome: 2259; feature: agricultural soil; material: soil | place: USA | collected 2014-09 | depth 0.25 m
GCCGCACCGGAACGGTGCGTCTACGCCTCGAACGAGGCAGGCGTCTGGCAGTTGTTTGCCTGGGAGCCGACGAGGGGCGAGCGTCGTCAGGTGACCGACAGCGTGGTCGGTGTGATCGACGGGACCCCGACCTTCGACGGAGAAGGGATCCTTTGGTTCGAGGACGAGACCGGCGACGAGTCCGGCCGCTGGCTCCTGCAGCGGTTCTCGGGAGGGCGGACTCGAGCGTTTCTCGAAGGTGTTCGGCACGGCTGGAGCGAGGGCCTTGCCCAGGCCCCCGGAATCGTGGCGGCCGGGATCAGCGACCGCGACGGATTCGCCGTTTACGTCTCGCTCGACGGCGCTCCGGCAACCGAGGTCTGTCGGTCGGCCGAAGCCCTTCGGATCGGTAGCGTCGACCAACGCGGATTTCTTCGCGGTGGGCTTTCGGCCGACGGCTCCCTGCTCTGCTTGGAGCACGCCGGACACGGTGACCTGATCCATCCGGCGCTGCGTGTGATCGACCCGCGTTCGGGCGCAACCGTCGGCGAGCAGCTCGACCCAGGCATGTCGCTGGTCGCCAAGTGCTGGCCGCCCGTGCCGGGCGACCAGCGGCTGGCGCTCGACCACGAGCGCGAGGGCGAGGCTCGACCCGCGATCTGGGATCTCTCCACCGGAGACCGTCGAGACCTTCAGCTCGACCTGGTCGGCGAGGTTCGCGTCGAAGACTGGTGGCCCGACGGCTCCGCTCTGCTGCTGAAGCACCTCGTCGAGGGGCGTCATCAACTGTTGCGCTTCGAGCTCACCACCGGCGAGCTGCGAACCGTGCCGGCCGAGCCGGGCGTGATCTCGAAGGCACGCGTGCGACCGGATGGGCAGGTGTGGTCCCTCCACGAACAGGGCCACCGGCCGCGACGGGTGGTCGACGACGCGGGCGCGGAGGTGCTGCGCCTGAAGCGGGCGCTGAGTCTTGCTGCACGCCCGTACCAGTCCTGGCACTTCGCGAACCCGCTCGGGGACAGTGTTCACGGGTTCTTCGTCACGCCAGACGACTCGGGCGGACCGTTCCCCGTTTTGATGTACGTCCACGGTGGGCCGACCTGGCTCGACACGGACAGGTGGCAGCCGGAGGTCCAGGCGTACGTCGACGCCGGATTCGCCGTCGGGTTGGTCAACTACCGAGGGTCGACGGGGTACGGCAGCGCGTGGCGCGACACGCTGATCGGGAACATCGGCGGCCCGGAGCTCGAGGACGTGAACGCCGGTCTTCGTGACCTCGTCGAGCGTGGCATCGCCGATCCGGAACGCGCCGTGATCGCGGGCTACTCATGGGGCGGATACGTGACTCTTCTCGAGCTCGGGAAGCATTCCGAGCTGTGGATTTGTGGCGTCGCGGGCGTTCCCGTCGGCGACTACGAGGCCGGCTACGAAGACCTCTCTCCGCTCCTTCAGGCATACGATCGCGCACTTCTCGGCGGCGCTCCGAGCGACGTGCCCGAACTGATGCGCGACCGCAATCCGATCAACTTCGCCGACGATGTACGCGCACCAGTGCTCTTCCTGATCGGCGAGAACGACAGCCGCTGTCCCTATCGCCAGGCCATGCTCTACGTCGACAAGCTCGCCGGCCGGGGCCATCCACACGAGGTGTACGTCTTCCCGACCGGGCACTCGCCCTTCGACGTCGGCGAGAAGGTCCGGCAGGTCCGGGACATTCTCGACTTCCTCGGCCGCCATGTACCAGGAGTTCGTGCGGCTGCCTGAGCTCCAGTGGGCCTACCTGGTCGTCCGACGGGGCAGGAGGTCAGGATGAAGGTGTTGCGGGGCGACCGCCGAGAGCGCACGAGCTCGTTCGATTACGACGCAGAGCGGCCGCTGCCCGACGAGTCGCCAGAGCCACAGCCCGAGCGCGACCTCACGGGGCGCGATTACGTGGCGATCCTGCGCCGGGCGTTCAAGAAGTTCCGCGAGGATCACATGACGAACATCGCGGCCGCGCTCGCCTACTACGCCTTCCTGGCAATCCCCGCAGTGCTGCTGGTTGCGGTCGGCCTCTTCAGCCTGCTCGCTGGACCGCACGCCGTCACCACTCTGATCGGCAAGTTGCACGGGATCCTGCCGGCGCAGGCGAGCAGCCTGCTCGAGGGCAGCCTCAAGAACCTGACACAGCAGAAAGGAACCGGCATCACCGTCCTCAGCATCGGCGGCGTGCTCGCCTTCTGGTCGCTGACCGGCGCGATGCAGCATCTCATGTGGGCCCTCAATATCGCCTACGGCCGCCAGGAGGAGCGCGGTTTCGTGCGTCGGCGGATCACCGCGCTGTGGATGGTCGCCTTCGCGCTGATCGGGTTCGCCCTTGCCTTTGGGGTGCTCGTGCTCGGCCCGCACCTGTCGACCTGGATCGGCAATGCGCTCGGCGCGAAATCCATTGTGAAGGCAATCTGGTATGCGGCCGAATGGCCGCTGCTGGTCGGTGGTCTGCTCTTCGCCTTCGCCGGGCTGATGTATCTCGGACCAGACGTGGAACACCGTCGCTGGCGCTTTCTCAGTTTCGGCTCGCTGCTCGCGATCGTGATCTGGCTCGTCGCCTCCGGCGCTTTCACCCTCTACGCGGCGAGGTTCAGCTCGTACAACAAGACGTGGGGCTCGCTCGGCGCCGTCGTGGTGATGCTCACCTGGCTGTGGCTGGGCGCCGCCGCACTCCTCTTCGGGGCGGAAGTCGACGCCGAGACCGAACGCCGATTCGACGACGATGTCGGCGGCGTCCGCACCACCGGTTAATCAGCCTTCATATTCGTCGTGACGGCGCACCCAGTACTGACCGCGGCCGTTCTCGTCGCGCCCCTTCGGCACGAGGTCGAGGTAGTTGTAGGCGGTGTTCAGCAGGTCGATCCCACGCTCGTACGACGAGTACGTGTGGAACACGGTTCCGCTCTCGTCCTGGAAGAAGACGCTCATCCCTTCACGCTCGGGGAGCTTGGGCGTCTGGTTTCCGTAGTTGTAGACAGGGCTAGCGAGGTCATCCGGCCCGAACGAGACGCCGTAGTCGAAGTTGAAGTCGGTCTCCGCAGACGAGTACCAGTCGAAGTCCCACCCCATCCGTTGCCTGTACGCGGCGAGCTTCTCGTACGGAGCGCGCGAGATGGCAACGAAGGTGACGTCGCGTGCCTTTAGGTGCACGACATTCGGGTCGAAATTGTCGGCCCAAAAAGAGCAGCTCTTGCAGCCGACCTCGTCGTCCGGGCCGAACATGAAGTGGTAGACGACGAGCTGGCTTCGCCCGTCGAAGAGCTCTGCCAGCGCCCGCTTACCATCCGGTCCTGCAAAGACGTACTCCTTCTCGACCGCTTCCCAGGGGAGCTCGCGCCGCTCCCGGCTGAGCTCGTCGCGCAGCCGGGTGAACTCCTTCTCCTTCCTCAGCAGCGCCTTACGCGCTTCGATCCACTCGTCGTGGTGAACGACCTCATGCTCGCTCAAGAGTCCTCCTTGGTGCTTCCATCTTCTTTGGCCAGTCGTCGCGAATCAGTCTGCCGGCGACTGAGAGGTCGAGGTCGAGTCGACGTCCTGTTGGAGGAGACTCTCCGGAATCCGCGCCGGCCCAGCATCGTTCGTTCTTACGTGATGGTGCGTCTTCGTCGGCTGAAGCTCTTGGGCGACCGATCGGGTCGGGAGTCAGCGACCGAGCCGAGGCAGTGGCGCCCGGCGCGGTGGGTGGTGCCCCTATTCGGTCTGGGAGCGGTCGCGCTCGTGCCTTGGGTCGCGTTGCTCGTCGTCGTGTTGCCGTCCGATCACCGGGCGGCGCACTGGGACGTCGCCTGGGCCGGGTTCGATATCGCCCTGGCTCTCCTGCTGCTCACGGTTGCAGTCGCGGCGTGGAGACAGTCGCCCTGGCTCGAGGGGGCGGCGACTGCGGCGGCCACGCTTCTTTTCGTCGATGCCTGGTTCGACGTTCTCACCTCCTCTTCGCAGGCTGAGCTCGTCGTCTCACTCGTCGAAGCGGCCTTTCTCGAGCTGCCGCTCGCGGTTCTTTGTCTGCTGCTCGCCCGTGACGCGGAGCGCTTCCTACGCCCGAGGCTCGCCCCTGCGGAGTCGACGACACCTCGCCTTCGGCTCCTGCGCGATGAGCGGGCCGGCCCAGAGCAGCACACTCGCGACGATCGCCTCAGTGCCTGATGCTGAGTCCTCCGGTAACGTGGCCGGATGGATCCAGACCGGGCGCGCGAACTGCTCGCAGCGGAGCGCAGGCGGATCGAGCGAGCGCTCGCACACCTCGGGCATGAGGACACAGAAGAGCCGGCGGACGAGTTCGACCCGGCCAATCGGGCATCCGATCTCTACCAGGACGAGCTCGACGAGGGGCTGTCCGACGATCTACGCGAGGAGCTCGCTGCGGTCGAGCGCGCGGAGGCGCGACTGGCAGCCGGCAGCTACGGCCTTTCGATCGAGAGCGGAAAGCCAATACCCGACGAGCGTCTCGAAGCGATTCCCACGGCCGAGCGCACGGCTGACGAGGAAGCGCACTAACTCAGGCCGATGAAGCAGGTCCTGGTCGTCTTCCAGTTACACGAGGGATCAGAGCTGGAGGCGGCGCGGCTGGCTGCCGCCGACCTACCTTTCGACCCGGCAGAGGCTGGATTCACGCGACTCGCCGTCTACCTCAGGCACCGCGAAGCGATCTTCGTGCTCGAGGGCGAGGAGCCGGAGTGGAGTGAGGACGACCTCGTAGGGGACTTCCTCCAGCCGGCGCTCCACGACAGGCTCGACGAATGGAGGAAGCTGGCCGACGTGGAGACCTGGCCCGCACAGCCGGTCTTCTTCTGGGAAGCATCAGCCGCCGACTGATGCAGCGGTGCTCCGGAGCTGACGCTCGGGGCTGCGGGCCTGGCAAGGTCTTCTGAGATATGGCCACCGCGACCCGCCAGTCGCGCCGCCAGGTCGGGGGCCTGGAGTTGCCCGCCGACCTCGATCGGCGTTTCGACGCGTTTGTCTTCGACTGGGACGGCACCGCCGTTCCCGACCGGCGTGCCGACGCCGCCGGCGTCCGTGCGGCGGTCGAGCGTCTCTGTGCGCTGGGCTCAGACGTGGCCGTGATCACCGGCACGCACATCGGGAACGTCGACCCGCAGCTAGGGGCCCGACCGACGGGCCCCGGCAGGCTGTTCCTCTGCCTGAACCGCGGCTCCGAGGTCTTCCGCGTCGACGTAGAGGGCCCGCAGCTCGTCGTGCGGCGCCAGGCGACGGCGGCGGAGGACGCCGCCCTCGACGCGGCCGCGGCGGAGGTGGTTGCCCGACTGGCCGAGAAGGGCCTGCGTGCACAGATCGTCTCCCAGCGCCTGAACCGGCGGAAGATCGACCTCATTCCCGAGCCGGAGTGGGCCGACCCGCCGAAGGCGCGGATCGACGAGCTCCTGGCGGCCGTCGAGAAGCGGCTCGCGGCGGCGGGGCTCGACCTGGGCACCGCAGTGGAACTTGCCCTCGAGGCCGCGCGTGACGGGGGTCTCTCCGACCCGAAGGTGACCAGCGACGCCAAGCACGTCGAGATCGGGTTGACCGACAAGGCCGACTCGGCACGATGGGTGTTCGCGGAGCTCTGGCGGCACGGCATCGGGCCCGGTCTCGTCCTCATCGGCGGCGACGAATTCGGGCCGCTGGGCGGCCTGCGCGGCAGCGACTCGCTCCTGCTCATCCCCGAGGCCGACCGCGCGACGGCGGTCTCGGTCGGCCGCGAGCCGAATGGCGTCCCCGAGCGCGTGATACCGCTCGGCGGCGGGCCGGCGGCGTTCGTCAGCCTCCTCGGCGATCAGATTCGCCGGCGCGAGCACGGCGACGTGCCCCGCATCGACGAGGACGCGGCCTGGACCGTGACCAAGGCCGGGCTCGATCCCGAGCGCGAACGCGCCCACGAGGCGGTGCTCGCGCTCGCCGACGGCCGAATCGGCTCGAACGGGCCGCCGCTCTGGTCACATCCGGCCGCCGAGCCGCGGGTCCTGGTAGCCGGCGTCTACACGGGCACCGGCCCGGAGACGACGCTGGTCGAAGCGCCGGTCTGGCACCAGGTAGAGGGTCCCGTGCTGCCGCCGGGGCAGCTCGAACGCACACTCGACCTTCACACCGGCGTGCTCCGCCAGGAGCTCACGAACAGCGTCGGCAGCGCGGAGGCGGCGCTCTTCTCGTCGTTCGCGCGCCCCGGAACGACAGCACTCCGGCTCGCGGCCCCGGACGCGCTCGCGCCGGCGGAGTCGGCACGGCCGACAGCGCACGCCGTCGAGGGGACGGCCGGTGGCGTGGCGGCGGCCAGCACGACGCGCCGTCGGCACGACGGATCCGCCCGCATCGAGCGCCTCGGCGCCTATGTCACGGACGCTGAGCGCGTTCCGCGCACCGAGGAGGCGCTGGCCGCGTTCGCAGAGGTCGACGGCGCTGGGTTCGAGACGCTACTTGCAGAGCACCGCGCTGCCTGGGCGGGTCGCTGGGAGGCCGCCGACGTCGTCGTAGACGGGGACGCAGAGCTGACCCGGGCGGTGCGCTTCGCACTCTTTTGCCTGATGGCCAGCGTTCGCGACGACGGTGAGGCCGCCGTCGGCGCACGCGGAGTGTCGGGGCCTGGCTATCGAGGGCACGTCTTCTGGGACGCCGACGTCTTCGTGCTTCCCTTTCTCGCCGCGACCCACCCGCCGGCGGCCCGGGCGATTCTCGAGTACCGGCTGCGACGGCTTCCGGCCGCGCAGGCCGCGGCCCGCGAGCTGAACCGCGCCGGAGCACGCTTTCCGTGGGAGTCGGCGGCGACGGGCGAGGACGTCACGCCGAGAGTCGCGCGTCTCCCCGGGGGCCGCGTCGTCCCCATCCGCACCGGCGAGCTGGAGGAGCACATCACCGCCGACGTCGCCTGGGCAGCCGCTTGCTATCTCGACTGGACCGGCGACGCCTCGTTCGAGCCGAAAGCGCGCACGCTGCTGCTCGAGACCGCACGCTACTGGGCTTCTCGCATCCGAGTGGACGGCGAGGGCCGCGCGCACATCTACGGCGTGATCGGGCCTGACGAGTACCACGAGCCGGTCGACGACAACGCGTTCACGAACGTGATGGCGCGCTGGAACCTGCGCCGGGCGGCATCGCTGGCAAAGGAGCCCGAGCGCGGACGCTGGCGCGAGCTCGCCGACGCGCTCGTCGATGGCTACGACCCTAGTACTGGCTTGTACGAGGAGTTCGCGGGTTTCTTCAAACTCGAGCCCCTGATCATCGCCGAGGTTGCGCCGCGACGGCCGATCGTCGCCGACATGCTGCTCGGTGCCGAGCGAGTCGCCGGCGCGCAGGTGGTCAAGCAAGCAGACGTGCTGATGATGCACCACCTCGTCCCGGGCGAGGTGGCGGCCGGCTCGCTCGAGCCGAACCTCGACTTCTACGAGCCGCGCACGGCGCACGGCAGCTCGCTCTCGCCCCCGGTCCACGCGGCCCTGTTGCCGCGGGCGGGGCGTCCCGAGGAAGCACTCGCGCCGTTGCAGCTCGCCGCTCGGCTCGACCTCGACGACCTGACATCCACAACCGCGGGTGGGCTCCACCTTGCGACCATGGGCGGGCTCTGGCAGGCGCTCGTGCTGGGCTTCGCGGGCGTGCGCCCGAACGGCGACTCGCTCGCCGTCGACCCGCGGCTACCGAAAGCCTGGAACGGGCTCGATCTGCGCCTGCGCTTCCGGGGCGCGGCGCTGCGCCTGCGCGCCGAGCACGAGCTCGTGGCGGTGGACGCCGACGCACCGGTGGGGATCCGCGTCGGCGACGCTCCGCCGATCACAGGGCAGCGGCTGCGCTGGGCAAGGGTGAGCGACTCCTGGCAGCTTTCCTCATGAAGGTCCTGGCGGCCCTCGACCAGACCGCCGCGGCACGACCGGTGCTCGCAGCGACCCACGAGATCGCACGCATGTTCGCCGCGGACGTTTCGGCGCTGCACGTGCGACAGGATGGTGTCCAGCGCGTACGGGAGCTCGCTGCCGACGACAGAGTGCCGCTGGTGGAGCTCGAGGGGACACCCGGAGCTCGGCTCGCGCAAGCGCTCGAGGACGACGATGAGGCGCTCGCGCTCGTCGTCGGGACTCGGGCGCAGCCTGATGGTGGACGGGAGATCGGCTCGACGGCCCTCGAGGTTGTCACGACCACGCACAAGCCGGTGTTCGCAATCCCGCCCGAGCTGCCGGTGAGCTTCGCCCTCCGCCGCGTGCTCCTGCCGCTCGAGGGCTCGCTCTCGACCTCATATGCGCCTTACGCCGCCCTGGACGTGCCCGGTGCAGGGCGCGTCGACATGGTGATCCTGCACGTGCTCGAGGAGCACGCGCTGCCGGCGTTCAGCGACCAGCCGCAGCACGAGTGGGAAGCCTTCGACAGCGAATTCCTCGCCCGATACTCCCTCTGGCCGGTCGAGCACGTACGCCTGGAGACCCGAGTCGGCCGGCCCGACCAACACATCCTCGCCGTTGCGAGCGACATGGATTGCGACCTGATCGTGCTCGCATGGGCCCAAGAGCTGGCGCCGGGCCGCGCGAAGATCGTGCGCGACACCCTCCGGCGGGGAAGGATTCCCGTCCTGCTCGTGCCCGTGAAGGCCGCTTTCAGAGCCGAAATCTAGGGTCTACGTAGCTTCACTCTTTGAAGCTAATCTTTCTGTCATAGCAACGATAGAAAGGTGATGAAGATCTTGAGCACCCTGCTGCTTGTCCCGCTGGACGACACGGTCGTCTTCCCCAACATGAACGTCACGATCTCGGCCGACGTGGGCGACGAGGAGCGCGTGCTGCTCGTACCGCGTCACGAGGGCGAGTACGCGAGGGTCGGCACCGTCGCCGAGGTCGGCGAACGCGTCCGCCTGCCTGGCGCCGGGTCGGCCGTCACACTCGCTGGTCTCCACCGGGGAATCGCTGGCGCCGCCCATACGGACCCGATGGGCAGGCTTCGCGTCGAAGTCCAGGAGCGTCCGGACGAAGAGCCGCCGGGCGTGAGGACCCGGGACCTCGAGCGCGAATACCGTGCGGTCGTCGAGGAAATCCTGGATCTCCGGGGGGACGACGGACGCATTTCGGCCTTCGTGCGCTCGATTCGCGAGATCGGCACGCTGGCCGACACCGCCGCGTACGCGCCGGAGGCCACCTTCGAACAGCGGATCGAGCTGCTCCAGGCCGTCGACGTCGTCGAGCGCCTCGAGCTTGCTCTTCGGCTCCAGCGCGAGCGTCTGGCCGAGCTGCAGATCCGTCAGCGGATCCGCGACGACGTCGAGGAAGGTGCTCAGCGCCAGCAGCGCGAGTACATCCTGCGCCGCCAGCTGGAGTCGATCCGCAAGGAGCTGGGCGACGACGACGCCTCGATCTCCGAGGACTACCGCAGCAAGATCGCCGAGGCGGATCTGCCCGACGAGGTTCGCGAGCAGGCCGAGCGAGAGGTCGGCCGACTCGAGCGAATGGGTGACCAGAGCGGAGAGTCCTCCATGATTCGCACCTACCTCGACTGGCTGCTAGCCGTGCCGTGGGGAAAGCGCTCCGAGGAGCGGCTGGACCCGGTTCACGCGCGCGAGGTCCTGGACAGCGACCACGCGGGTCTCGAGGACGTCAAGGAGCGGATCGTCGAATACCTGGCCGTGCGCAAGCTGCGGCAGGAACGCGGTATCGCCGAGGACAAGCGCTCCGGCGCGATCCTGACCTTGATCGGTCCGCCCGGCACCGGCAAGACTTCGGTCGGCGAGTCGATCGCTCGCGCGTTGAACCGGGAGTTCGTGCGCATGTCGCTGGGCGGCGTGCGCGACGAAGCCGAGATCCGCGGCCACCGACGCACCTATATCGGCGCCCTGCCGGGCCGGCTCGTGCGCGCGCTCCGAGACGCCGGAACGATGAACCCGGTTATCTTGCTGGACGAGGTCGACAAGGTCGGCGCGGATTGGCGCGGCGATCCCTCGGCCGCGCTGCTCGAGGTGCTCGACCCCGCTCAGAACCATTCGTTCCGTGATCACTACCTCGACGTGGAGCTCGACCTGTCGGAGGTCGTCTTCATCGCGACGGCGAACGTCGCGGACACGATCCCCGGGCCCCTGCTCGACCGCATGGAGGTGATTCGCTTCGATGGCTACACGGTCGACGAGAAGGTCGCGATTGCCCGCGGCTACCTGTGGCCACGCCAGCGCGAGCGGGCAGGGCTGCTCGAAGACGAGGTGTCGATCGACGACATCACGCTCGAGCTGATCGTCAGTCAGTACACGCGCGAGGCCGGAGTTCGCCAACTCGAGCGCGAGCTCGGCAAGCTGCTGCGGAAGACCGCTACGACGGTGGCGTCCGGCACAGCCAAGCCGCCGATCTCGATCGGCGAGGCTGTAGCGCGCGACGCTCTCGGGCGGCAGCGCTTCTTCCAGGAGTCTGCCGAGCGGACCGCGGTTCCGGGGGTGGCCACCGGTCTGGCGGTCACCGGCACGGGCGGCGACGTGCTGTTCGTCGAGGCGACCAAGATGCCGGGCAAGGACGGGCTCGTCCTGACCGGCCAGCTCGGCGACGTCATGAAGGAGTCGGCGCGGATCGCCCTCTCGTACGTGCGCTCGCACGCCGAGGACCTCGGCCTCGACGAGCAGGTGTTCGAAGACGCGAGCTTCCACGTGCACGTGCCAGCGGGTGCGATCCCGAAGGACGGCCCCAGTGCTGGCATCACGATGACGACCGCGCTCGCCTCGCTGCTTACGGGCCGGCCGGTGAAGCACACTGTCGGCATGACCGGCGAAGTCACGCTGCAGGGTCGGGTGCTCCCGATCGGCGGGCTGAAGCAGAAGGCGCTCGCCGCGCACGCTGCCGGGCTGACCGACGTGATCATCCCCGAGCGCAACCGCGCCGACCTCGACGACGTCCCCGAGGACGTCCGCAACGAGATGAGCTTCCACCCGGTAATGAGCCTGGACGAGGTGCTCGAGCTCTCGCTCGAGCCGCAGCCGGCACATGCGCTGTCGTAGCTGCCCGCCCCTCCCCGAGGAGGTTCGCCGCGCGGCAAACCTCCTCGAGCGGCGCTGGGCGGTCTCGATCCTCTACGTCTCGCACGAAGGCGCCGTGCGCTTCAACGAGTTCCTGCAGGCACTCGGCAGCATCCCGCCGGCAACCCTGGCGCAGCGGCTGGCGGACCTCGAGAAGGCCGGCATTCTCGAGCGGCAGGTGATCGACGCCCGTCCGCC
>UEXU01000554.1_pt1 | contig 11017 bp, 9 predicted proteins | sample 4301121 | NCBI WGS metagenome assembly UEXU01 (sample SAMEA4773174, study PRJEB27434) | metagenome | biome: 2259; feature: agricultural soil; material: soil | place: USA | collected 2014-09 | depth 0.25 m
ACGAGGCGGTCGGGAGGCCGAAGCTCAGACCCGGAGGAAACGGCGGATCGTCAGTCCGGAGCCTGCAGCGCCGAGCAGAAGACCGGTGCCGAGAAGGATCACTGCGTTGAGCGGGAAAGAGAGCGCGTTCACGTCGCTGCCGGCGTTCAGCGGCCCGCTGTGCAGCAGCGACGGCAGCGCGACCTCCTTGCCGATGATCAGCAAGACCACGGCACCGAGTGCTCCGGCGACGCCACACAAGAGCCCTTCGAGCATGAACGGGCCGCGGACGAACCAGTTCGTCGCGCCGACGAGCTTCATCACTTCGATCTCTCGCCGGCGGGAAAATATCGATAGCCGGATCGTGTTCGCGATCAACAGCGTCGAGGCGGCGAGCAACAGGATGACGGCGATGATGAAGAAGACCTCGATCACGCGCGCGAGCTTGAGGACGCGATGCGTGGTCTGCTTGCCGTAGTCGACCTTGTCGATCCCGAGCTTCGGGTCGGCCTGGAAGAGCGCCGCGACCTTCTCGACGTTCTCACCTTTCTTGGGAACGACGGTGAGAGCGTTGGGGAACGGATTCGTCGGCAGCGCGCTCACTTCTTCGGGATGCTTGCTGCGCATGATCTGGAGCGCCTCCTGCTTGGAGACGAACTTCACGTTCTTGACGAGTGGGCTGGCGGTCGCGATGCGGGCGACCTCGTTCATCTGGGACTGGGTCGCCTCCTTCGCGCAGGTGTCGCCGGTGCAGTAGTAGACGTGCACCACCAACTCGCGCTTGACGTGATCGCTCCACGACACGACCCAGGTACCGAAGGCGATGAAGAGCCCGAGCAGGAACATTCCGATCAGTACGGTGACGGTCGCAGCGAGGGTGGTCGAGATATTCGCCCCCAACGACCGGAGCGACTCGGTGATGATGAGCTTGACGCGCTCCATCACACCAACCACTAGGACTCGTACCCGCCGCGGCGCTCGTCGCGGGCCAAGCGCCCTTCCTCGAGGGCGATCACGCGCCGGCGCATCTTGTCCACCATCTCCCGGTCGTGAGTCACCATCAGGATGGTCGTGCCGGCACGGTTGATCCGGTAGAGGAGCTGCATGATCCCGACAGATGTGTCGGGGTCGAGATTCCCTGTCGGCTCGTCGCAGACCAGCAGCGGCGGATGGTTGACGAACGCGCGCGCGATCGAAACGCGCTGCTGCTCACCGCCGGAGAGCTCGTCAGGGAGCGAGTTCATCTTGTGCGAGAGGCCGACCATGTTCATCACCTCCGGAACCTTGCGTCGGATCGAGTTCGCATTCTCGCCTTGCACTTTGAGCGCATAGGCGACGTTCTCGGCGGCGGTGCGCGTCGGCAGAAGCTTGAAGTCCTGGAAGACGCAGCCAACGTTGCGGCGGAGCAGCGGCACCTGCGAGCGCCCCAAGCGCGCAAGGTCGCGGCCGCCGACAATGATGCGCCCGCGGGACGGCTCGAGCTCCTTGAGCAGCAAGCGAACTATCGTCGACTTGCCGGAACCCGAGGCGCCGACGACGAAGACGAACTCCCCCTTGTCGATCACGAACGTCACCTCGCGCAACGCGGTCACGTCTGGCTCGTAGACTTTCGTCACCGACTCGAACACGATCATCGACGCCGGTCCGACAACCGGCGGTTCGTCGGTCGACCGCACCTCCGCAAGGGCGACCGGCGGAGTCTCTTCTTCTGTTGGGAGAGTGGTTACGTCTTGCACAGAGTGATGGGTGCGCGCGGTGGGTTCTCTGCGCGCACCGGCTCTAATTTGCGGCCAGTCTAGCGGACGGGTTAGACAACCTTCCCTGCTGCTCGAGCAAGCAGATAGGCGCGGATGAAGCCGTCGAGGTCCCCGTCCAGCACTCCCTGGGCGTTCCCGGCCTCGTAATCGGTGCGGTGATCCTTCACGAGCTGGTAGGGATGGAGAACGTAGCTGCGAATCGGGTTGCCCCCAAAGCCCATGCTGACCACCCCCCGTTCTTTCGCCAGCTCCTGGTCCCGCTCCTCCTCGGCCAGCTCTGCCAGGCGGGATCTGAGGATCCGCATCGCCGTCTGCTTGTTCGCGGTCTGGGATCGTTCGTTTTGACACTGCACGACGATGCCGGTCGGCAGGTGCGTGATGCGGACCGCGGAGTCGGTCTTGTTCACGTGTTGGCCTCCTGCTCCCTGCGCTCGGTACGTGTCGATGCGCAGGTCGTTCTCGTCGATCTCGATCTGGCCATCCTGCGCCAGCAGCGGGCTCGGGATGACTTGCGCGAAGGACGTGTGACGTCGGTGTGCCTGATCGAACGGGCTGAGGCGCACGAGCCGGTGCTTGCCACGCTCGGCCCGGAGGATGCCGTAGGCGTTCTCGCCCTGGACGGTGAACGTCGCGGATTTCAGGCCCGCCTCCTCGCCCGGGCTCGCCTCGACGATCTCGGTCTTGAAGCCTCGGCGGTCGGCCCAGCGCTGGTACATTCGCAGCAACATCTCGGTGAAGTCCTGCGCATCGGTGCCGCCCACGTCGGACTGGAGGGTGACGACGGCGTCGCCGGCGTCGTACTCGCCGCTGAAGAGCGCATCCTCCTGGAGGCCGGCCAGCTCCTGGCGTAGTGGCGCGATCGACGCGGCGATCTCGGCTTCCATTCCCCCGTCCATCGAGTAGAGCTCGCGTGCGTCGTCGTAGTCGCGCACGAGTTGCTCGTAGCGTTCGAGCTTGCGGGTGACGCGTGAATGTTCGGTGGAGACCTGCGCCGCGCGTTCCTGGTCGTCCCAGAAACCGGGCTGGCCCATCTGGGCTTCTAGCTCTTGTCGTCGAGCCGAGAGTGCGTCCGGGTCAAAGGTAATCACGGACCCAGGCAAGCTGGGCCCTGATCTCCTCGAGCTGATCGCTCAGCGGTTGCGCGTGCTCCTCGGCCACGGGGCGATGGTAGCCAAAGCTCTCTGAGCGTCAGCTCTTTTGCTCACGCGCCTGCGGAGCTCCGACCGACCTCAATGGCAGCGACCATCGGGCCGTTCACTCTCTCGGCTAGACCCGCCGTCACCACGAAGCCGCAAGCTAGTGCGAGCAAAGCCGCACTAGCTGGAGGCGAACTCGCGGGGCGGGGACGCTTTAGCGCCGCCGCCCCGTGGACCACCCACCGATGCTCGACGCAACCCATAAGAGTGCGCGGGCTTGGCCCACACACGCTCACCCGCGAAGCGGCGATCCAAGATCCGGGCGAAAGCGCAAGCTTTCGCACGGCACAAAAAATTCAGCCGTTACAGACGCGGCTCGGTCCGCTGCCGGTGAGTACCTGTAGGCCGCGATGGACGCTCACGTCGAACTCCAGGTCGATGCGGCCCGCCTCGAACGCCGTCAGACGGATCATCCCGTCCCGACTCGGAGCAACACACCCCTCGAGCGTCTGCCAGTACGGGGAGAATCTAACCGCAAGCCGATAGCTTCCCGGCGCCCCAACCCGAAGGACGAGCCTTGCCGAAAGCATCTGGATCACCGACGCCTTCGCCGGTCCCGTGATGATCGGCTTCGCTCGCTCCAGCTCGTAGATCGTCAAGTGCCGGGCGCGAAACACCGGGTGCAACCCGGCGATTCCGCCACGCACGAGCGCAGCCTCTGGGCGAGAGCTGTAGTCGGGCGGCGCGTCACTGAGCACGACGAAGCGCACGCCCAGGGCAGTCAACCACCGGCGATAGGCGTCCGGCCCGAAACGCCCGTACAGGACCTCGTTCGTCGGGAAGTCGTTCTGCCGATACCAACCGCGCACGATCGAGACACCGGCCTCGGGCAGGAAGAGCGCGGGCCAATGCTCGAGCGTGTCGACCGCCTCAACCCGGTAGGACGGAGTCAGTCGCCGGTCTAGATAGCGAAGCGCGGGCTGCCAGTACGTCACCGACGAGGCGGGATCGCCTGCAGCATTCCTGAAGTTCGCGATCAGCGGAGTGACGTTCCACGTAGTGGCCACGATAAGCAGAGGCAGCGCAAGCTTCAGTGGCCTCCAGCCGGCAGTCGAGACCGAGAGCACGGCCAGCGGAATCGCCGCGTAGCGCAGCCGCTCGATGTTCGACCCGAGGGTCGACGGGATGGCGTACGCGAGGAGGCATGCGGCGAGATATGCGAGGTAGATGCCGACAAGCGGCCGGCCGCGCCGCCAGCCGACGAGTGCGCCGAGTGCGCAGAACGCGGCTGCGGGGACGAGCCCCCACGCGCTGAACGGGTAACGGCCACCGTCCGGGAAGAGACGCAGAACGACGAGCTCGACGACGCCCGCCGCCGCCACCACTGCCACCGGAACCGCGATTCGGCGAGGTCGGGCGCGGCGCGTCAGCACAACGCCGGCCAGGACCACGACAAGGAGTGCAAACGCAAGCGGGCTTGCGGCGAGCGTGAGGATGACGAGGAGGGCGAATCGGCCTCGGAATCCCTGCTGTAGAGCCCACAGCGCGAGCAGCGCCAGAGCCGCTCCGAGCGCAAACGGAAAGGCTGCGGAGAGCACCGTCCCGGCCCAGACAACGGCGAAGGTTCGGCTCGACCAACGCGCGGTGAGGCCCCACTCCCGTCCGACGACGACGGTAAACCCGATCGCGGCCGCAGTGATCGACGCGAGCGCGAGCACCTTAACCCCGAGCACCGCCGACAGCGGGTAGTACAAGACGCTGTACGTGACGAACGAGTAGCGCCCCGCGTACCAGAAGTTGTTCCAAAGGACGAACCCATGCTCGAGGAAGACGGCCCGCTGATAGAGGTGCGCGGCCAGGTCGTTCCCCGGCGGGCCGAGCCACAGGAGAAGCGCCGTCACCCCCGCGGCTAGACCTCCCGCCAGAAGCGCCTCGCGCCTCAGCGGTGTCTTAAGCGACGCCGGCAGCGCTCCGGTCACGCCCTATCCATAGCAAAATGGCGATGCCTCGGGCCTGGCCTTATGTCGCTCGGAACTCGGGCGCGCTAGGCGCCGTGGCACTTCTTGAACTTCTTGCCGCTGCCACACCAGCACGGATCGTTGCGGCCGATGTTCTCCCGCTCGGACTTCACGATCGGTCGCGGCGCGCCTGCAGTGGTCGTCCCACCACCCGACATCGCGAGCGTCGCGGTGGCCGCACCACCGCCTCCGTCTCCGCCACCCGCGGCAGCAATCGCTTCCGCCCCGGCCAGCGACTCGTGCGCGTACTGCAGGCCGCCGCCGTTCACGGCCGACTGCTGCTGCGCGCGTTGAAGCTCATCCGCCTCCTCGGGTGCGAGCTGGGCGTGGAACAGGGTCACCACGACCTCCTCGCGGATGGCTGCGCCGAGAGCTTCGAACATGACGTGTCCCTCGTGGCGGTACTCGACGAGCGGATCCTTCTGGGCCATCGCCCGTAGATGCACTCCCTCGCGGAGGTAGTCCATCGCGTCGAGGTGCTCGCGCCAGCGCTGGTCGACGACCTGCAGGATGACAAAGCGCTCGAGCTCGCGCATCAGCTCCGCCGTGAGCTCCTCCTCCTTCGCTTCGTAGGCGTCGCGGGCGTCATCTGAGAACTCTTCGGTCAGGGACTCGCGTGTGATCTCACCGAGGTCCTCTCGCAGCTCGTCGACCGTGACTTCGGTGTCGTATAGCAGCGCCATCTGCTTGACGAGCGCCTCGAGATCCCACTCCTCCGAGTACTCCTCCTGCGTGAATGCCTTGACCGTCTGCTCGACGACCTCGTCGATCCAGGTGCGGACCTCCTCTGACATGTCATCACCCTCGAGCACGGCGCGTCGCTGCTCGTAGATCACCTTGCGCTGCGTGTTCATGACGTCGTCGTACTTGAGGACGTTCTTACGCGCGACGAAGTTCTGCTCCTCGACCTTCTTCTGCGCCCCTTCGATCTGATTCGAGAGTATCTTGGCCTCCATGGGCTGATCCTCCGGGATCTTGAAGCGCTCCATGATCCGCTTGATCCGGTCGCCGGCGAAGAGCCGCACCAGGTCGTCCTCACCGGAGAGGTAGAAGCGCGACTCGCCGGGATCGCCCTGACGCCCCGAGCGGCCGCGGAGCTGGTTGTCGATCCGGCGCGCCTCGTGACGCTCCGTGCCGAGCACGTAGAGCCCGCCGGCCTCGACGACGCCTTCCCCGAGCTTGATGTCGACGCCGCGGCCCGCCATGTTCGTGGCGATCGTGACCGACCCCTTCTGGCCCGCGTCCTTGATGATCTCCGCCTCGCGCGCGTGCTCCTTTGCATTGAGCACGTTGTGCGGAATCCCCTGGCGCGTGAGCAGCTCGCTGAGGTACTCGGAGGTCTCGACGGCAATCGTGCCGACAAGGACGGGCTGGCCCTTCTCGTAGCGCTCCTTGATGTCGCGCATGACCGCCTCGAACTTGCCTTCCTTCGACTTGAAGATCAGGTCGTTGTTGTCGTCGCGCGCGACCGCGACGTTCGTCGGGATCTCGACGACGTGGAGGTTGTAGATCTCGACGAACTCCTTCTCCTCCGTCTTGGCCGTACCGGTCATCCCGGCGAGCTTCTCGTAGAGGCGGAAGTAGTTCTGGAGCGTGATCGTCGCGAGGGTGACGTTCTCCTCCTGGATCTTCACGCCCTCCTTTGCCTCGATCGCCTGATGGAGGCCCTCCGACCAGCGACGGCCTTCCATGATCCGGCCCGTGAACTCGTCGACGATCTTCACCTCGCCGTCCTGGATCAGGTAGTCGACGTCGCGCTTGTAGAGCGACTCGGCCTTGAGCGCCTGGTTGAGGTGGTTGACAAGCTGCGCGTTGCGAGGGTCGTAGAGATTGTCGATCCGAAGGGCGCGCTCGACGGCCTCGATCGAGGCCTGGCCGGGAGCGACGGTCTTGTGCTTCTCGTCGTACTCGTAGTCGGCGTCGGGATTGCCGCCTTTCAGCAACGGATCGTGCGGAATCCCCTGGAGCCCGCGGGCAACACGCGCGAAGTCGTAGTAGATCTGTGCAGCGGTCTCGGGCTCGCCGGAGATGATCAGCGGCGTCCTCGCCTCGTCGACCAGGATCGAGTCGACCTCGTCGACGATCCCGTACGTGTGGCCGCGCTGCACGACCCCGTCGAGACTCACGGCCATGTTGTCACGCAGGTAGTCGAAGCCGAACTCGGAGTTCGTGCCGTACGTGACGTCGGCGTCGTACGCAGCCTTCCGCTCGGCGAACGGCATCATGTTCTCGATGTGCGCGACGGTTACCCCGAGCCGCTCGTACACACCGCGGTTCCACTCCGCATCGCGCTGCGCGAGGTAGTCGTTCACAGTGATCAGGTGGACACCTTGGCCCTCGAGCGCGTTCAGGTAGAGCGCCAAGCTCGCGACGAACGTCTTCCCCTCGCCGGTCTTCATCTCGGCCACGTCCCCCTCGTGGAGGACGATTCCACCCATCAGCTGGACGTCGAACATCCGCTGGTCCGACTCGCGCCGGCGCGCCTCGCGGACCGCCGCAAAGGCTTCGAACAGCAGCTCCTCGAGGGTCTCGCCGTTCTCGAGTCGCTGGCGGAACTCGACCGTCTTGGCCCGGAGCTCCTCGTCCGAGAGCGCCTGGAACTCGGGCTCGATCGAGGTGATGTACGCCGCCTGCTCCGCCAGGCGCTTCATGCGCCGCCCCTCGCCGAGGCGGAGGACCTTTTCGAAGGAGCCGAGCTGGCTGGACATCAAGACTAGGGTAGCGGCTGGGCCTTTGTTCCCTTCTTCACGAATCCAGCACCAGCTCGGACCGCTCCTCGTCCGCTAGAGCTGATCGACCCGCACCTCCCAGAGCGTCCCGTCCAGGCGCGCAGCACGGACGACCGCGTTGCCTTCGGCCAATGCCTCCAGCTCGGGCATGGTTCCGAATGACCGGTTGCCGTCGACGACGAGGGTCTTTTCGTCGCCCCGCAACACGAGCTCGATCTCGTCGCCGCCGGGCTCGGGGAGCTCGACGACCCGCAGCCGGTGCGCCGCGACGGCCCAGGTCTCGCCGCTCCGTCGGACTGCGGTGGCGCGATATGGACGGGAGACCTCCTGCTCGATCGCGTCCGCGAGGGCCGTCAGATCGCCCTCCCCGTCCTCGACGAGGAGGGATCCGTCCTCGAGCGCCACGAAGCGAGCGCTCGAGCCTGATGCGTCGGGCGCGTCGGTCGTCGCGACCGCGTCGTATTGGCGTTCGCGCGGTACACCGTGGATTCCAGCCTCGGGAATGACCCCCGTGAAGAGCGGCCCCGCCTGGCGCTCAACGAGGCCGCCTTCCTCTGCGAGCCGCTCGTGCAACGGTTTCGAGCGGCGGAAGAGTGACATCCCTAACCCGGCTCAATCAAGCCGTAGCCGCCGTTCCGCCGGCGATAGATGACGTTGATCTCTCCGGACTCGTCACTGCGAAAAACGAAGAAGTCGTGCCCGACCAGCTCGAGCTGAAGTGCCGCCTCTTCGGAGCTCATCGGCTTAACGGAGAATTGCTTTGTCTTGACGATCTGCGGGCCGGTCTCGTCTTCGTCAGGGATGTTCATCGAACCTCCGGGCGGGCTGCCGTTTCCACGAAGTTGCTTGTCCCTGCGTTTGCCGCGGTACTGCGTCACCTGCCGCAGCAACTTCTCGGTCAGCTGGTCGATCGAGGCCTTCATATCGGACGAGGCCTCGGTCACGCGGAGCGTCGGCCCCTTCGTCCACACTGTCGCCTCAGCCACCTGGTTCGCCGCGATCGAGGGATTCTTCTCGACGCTGAGCTCGAGCTCGACCTCGGTCAACGCGTGCAGTTGACGATCGAGCTTGCGCAGCTTCTCTTCGGCGTACCGGCGGATCGACTCGCTGACCTCGACGTTCTTACCCTTCACGTGCAGTCGCATCGGGTCTCCTCGTGAGCCAGAAGTCTCACCCTAGCGGATGCGAATCGTGCGAGCGAACGTGACGATTTCGACCCGCCGCGCACCTCCACGACGAAGGGCAGACGCCGACGCGCCCGCGGTCGCGCCGGTCGTGTAGACGTCGTCGATGAGTGCGACCCTTGGCGGAATCCGGCCTCTCGGCTCGAACACGCCGGCCACGTTTCGTCGTCGATCGGTCCGCGATTTTCCCCGCTGCGGAGACGAGATGCCGCTGCGGCTGAGGAGTGGGCTCGCCGGCAGATCCCAGGCTGCGGCGAGCGCTTCCGCCAGTCGTTCAGCTGCGTGATGACCCCGTCTCAGGCGGCGATCCAGGTCCGCCGGAACCCAGACAAGGCAATCGACCTCAGGCGGCGCCACCGCCTCGACGACCACCGCCGCCGCCCAGTCGGCGAGACGCCGCAAGCCCCGCTCCTTCCAGGCGGCGACAATCCGACGCACGGGGTCGTCGTACTCCACCGCCGACCGCGCTGACGCGAAGGCGAGGCGCCGCCCGCTGCACTCCGCGCAGCGGCGGACCGGCCACGCAGTGGGGCTACCGCAGCGCTCGCAGAGTGGCGGGACTACGTGACGAAGCCTCGTTCCGCAAGCGACGCAGACCTGCGTGCCGGGTCGCGCACAGACGAGACAACGCTGCGGGAGCAGTAGATCCAGCATGCCTCCGACGCTACGGCTCCGAAGGCTGCGCGAGTGTGTCGAAACCGTGCCGGGAGGGTGGCGACCCTCATTCCAGCGAGTACTCGCGGCGCTGCGGCAATCCGCACCGGCGACGCATGCGGTTGTCCGCCTCGAGCAGCTGCGCCCGGTCGCCGATGTCGTACCACTCTCCCGCCAGGCGATAGGCGTACACCGGGACGCGCCGGTGGAGCCAGGCGATGTAGTTGCCGGGTTGATCCGGCGGATTCCCCTCCTCCAGATACGTTGCGATCATGCGTACGTGTCCGCGGTCGAAGAAGTAGGTTGCGGTCGCGCAGAGCGTCGTCGGGGGATCGGCGGGCTTTTCGACGAAACCGATGATCCGATCGTTCTCGTCGACGTCGACGATGCCGTACTTCTTCGCAAGCTCGGGATCGCCGACATCGAGAACGGCCACACAGCTGCCGTCCCGTTCACGCCAATAGGATTGGTAGTCGGCGAGGGAGTAGTCGAAGAGGTTGTCGCCGGCGATGACGAGCAGGTCGTCGTCGAGCCCGACGAACTGGATGTCGCCGATAGCCCCGAGCCGGTCCTCGTTCGAACTGGTGCCGTCGTTGTGGACTCGAACCTCCTTGTCCTGCGCCCAGCGCTCGAAGGCGTCGCCGAAGCGGGCGTTGGTGACGAGGTGAATCTCGTCGGCACTCGTCTCCGCGATCCGATCGAGGATCCAGTCGACCATCGGCCGTCCGCCGACTGGCAGGAGCTGCTTCGGCATCGAGTCGGTCAGCGGACGCAGCCGCGTTGCGTAGCCGGCGGCGAGGATCAATGCCTTCATGCGACCGCGGCAAGCGACTCGGCGTACGGAGCGCGGTGGGCTCCGTGCTCCGTGACGATCGCCGAGATCAGATCGGCCGGAGTGACGTCGAAGGCGGGATTCCGAGCCGGAAAGCGCGAAGTGATCTCCGCGGCCGCGCGTTCCTCGATTGGGATCTCTCGACCGGTCGCGGTCGCGAAGTCGACTGTGGAGGTCGGCGCGACGACATACAGCGGCAGGCCGTGATGCGTGGCGAGTACGGCAAGCGCATACGTGCCGATCTTGTTCGCCGTGTCACCGTTAGCCGCGATGCGGTCGGCGCCGGTGACGACGCAGTCGACCTCGCCCGCCGCCATCAGCGAGGCGGCGGCCGAGTCGGCGATGACGGCGTGCGGAATTCCGGCGGCCTCGAGCTCCCACGCCGTCAGCCGGGATCCCTGCAGCAGCGGTCTCGTCTCGTCGACCCAGACGCGCTCGAGCACGCCCTGCTCCCACGCAGCCACGAGTGCGCCAACGGCGCTGCCGTAGCCTCCCGTCGCCAATCCGCCCGCATTGCAGTGAGTGAGAGCACGCGTTCCGGGATCGAACAGCTCGACGGCATGCGCGGCCATCGCGCGGCAGCGCTCGACCTCCTGCTCGTGCAGAGCACGCGCGCGTGCAGGCGTCGGATCGTCGCGCATCTGCTCGAGCGCCCACGGGAGGTTGACCGCAGTGGGACGTGACGCCGCGAGCAGGGCCGCCGCCCCGTCGACGTCCTCCCCGGTCTC
>UEXU01000150.1_pt1 | contig 10992 bp, 22 predicted proteins | sample 4301121 | NCBI WGS metagenome assembly UEXU01 (sample SAMEA4773174, study PRJEB27434) | metagenome | biome: 2259; feature: agricultural soil; material: soil | place: USA | collected 2014-09 | depth 0.25 m
TGATCGCGGGCCAGGCGCCAGCGAATGTTGCCGGGGGAGCCACTACACACGCCTCCGCTTGCGGGGGCGAACCCCATTGTGTGCCTGCGGTGTCACGTCCTTCACGCCGAGGATCTCGAGCCCCGCGGCCTGCAGCGAGCGGATCGCCGTCTCCCGACCCGAGCCCGGTCCCTTGACGAAGACCTCGACTTTCTGGAGGCCGTGCTCCATACCCTTGCGCGCGCACGAGTCCGCGGTCACCTGGGCTGCGAACGGCGTCGACTTGCGCGAGCCCTTGAAGCCCGCGGAGCCCGCCGACTCCCACGCGATCACATTGCCGTCCTTGTCGGTCAGGGCCACGATCGTGTTGTTGAACGACGTCTTGATGTGCGCCTGGCCGATGGCAATGTTCTTGCGAACGCGGCGGCGCGTGCGGCCGCGGGCCGCTGTTTTCCTCGGAGGGGCCATCAGCGATTCCCTCCCGTGACGAGCGCGCTCTGCGGGCGCGAAAACCAAGCCAGGGAAGGACGCAGGGAGCGCTCGTAGCCGGAGGCTACGGGTGCGACCGAGGACGCCCCCTGGTGCAGGTTTGCAGCGCCGCGCAGAGTACGCGCGACGCGGGTGGGAGTCGCGTTCATCAGGTCTTAGCCGTCGCCTTCTTGCCGCGACTTACGGTCTTGGCCGGGCCCTTGCGGGTTCGGGCGTTCGTGCGTGTGCGCTGTCCGTTGACCGGCAGACCGCGGCGATGACGGATACCTCGATACGAGCCGATCTCGCCGAGACGCTTGATTGCCTGGGAGCGCTCGCGGCGGAGGTCCCCCTCGACCTGGAGATTCTCGTCGATGTATTGCCGCAGCTTCGTCACTTCCTCGTCGGTGAGGTCGCGTACTTTCGTGTCGGGATTGAGGCCAAGGGCGGCTGCGATCTTGTGCGCCGTCGGCTGGCCGATCCCGTAGATGTACGTCAGCCCGATCTCGAGCCGCTTCTGGTTCGGGAGATTGACTCCGGCAATTCGTGCCATAAGTGCTGCTACCCCTGCCTTTGCTTGTGTCGTGGGTTCGTGCAGATGACCATGGTCTTGCCATGCCGCTTGATCACGCGGCAGCGCTCACACATGGGCTTGACTGAGGCTCGTACTTTCATTTCAACGGTGTCTGTAGGTGATTCGGCCGCGGGTGAGGTCGTAAGGCGAGAGCTCGACCTTCACCTTGTCTCCGGGCAGGATGCGGATGTAGTGCTTACGCATCTTCCCGGAGATCGTGGCCAGGACCGAATGACCACCCTCTAGCTGCACCCGGAACATCGTGCTCGGGAGCGCCTCGGTGATCTCGCCCTCCATTTCGATCTTCTCTTCCTTGTTTGCCATTGCCCTTTCTGTTACGTGCGCACGAAAAGACGGCGGAGCTGGCCCCGCCGCGAGCCGGTCATGGTAGCAAACCGGCTTTTTCCCGCGACTTCGCCGCCGTGAGCACCCTCGGAGGGCCGTCTTTGGCAACCGCCACGGTGTGCTCGAAATGGGCTGCCAGCGACCCGTCCTCGGTCGAGATCGACCACTCGTCGTCGTGGAGGTAGACGTCGGGGCCGCCGGCCGTGATCATCGGCTCGATCGCAAGCGTCATGCCGGACTGGAGCAACGGACCGCGCCCTGGCTCGCCGAAGTTCGGGATCTGAGGCTCCTCGTGATAGGAGCGGCCGACGCCGTGGCCGACGAGCGAGCGGACGACGGAGAAGCCGGCGCTCTCGACAACCTCCTGGATGGCATGCGAGATGTCGCCGACGCGATTCCCGGCTCGGGCTTGCTCGATGCCGGCCGCGAGGGCCTCCTTGCCCACCTCCAGCAAGCGCTGGGCCTCGTGGTCGATCTCACCAACGCCGTACGTGTAGGCACTGTCCGCAACGAGACCGCCGAGCGTTATGCCGACGTCGACAGAGATCAGGTCTCCCTCAGTTACTCGGTGTTCGCCCGGGATGCCGTGCACGACCATCGAGTTCGGCGAGATGCACGTCGCGGCCGGGAACCCGCGGTAACCCTTAGAGGTCGGGAGACCACCGTGCCTGCGGATGAAGTCATCGGCGATCTGGTCGAGCTCGCCGGTCGTGATCCCGGGCAGCAGATGCTCTCCGAGCAGCGCGATCGTGTCGGCGACAAGCTCCCCTGCGCGCGCCATCGCCTCGATCTCGGCAGGTGATTTGCGGATGATCACGCGGGCACCTGCTCCAACGCGCGCTGGATCTCGGCGAAGACCCGATTCTCGCTCCCGCTGCCGTCGACCGGGACGAGGTTGCCGCGCACGCGGTAGTACTCGATCAGCGGCTCCGTGACCCGGTGGTAGTTGTCGAGGCGGCGCCTGATCGCATCGTCGGTATCGTCCGCGCGACCCTCGATCCTGGCGCGCCGTCGGAGGCGCTCGAACGCCACCTCGTCGGGAATATGAAGGGCGAACACGACACTGAAGGACCGTCCGATGTCCGAGAGAATCGAGTCGAGAGCCTCCGCCTGGACGGTCGTCCGCGGGAAGCCGTCGAGGATGAAGCCCGATTCGGTGTCGGGCTGTTCGAGCCGATTGCGGATCAGCTCGATCATGAGGTCGTCCGAGACGAGATCGCCTCGGTCGTACACATCGGCGACGCGTCGGCCCAGCTCGGTCCCCGCAGCCATCTCCGCACGCAGAATCTCGCCGCTCGCGATATGCGGGATCCCATACTCAGCGGAGATCCGTTTCGCCTGCGTGCCCTTTCCGGCCCCCTGCGGGCCGAGCATCAAGACGTTGAGCGGCACGAGCCGGCCTACTTCAAGAAGCCTTCGTAGTTGCGCATCATCATCTGCGACTCCATCTGACGCATGGTGTCGAGCGCAACGCCGACGACGATGAGCACAGACGTGCCGCCGAGGGCACGTGAGGTCGCCTGCGAGAAGCCGCCGTACTTGATGAAGATACTCGGAAGCACCGCGACCGCGGCGAGATACAGCGCTCCCGGCAGCGTCAGCCGAGTGAGCACGCGGTCCAGGTACTGCGCCGTCGGTGACCCCGGACGGATGCCCGGGATATAGCCGCCGTACTTGCGCAGGTTCTCAGCCTGATCGACCGGATTGAATTGAACCGCCGTATAGAAGTAGGTGAAGACGATGATGAGCAACCCCTCGAGCCCGATGTACAGCAGCGACCCATATGAGAAGTGGGCGTTGATCCAGGTCTGCGTGGCCGGGAAGAACTGCGCGATCGTCGGCGGGAATGCCATCACCGCGGCGGCGAAGATGACCGGGATGACGCCGGCCATGTTCACCCGTAGCGGCATGTAGGTCGAGCCGCCCGCCGTCTGGCGGCGACCGACCATCCGCTTCGCATACTGGATGGGTATCCGACGCTGGCCCTCCTGGATGAAGACGACGGCGGCGACGATCCCTATCGCGACGAGCGGGAAGAACAGCCGCTCCATCGTGCCGCCGTTGTACCAGGCCGCGATCCCAGTCGGAGCCGACGAGAGGATCGAGGCGAAGATCAACAGCGAGATGCCGTTGCCGACGCCGCGCTTTGTGATCAGCTCGCCCATCCACATCAGCAGGACCGTGCCGGCGGTGAGCGTGACGACGATCAGAACGATCCGGCCCGTGTTTGCGTTGAGATTCCCGGCTCGCTTGAAGAGGTAGGCGTAACCCGTCGACTGTGCGGCGGCGAGCGCGACCGTGAGGTAGCGCGTGTACTGGTTGATCTTGGCGTAGCCCGATTCCCCTTCCTTCTGCAGCTGCTCGAGCTTGGGCACGACGACCGTCATGAGCTGCAAGATGATCGAGGCCGTGACGTAGGGCATGATCCCGAGCGCGAACAGGGCAAACTGTGAGAGCGCGCCGCCCGAGAAGACGTTGAGGAGGCCGAGGATGGTGCCGCCTCGGCCTTCGAAGTACTGCTTGATGGTGTTGGAGTCGACGCCCGGGGCCGGGATCCAGGAGCCGAGCCTGTAGAGCGCGAGGATCCCGAACGTGAAGAGGACCCGCCGGCGCAGCTCGGGGACTCGCCAGGCGTTCGCGAGCCAGGAGAGCATCAGTGTTCCTTCCGGTGATGCTGTCGAGACTGTGGGCCGCGAGCACCAAGCCAGAGGCCGCACGCGCTCGCAGCCGAGGCTGCCTGCCTCGGCAAGAGCGTGGGTGGGGTCTGGCGCCGCGTGATCGCGGGCCACAGGCCGGCAAGTATTGCCGGGAGGAGCACTAAGTCTCCTCGGTTGAGGGCTGCTCGGAGGCCCGCGCCGCCGACTTCCCGTGCTTCTGCTTCGCTTTCGGCCTCGGCTCCTTGAGCAGCGAGACCGTGCCCCCGGCTTCCTCGACCTTCGTCCGCGCAGTCGCGGAGATCGCGTGCACACGCACGGTCAGCTTCTTCTTCAGCTCACCGTTGCCCAGCAGCTTGACATCCGTCTTCGTGTTCTTGATCAGCCCCTTCTCGACAAGCGACTCGGGCGTGACCTCCGCACCGTCGTCGAAGCGGTCGAGTGAGGAGACGTTGACCGGAACGGTCGAGGTCCGGAATGGGCCGATCGGCATCGCATCCTTCGACGTCGAGCCACGCTGTTTCCCCAGGCGCATGTAGATCGGCATCTGGCCGCCTTCGAAGCCGGCCCGCAGTTTGTGCGAGCCGGACCGGGACTTTTGACCCTTGATGCCGCGTCCCGAGTAGCGACCCTTGCCGGAGCCAATGCCGCGGCCCACGCGCTTGCGGTCCTTCCGGGCCTGCACGGGCTTCAGGGACGACAGATTGAGCTGCTCAGCCATTCTCGACCTCGACCAGGTGGCGGACTTTCCGAAGCATGCCTGCGAGGACCGGGCTGTCGTCGTGCTCCACGGTCTTCCCGATCTTGCCGAGCCCGAGCGCGCGGAGCGTGCCGCGGTGTTTCTGGGTCTGGCCGATCGCGCTACGAATCTGGGTTACTCGAACCTTCGCCATCACTCGTCTCCTCGGGCGCCTCGGGCGCCTGGTACGGCAGGACCCGCGAGATCGTCAGTCCGCGCATCTTCGCGACCTCTTCCGGCCGGCGCAGCCGCTTGAGACCGTCCACAGTCGCCTTGGCCATGTTGATCGGGTTCGTCGTGCCGAGGCTCTTGGCGAGGATGTCGCGAATTCCCGCCAGCTCGAGCACGGCGCGCACACCGCCGCCGGCGATCACTCCGGTTCCCTCACTCGCCGGGCGCAGCAGGACGCGCGCCGCATCGGACCGACCAAGGATCTCGTGCGTGATCGTCGAGCCGTGCTTCGGCACCGTGAAGAGGTTCTTCTTCGCATCGTCGACGGCTTTCGTGATCGCGAGCGGAACCTCCCGAGCCTTGCCGTAGCCGACGCCGACACGGTCGACCTCGTCGCCGATGACCACAAGCGCAGTGAACGAAAACCGCCGGCCACCTTTGACCACCTTGGCCACACGGTTGATCTCGACCACGCGCTCCTTGAGCTCGCGGGTCTCCTCGCGCGCGATCACCTCGCGCTCGACACTCGTGAATTCGGGGGTCGTGCTCAAAACTTCAGGCCTCCTTCGCGCGCGGCCTCGGCCAGCGCCTTGACGCGTCCGTGGTACAGGTACCCGCCGCGGTCGAACACGGCCCGGTCGATCTCCGCCTGCTTGGCGCTGGCCGCCAACAGCTTCCCCACCTCGGCCGCCTGCGCGGTCTTGTTTCCCTTGAACGACTTCTTGACCTGAAGCCAGCTTGCGGAGGCGAGCGTCTTCCCCGCGGCATCGTCGACGAGCTGCGCCGCGATGCCCCGGTTCGAGCGCGCGACGACCAGGCGCGGCCGCTCGGCCGTGCCCGAGACCTTGCCGCGGACTCGGCGGTGACGTCGCTGGCGGGCTTCTCTGACGGTGAGCGTCGGCATTAGGCGCGCTTGCCCACCTTGCGGCGAACGTATTCGCCCTGATAGCGGATGCCCTTCCCCTTGTACGGCTCGGGCGGTCGCACCTTGCGGATCTCAGCGGCGGTCTGCCCAACCTGCTGCTTGTCGACGCCCTTGACGACGATCTCCGTCGGCACCGGCACCTCGAACGAGATGCCCTGCGGCGCCTTCATCACGACAGGGTGCGAGAAACCTACGTCGAGCCGCAGGTCGGCACCCTGCATCGCGGCGCGGTAGCCGACACCCTGTAGCTCGAGCCGCTTCTCGAAGCCCTTGGTGACCCCCTCGACCATATTCGCGATCAGCGATCGCGTCAGACCGTGCAGCGCACGATCCTCCCCGCGGTCGGTCGGACGAGAAACCGTGATAGCGCCGTCGCCCTGCTCGATCTTCATCCGCGCCGGGACTTCCTGGGTCAGCTCTCCGAGCGGGCCGTTGACCATCACGCGACCACGAAGGAGCGAGACGTTCACGCCGCTTGGCAGTTCGATTGGCTGTCTTCCGATTCGACTCATGCTCGACTTTCGCTCCCTACCAGACGAAGCACACGACTTCGCCGCCGATTCCCTTCTCTTCGGCCGTTCGCGACGTGACCAGGCCGTTCGACGTGGACAGGATTGCGACTCCCATGCCTCCGAGCACGCGAGGTAGCCGGTCCTTGCCCGCATAGACACGGCGGCCAGGCTTCGACACCCGCTTGAGGTCGGTGATGATCCTCTCGCGGCTCCGGCCGTACTTCAGCTGGATGACCAGGGTATCGAAGCTTTCGCCCTTCCTCACGTGGAAGTCCGAGATGTAACCCTCGTCCTTGAGGATCTGAGCGATCCCTTCCTTGAGCCGGGAGGTCGGCATCTCGGCGCTCTCGTGCAGCGCCTTGTTCGCATTCCGGATGCGTGCCAGCATGTCGGCGACTGGATCGGTGAGCATCGTTACCAGCTCGATTTCGTCATGCCCGGAATCACGCCCTCGTGCGCGAGCTCCCGCAGGCAGATTCGGCAGAGGCCGAACTTGCGGTACACCGCGCGCGGGCGGCCGCAGCGGTTGCAGCGCGAGTAGTTCCGTACGCGGAACTTCTGGGGGCGCTTCTGCTTGATCCGAAGTGAGGTCTTGGCCATGTACTACTGCTCCCTTCCGTCCGCCGCGAAGGGCATGCCGAGCCCGCGCAGGAGCGCGAGACCGTGCTCATCGGTCGTCGCGGAGGTCGTGATCGCGACGTCAAGGCCGCGAACCTGCTGGATGTCGTCGTAGTTGATCTCGGGAAAGATGATCTGCTCGCGAATGCCAAGTGAGTAGTTGCCACGGCCATCGAACGAGCGGGGATTGAGACCGCGGAAGTCTCGGATGCGCGGCAGCGCGATCGCGATCAAGCGGTCGAGGAACTCGTACATACGGTCGCCCCGGATCGTCACGCGGGCGCCGATCGGCATCCCTTCGCGAATCTTGAACTGCGCGATCGACTTGCGAGCCCGGCGTACTTGCGCGCGCTGTCCGGCGATGATGGTCAGCTCTTCGAGCGCCGAGTCGAGCTGCTTCGCGTCGGTCTTCGCCTCTCCGACACCCATATTGAGCGTGATCTTCTCGACACGCGGCACGTCCATGATCGAGGAGAGCCCGAACTCAGACTTCAGGCTCGGGCGCAGCTCCTGCTGGTAGAGAACCTTCAACCGCGGCTGGTAGGAGGCCCGGGCGGCCTCCTTGCGGACTTCGCGGACTCGGGTGGTACTCATAGGTCACCTTTCGGGTCGATCGTGCGCGCCAGCCGCGAAACGCCCGTCTCGGAAGGACGCAGGGAGCGCTCGTAGCCGGAGGCTACGGGTGCGACCGAGGACGCCCCGAGACGGCGCGTTGCAGGGCCCTGGCGCGTGCGAGAGGCGCGGAAGGTGGCCGTCATCAACGATCGATGTCCTCTCCGCAATCGGCACGCTTGCAGTGGCGGACTTTCACCTGGGTCCCGTGCGAGTCCTTGTCGCGGATGCCGACCCGCGTCGGTCTGTTGCAGACCGGGCAGACGACCATGACGTTCCCGACCGGAAGCGGTGCCGGTTTCTCGATGACGCCGCCGGGCGTCATGCCTGCCGTGCCCATCCGGCTCGCATTCTGAATCGGGCGCGGCTTCGTGTGCCGCTTGGCGATGTTGAGATTCTCGACCACGACCTTGCCCTGCTTCGGCCGCGCGTCGATGACCCGCCCTTCCTTCCCGCGGTCCTTGCCGGCGAGGATATGGACGAGGTCGCCCTTACGAACTCTCATCGTGTGTGCCATCACAAAACCTCCGGGGCGAGCGAGACGATCTTCATGAAGTTCTTCTCCCGCAGCTCGCGGGCCACCGGCCCGAAGATGCGGGTGCCGCGCGGGTTGCGCTGCGCATCGATGATCACGGCAGCGTTCTCGTCGAAGGCAATAGATGTGCCGTCGTCGCGACCGAAGGGCTTTCGCGTGCGAACGATGACTGCCTGCACGACCTCGCCCTTCTTGACCGCACCCTGCGGTGCCGCCTGCTTGACGGTGCCCACGATGATGTCGCCGACTCTCGCGTAGCGGCGATGCGATCCGCCTTTGACGCGGATGCAGAGAAGCTCTCGGGCGCCCGTGTTGTCGGCCACGCGCAGTCTGGACTCCTGCTGGATCACGTCTTCACCTGGCCGCCTCGAGCACCTCGGCGAGCCGCCAGTTCTTGAGCTTGGACAGCGGCCTCGTCTCGACGATGCGGACGGTATCTCCGACCTTCGCGACGTTCTGCTCGTCGTGCGCGTGGAACTTGACGCTCCGCCGGACGACCTTCTTGTACCGGGGATGCGCCTTGATCGTGTCGACCTTGACGACGATGGTCTTGTCCATCGCACTCGAGACGACGACTCCCCGGCGCTCCTGGCGGCGGCCGCGCTCGGACTCCGGCTTGGGCTGACGAGAGATCGGCGCACGTTGAGCGGGCCGCTCGCGGACGATCTTCGGCCGCTGGCGACGCTGCGCGCGCGGAACGTGCTTGCGCTTCTTCTTCGGTTGCGGCTGAGGCGGCGCCTCCGCCTCGCCGGCGGGTGTCTCCGCTTCCGGCGCGGCGGCCGGCTGTTCCTCGGCCGTCTCGGCGACAGGTTCCTCGGTGACTGGCTCCGCCTCTGCTGGCGTCTCATCCGCAGGCGGCTCTTCCGCCGCGGCAGCGGCGGGCTCAGCCTCGGCGACAGGCTCCTCGGCCGGCGCCTCTGCTACCGGCTCGGCAGGAGTCTTCTCGGCGGGGGCTTCCCGCACCTTCTTCGGAGCCTTCTTGGCTGCCGGCTTGCGCTTCGGCTTTTCCTCGGCGGGTGCCTGCGTCTCCTCGGCCACGTCCTCCGGAGCCTCCTCGGCCTTCTTGCGCGTTGTCTTCTTCTCGTCGGCCATCAGCTCTGCGCCGCCCTCTCGCGCTCGACCCGGACGGTCAGGATGCGGGCAATCTCACGCTTCGCGAGCCTCAGCCGGGCGCTGTTCTCGAGCGCTCCAGTCGCAGACTGGAAGCGGAGGTTGAAGAGCTCCTGCCGCCGGTCGTGCAACGCGTTCTCCAATTCCTCGTCAGTCATGTCCCTCAGGTCTCTAGCTCTCAAAGAGATCAGCCTCTCGTTTCACGAACTTCGTCTTGATCGAAAGCTTCGTCCCGGCCAGGCGGAGCGCTTCCTTCGCCAGCGGCTCGGGCACGCCGGCCAGCTCGAACATGACGCGGCCAGGCTTGACGACCGCCACCCAGTGCTCCGGAGAGCCTTTGCCCGAGCCCATACGAGTCTCGGCCGGCTTCTGGGTCGTCGGCTTGTCCGGAAAGACGTTGATCCAGACCTTCCCGCCACGCTTGATCTTGCGCGTCATCGCGATTCGGGCCGCCTCGATCTGACGGTTGGTGACCCAGCCGGTCTCGAGCGCCTTCAGGCCGTAGTCGCCGAACTGGACGGTCGTCTGTCCCTTCGCGAAACCACGGCGCCGACCGCGCTGGTACTTGCGGTATTTCGTCTTCTTGGGGAGGAGCACTACTGATCAGCCTTCTCTTCGGTCGTTGGATCCTCTGTCTGCTGCTGCGGCGTGGTCGTGTCCGAAGCGTCGTCGGCAGGAGCCGGGGTCGTCTCGGCCTGGGGCTCCGCTGGCGGCTGCTCGCGTCCATCATCAGCCGGGCCGGCCGTCTCGTCGGTAGGAGGCTTCTCGACGTTGTCCTGCCCGCGCCTACGGTCGCGCGGAGCCGACCTGCCGCCTCGCCCCTGACCGCCACGGCCCTGCGCGCCACGGCGACGCGATGGACGCACCGGCCCAAGTCCCTCACGGTCACGCTGGCGGTCGCGCCCGGTCTCCCGCGACGCACCGAGCCCCTCGACATTGCCGCGCCGCCGACGCGCCTGATCCTGCTCGCCGAGGCGCACGTCCTTCTCCGTGTCGAGACCGCCGTAACCCTCGGGCATGATCTCGCCCTTGTTGATCCAGACCTTGACGCCGATTCGGCCATATGTCGTCTTCGCCTCGACGAAGCCGTAGTCGATGTCGGCTCGGATCGTGTGCAGCGGCACACGCCCTTCCGAGTACGCCTCGGACCGGCTCATCTCCGTGCCGCCGAGACGACCGCCGCACTGGATGCGGACACCCTTCGCACCGGATCGGATCCCCGACGCAAGTGCGCGCTTCATCGCGCGCCGGAAGCTGACGCGGTTCTGCAGCTGTTCTGCGATCGACTGAGCGACGAGCTTCGCATCGAGCTCGGGCCGCTTGATCTCGTTGATGTTGATGTGGACGTTCTTCTTGGTGATTGCGTGCAGGTCTTTGCGCAGCGCGTCCACCTCGACACCCGACTTGCCGATCACGATGCCTGGTCGCGCGGTGTAGATGTCAACGGTGATCCGCTGCTTGTCCTTGCGAATCAGGATGTCGGACAACCCCGCGTGCGAGAGCTTGTTGATGATGTGCTCTCGGATCCGGATGTCCTCGATCAGGTACCCCGGAAACTCCTTCTTCCCCGTGTACCAGTTGGACTTCCAGTCGTGGATGACGCCGACGCGCATGCCGCCCGGATGAACCTTTTGACCCATTAGCGGTCACCTTTCGTCTGAATCGTGCTCGCCAGCCGCGAAACGCCCGGCTCGCAAGGACGCAGGGAGCGCTCGTAGCCGTAGGCTACGGGTGCGACTGAGGACGCAGC
>UEXU01000581.1_pt1 | contig 10584 bp, 11 predicted proteins | sample 4301121 | NCBI WGS metagenome assembly UEXU01 (sample SAMEA4773174, study PRJEB27434) | metagenome | biome: 2259; feature: agricultural soil; material: soil | place: USA | collected 2014-09 | depth 0.25 m
GCAAGCGTCAACAGCAGCGCGGTAAAGCCGAGCGTTCCGAAGACGCCCGTGTCCGCAAGCAGTCCCGCGCAGAACCCGGCGACGGCGCCGAAGGTCGCCCCGCGCAGAAGCGCGACGCAGACGACGGCTACGAGGAGGAGGTTCGGACGGCCGGTGAGGATCTCGACGTTCGACACGATCGACAGCTGAGCGACGACGACGAAAAAGAGCAGACCGGTTGCCTTCGCAGCATCAGTGGCCATCAGGGCGCCTTCGGGCTCTTCTTCTGTGTGACCAGAGCCGTGACGGCATCGAGCGAAGAGAAGTCGACGAACGGCTTGATCAGCACCTGCTTGTACGGAGCGGTGTCGCTCTGACCGACGTTCGTGACCGTTCCGATCCCGATCCCGCGGGGGAAGAGTGACGGGTACTGGCTCGACCGAGTGCCCGCGGTGACGATGACGTCGCCTACCTCGATGCGGAGATCCTTGGTCACGTAGTCGAGGATGAGGGAGTCCTGTCCCTGGCCGTGGCGGACGAGCCCGACGGCGTGGGTGTTGGCGTCCAGTGCCGGCACCGCGCTGCTTTCATCGGTGATCAGCGTGACCTGGGCCGCCCCCCCGTTGAGCGCGGTCACACGGCCGACGAGACCGTCACGGGTGACGACGGGCGTGTCCTGCCGAATCCCCGCGCCCGATCCAGCTGAGATCACGACCCGCTGATCGAACTCGCTCGACCAGTTGATGATCCGCGTGTTGACGGCGCTGTAGTCCTGCGGGAAGCGGGGGCCGTCGACGAACGACAGCGCCGCCCGGAGCTGATCGTTCTCCTGCCGGGCGGACTCACCCTGGAGCGCGACCTGCCGGAGGTGGTTGACTTCGCCGCGCAGCTTCTCGTTCTCGCTCTTCGCGTGGACGAGGCCGCGGAAGTAGCCGTAGACGTCTTGGAACGGCCTGGCAACCCGCTCCGAAGCAACCTCGAAGGGGCGCAGGACCGTCGCCCCGGCGCTCTCGATGCCGTGGAACGCTCCGCCGGTTGGATCGCGGAAGGAGACGGTGATCAAGACGAGTGAGAGCAAGACGAGGCCTCCCACCACGGCGCGCCGCCGAATCGTCGAGCGGCTGCGGGACGGGAAAGGCTCGGGTCTCGGTCTCGGTACGGACGAGCCCAGGACCGCGCTGAGACTGCGGTTGCGAGGCACGAGAGTGACCTAGACTAGCGCGACCTGCGGGCGGGGTTGTCTACCGTCGGTGGTTGTTGCGCCGTGCCTTCGCGCTGCGGTGGATCGCCTCGAACTCCTCCAGGCTCCGGCCCGAGCCGACCGCGACGCAGGTCAGGGGGCTCTCGGCCAGGTGCACCGGCATCTGGGTCTCGTGCCGAAGGCGCTCGTCGAAGTTGGACAGGAGCGCTCCGCCGCCGGCAAGGACGATGCCCCGATCCATGATGTCTGCGGCCAGCTCCGGCGGCGTCTTGTCCAGGGTGGACTTGATCGCCTCCACGATCTGCTGCACCGGCTCCTCGAGCGCCCGCCGGACTTCCTCAGAGCTGAGCACGACCGTCTTCGGCAACCCGGTCAGCATGTCGCGTCCCCGCACCTCGGCCTGGAGCTCCTCGCGGAGGTCATAGGCCGAGCCGATCTCGAGCTTGATCTCCTCCGCCGTCTGCTGGCCGATCAGCAGCTTGTACTCGCGCTTGATGTGATTGATGATCGCGTCGTCCATCTCGTCACCCCCGACACGGAGCGATTGCGAGACGACGATGCCGCCGAGGGAGATGACGGCAACCTCGGTCGTGCCGCCGCCGACGTCGACGATCATGTTTCCCGTCGGCTCTGCGACTGGGAGCCCGGCGCCGATCGCCGCCGCCATCGGCTCTTCGATCAGATACGCCTGGCGCGCGCCGGCGCTGAGCGTCGCCTCTTCGACCGCGCGCTTCTCGACACCGGTGACACCCGAGGGAACGCACACGACCACCCGCGGATGTGCGAACCGATGCTGGTGCACCTTCTGAATGAAATGGCGCAGCATCTGCTCGGTGACGTCGAAGTCTGCGATCACCCCGTCCTTCAGCGGTCGGATCGCCGAGATCGTCCCCGGCGTGCGCCCCAGCATTCGCTTGGCCTCGACGCCCACGGCGTGCACCTCGCCGGTGCGCTGGTCGATGGCGACGACGGACGGCTCCGAGAGGACGATGCCGCGTCCACGGACGTACACGAGCGTGTTCGCCGTACCGAGGTCCACCGCCATGTCGCGGCCTCCGAAGCCACCGATGCCATCGAACAAGCCCAAGACCGCCCGAGTCTAGCTATGTAATGGAGTCGCGCCTACATCGTGTGCTCGATGGAGCCGCTCGAGTCGAGGCACAGCTAGCCGAAGCCGTAGGTCCCTGCGAAGCGCTCGGCGAGAATCTGAACGAGCAGGGCCGCCGGCAGGCCGACGACGTTGAGGTAGTCGCCTTCGATCCGCCGAACGAGCCCGGCGCCCCGTCCCTGGATGGCATACGCACCCGCGCGCCCCTCCCACTCGCACGTCGCGACATAGGCGGCCAGGTCACGCGGCGTCAACTCGCGGAACTCCACCCGCGTCACCTCGTGCTCGACCACCTCCCACGCAGTTGTGCGCAGGCAGAGTCCGGAAACGACCGAATGCGTCGCACCGCTCAGCTGCTCGAGCATCCGCTCAGCCTCGGTGGCGTTGGCCGGCTTCCCGAAGACCATGTCCCCCAGGACGACCTCGGTGTCGACGGCGAGCACGGGACGGTCGCCCGCCTCGCCCTCGACCGACTGCGCCTTCGCATGGGCATGCTCGCGGACGACACTGACGGGATCGTCGCTTGTGGCGGCCTCTTCGGCGTAGCGAGGGGGGACAACGTCGAACGGAATCTGGAGCTGCTGAAGGATCGCCCTTCGCTGCGGCGAGGTCGAGGCCAGGAGGAGCGGAGGATCACCCACCTCTGCGCGCAACCCACAGGTCCTCGCACGGCCACTTCCGCGCCCACTCGACGGTCACCGTCTCGTAGTACCCGTGGTCCGTCGCATCGGCAGGTGCGTATACCTCGACGAGTCGCTCCACCTCGAAGCCCGTCGCGTGTAACAAGTCGATCCAGTCGCCGTGCGCGAGGTGGTACTCGGTCCCCTCCTCGCCCGGCCACTTCATGACGTACATGCCGGCTTGCGGACGATGGAGCCACTCGTCAGCGTGGCCTGGATCGTCCGGAAAGCACAGGTAGGAGAGGACGGAGTTCGTCAGGAAGACGAGCCGACCCCTGGGACGGAGCAGCCGCGCGGCTTCGGGGATCCATAGCTGTGGATCTGCCCAGAGCGACGCGCCATACTCGGAGAAAGCGAGGTCGAAGGACGCATCGGGGAGCGGTACCCGCTCGGCCGCAGCCTCGACGATCGGGAACTCGATCCCGGTCTCGGCCTGCATTCGCCGAGCCGTGGCAAGCTGAGCCGGCGTCGGATCGACTCCCACGGGGCGAGCGCCGTGCTTCGCCAGCTTGGCCGAGAAGTACGCGGTGCCGCAACCCAGGTCGACCACGTCAAGCCCATTGACGTCGCCTAGCGGCGAGCCGAGGTACTCCTCGGGCACGGCGAACACGCCCCACGTGATGTCGTCGCCGGCCCAGGCCTGAGCCGCCCCAGGATCCGTGTACTCCGCGTTCGTGCGCGTCCAGTCCGCGATGTTGCCCGCAACGCTGTCCGGCGAATCAGACGAGCTCATCGTCCGCGAACCAGAGCGCCAGCTCGCGCACAGCCGACTCCCGTGAGTCGGATCCGTGGACGAGATTGTCCGGCATCGCGAGCGAGAGGTCGCCGCGAATCGAACCCGGCTCGGCGTCGGCGGGATTCGTAGCGCCGATGGTCTTGCGCAGGGTTGCGATCGCTCCTTCGCCTTCGACTGCGAGCGCGAGCGTGGGCCCAGAGGTAATGAAGCCGACGAGCTCGTCGAAGAACGGCTTCTGGCTGTGCTCGGCGTAGTGTGTCTCAGCGAGCTTCCGGTCGACGACGAGCACCTTCCCGCCCCGTAGCGTCAGCCCGCGACGCTCGATCCTGCTGATGATCTCGCCCACGATGCTTCGCCGGACCGCGTCGGGTTTGATCAGGACGAGTGAGCGTTCGACGGCCATCAGCCGGCGAAGTCTAGTCAGGGTGCCGCGGAGCAGGTCCTCGCGCCCAGCGCTACTGCCACTCGACGGAGACCACCTCGACGGAGTGCTGGAAGCCCTTCAGCATCTGCGAACGCGGCTCCGAAAGGCGAAACGCGGTCGCTATTCCATCGAGCGTCTCGCGGCTGATCAGGATTTCCGCGGCGCCGGCAGCCGCGCCGATTCGCGCCGCCGTATGGACGCCCTGGCCGCCGTAGTCGGTGGAGCCCGCATCCTTGTGGAACGCGCCGCCCGTATGCACGCCGATGCGGACGTCCGGCGCGACGACTTCGGCGTCGAGTGCGCGCTGGATCGCCACGGCAGCCTCGATCGCCGCCTTGGGGTTGTCGAACGCCGCGAAGAAGCCGTCTCCAGTGTCTTGGATCACCTCACCACCGCTCTGGACGATGTGCTCGCGTACGAGCTGGTTGTGCCGGCCCAGCAGCCTCTTCCACTTCTCATCACCAAGCGACTCGAGGAGCTTCGTCGAATCGACGATGTCCGTGAAGAGGAACGTGCGCCGCGCTTCCAACCTGCCGAGGAGCTCCTTCACGCGCTCGGCGTCGAGCCGCGCACCGAGGCGCTCGAACGTCGCCAGTGCGGCCTCGAACTCCTCCGCCGCCTCGTGCTGGTCACCAGCCCGCCGCTGCGCGATCCCAAGCAACATCCGTGCCTTCGCGGTCTCGTACGGTGCACCTACCTGTTGCCATTCGTCGCGGGCTCGTCGCAGGCAGCGGGCGGCTGCTTGATGGTCACCCTCGGCGAGCTTGATCTGGCCGGAGGCAGAGTGGACGGTGGCATTGAACGCGGGTGGGCGCTGGTCGCCGATCTTGTACGAGTCGACGATGCCTTCGAGCTCCTCCTCGGCCGCTCGCGCGATGTTCAGGTCGCCTGCGGCGATCGCGATCTCGACGCGCGCGGGCAGGAACCGCACGCGCGACAGCGGATCGCCCATCTCTTCTAGCGCCCGTGTGATTCCGGCGAGCGCGCCGTCGACCTTCCCCTCAGCGAGGCGGAGGAGGGCAAGACCCGGTTGCGGGGTGTTTCCCCATTCGTTAGCCGTGCGGTATGCCTCCTCCGCCCCGGCGAAGTCGCCACGTCGCCGGCGGATCTCGCCGATCTCGTAGTAACCAGCCGAGGTGACCCACCGGTTGAAATCGTGGACTTCCTCGCACGCGGTCAACGCCTGCTCTTCCGCCTTCGGCCAATCGCCGCGAAGACGCATGATCTCAGCACGGTGGACCCGGCAGGCCCCCGGCATGCCGGTCACGTCGAGTCGGTCGCACCACCGATTTGCGGCCTCCGTCCACTCGGCGGCGCGCCGGTAATCGCCCACACCTTGGCACGATTCGATCGTGCAGCAGTAGATGAACCCCGCCGCGAAGGGTCGCAACTCGCCGCAGGTCGCCGAGGCCGTCGCCTCGTCGAGGAGGGCGAGCCCCTTGTCGACCTCTCCGCTGTGGACAAGCGCCTTCCCCTTCCCGGTCAGCGCCATCGCCTGCATGTCGCGGTCACCGAAGCGCTGTCCCACCTCGTACGCTCGTTCGAGCCGGGAGAGTCCGGTCGAGATGTCGTCCGCTCCGAACAGAGCGCTGAAGCCGCCGAACAGGGCCAGGTACCCGTGCTCGACCGATTCCGGCTCCCCCTGAAGGAGGCGTTCGGCCTTCGCAAGCCAGCCCTGGGAAACCGCAAACGCACCCCGCCCGAGGTGGTCCCACGACAGCGTGAGCGCAAGGCGAGCGGCGCCCAACTTGTCGCCCACCGAGAGGAAGCGGGCATGCGAACGCTCGCGCAGGCCCAGTGCCTCTTCGAGCCTGCCGGTCCAATACGCCGCGTCGGCAAAGCTCTCCAGGTCATCGGCTGTCAAGGCCGGCTCGTCGGCGCTCGAGTACCCCGCGTACGCCTCGCGCCACGCGTGGCGCGCCGTAGCCTTCCGAGCTGAGTCAAGTGAATCGACTACATGGGACACGGTGGTCTTGAATTGTAGGCTGCGCTCCCAGTGATCGACCGCGAATTGCTTTCCCGGGTGGCACTCTTCGCGGACCTCGATGGCCCGCAGCTCGAGGAGGTCGCACACACACTCGACGACGAGCGGTTCCCGAGCGGCAGCAGTGTCATGCGCCAGGGACTCTCGAACGACGGCTTCTACGTCATCCTGGAAGGCGCAGCGTCAGTTGTCGTCGACGGCAATGAGCGGGCGGTACTCACGCCCGGGGACTTTTTCGGCGAAGCGTCGATCCTGATCGGTGGCGCCGCGATCGCCGACGTCGTCGCCCAGCGCGAACTGCGGTGCGCGGTCGCCGATGCCGGCGATCTCCGGCCGCTGCTCACTCAGTTCCCGTCTATCGCGATTCGCATGCTGGAGGCGGGTGCCAGGAGGCTTCGCACCGCGAACGAGTGGCAGACGTAACCGAGCGGCAAAGAGCGGCGGTCCAACACTTGAAGAGCAACGGTTTAGAGCGGCCGTACCCTCCGGGCGCCTACGACGTCGTCATCGTCGGCAGCGGCCCTGGAGGGCTGCAGACGAGTTACTGCCTCAGCCGCTTCGGTGTCGACCACGCGGTGCTCTCGGCCGATGACGAGCCGGCGGGGATGTTCCAGCGCTGGCCGATCTTCCAGCGGCTGATCTCGTGGTCGAAGCCCGACGCGACCGCGCCCCGGGACAGCGTCGAGTACGAGCGCTACGACCACAACAGCCTCGTCGCCGACGAGCCAGGCCACCGAGCGCTCGTGCCGGCGCACATGGGCCGCGAATCGGTCTTCCCCGCCAGGTCGGAAATGGAGGCTGGGATCCGGGCATTCGCAGTGGAGACGGGCATCCGGGTGCGGTACGGCTGCCGCTGGGAATCGACGAGGGTGGACGAGGACCGCTTTGTGCTGGCGACCACGGACGGGGAGTACCTCAGCCGCTTCGCCGTCTTCGCGGTTGGGATGACGGAGCCCTGGAAGCCCGACCTCGCAGGGATCGAGCAGGTCGCTCACTACGCGGACGTACGTTCTCCGGCCGCGTATCGCGACGGCAGCGTCGTGCTGATCGGGAAGCGGAACTCGGGCTTCGAGTTGGCCGACGGCCTCCTTCCCTGGGCCCGGCGGATCGTCCTGATCTCGCCCCGCTCGGCGCAGACGGCCGTGCTCGCCCACGCGACCGTGCGGCCCCGCTACTACCAGCCCCTCGAGGAGCACCAGGTCGGCGGCGCGGTGTTCGTCCTCGACGCATCCGTCGAGGAAATCGAGCGAACGGCAGAAGGTCGGTTCCGCCTGTCCCTGGCGGGCGCGAGCTGGGCCGACGGCCTCGTGCTCGAGGCCGACAGGGCGATCGCAGCAACCGGATTCCAGGTACCACTCGGCGACCTGCCCGACGCGGGCCTGCACACAACCCTCGGCGGCCGCCTGCCCGCCCTGAACTCGTACTGGGAGAGCATCTCGCTCCCCGGCGCCTTCTTCGCCGGCAACGCAACGGTGGGCGCGGCCGGGCTTCGCAGGTACGGCGTCGGATCGAGCTCGACGTCCGTGAAGGGATTCCGGTACAACGCCCGCGTCCTCGCACGGCACATTGCGGAGCGGCTGGGACGGGTGTCGCCGGACGCACGTCCAGTCGCCCAAGAGGAAATCCCGCGGCTCCTCGCCGGCGAGTTCCGGCGCTGCGCCGAGCTGTGGGGCCAGAAGGCGTACCTTGCGCGCGTCGTTGATCTCGAGGATGGCGGCCGCGCGATCGACCGCGGCGTCCAGCCACTCTGGCACTTCGTGGACGAGCCGGGACCGGACGCGATTGCTGTCACGATCGAGACCGACCGTGACGGAGTGACGTTTCCGGGCGTCTACCTGCGCCGCGGTGGACGACTGCGGGAGGAGCGCCTCGAGCCGCATCAGCTGAACGACTTCGGCAGCGAGCCGTATGTGCGTGCGCTCGCGGCCCTTATTGGCTAGGCGGCCGGCCCGCGTCCCTCCGAGCGCCGCCGACGCTGAGGACGGGCCTGGAACGTCGGGATGTCGACCGCGGCCGGCTCAACCGGCGTCTCGCAATACGGGCACACCTGCCAGAGCGCCTCCAGCGGCGCCTTGCAGTTCGCACACGCCTGCTTGAGTTTCGTCGTACAGACCGGACAGACGAGGAAGTCCGCGGTCACCTCAGCCCGACAGACGGGACAGTGGAGATCGCGCCGCGCCAGCCGTTCCTCCATGGCTTTGATCTCGAGCTCGCGTTCACGCACGTCCTCGACGTATTCCGGGGGACGGAAGAGCATGTAGACGACGGCGCCGACATACGGCGGGATCAATCCGAGAACGACCGCCATCGCGATCAGCACGGGGTCCTCGATCCTGCGCCTTGCATCCTTGAAGACCCAGTAGCCGACGGCGAGCCAGAACACGACGAGGAAGAAGAAGATCAGGTTGCGGACGATGTCCCACGTCCCCGAGCCGAAGAAGTCGTGGATTCCGCTGAAGGTGCTGGCGATGGTCACAGGAGGATTCTCCCGATCAAGTATCCCGCGAGAAAGCACAGCCCGACGATCGCGACGAGAACCACCGCCGCGAACGCGAGCACCGTCAGCCTCTCGCCAACGTTCGCCATCGCAGGCTCTCATCCTTGGCCAGATCGGCCAAGAGGTAAAGGGAACCAGTGACGAGGACTGCCTCGCCCGAGGAACGTGCGCGGGCGAGTGCGTCGCCCGAGTCGCCGACTGCGTCGATGTCAGAGAAGTAGGGCCGCGCCCGCTCGGCCAAGTCTGCCGCGGACAGCGCGCGCGGGCTCCTCGACGTGGTGGCGACGAGCCGGTCGGCGACGACCGAGAGCGCCGCGAGCATTCCATCCACGTCCTTGTCCGCGAGGATCGAGGCGACGACCACGTAGCGCGCGCTCGGGAGGCGCGGCAGCGCGTAGCCCACGCCTGCGAGGTTGTGTGCGCCGTCCCAGATCTCGAGCGGATCCTCGGAGACATGCTCGAGTCGTCCAGGAAGCCGAACGTCGACGTGTCCGTCGACCGGACGGCCGACGAACGCCTCGGCTGCAGCCAGTGCGAGGGCGAGGTTGCTGCGGCCGGCTATGACGACGGTGGCTGCGCCGTTCTCGCGCGCCAATCCCTCCCACTCATCCTCGCAAAGCACCACTGTCGCTCCCGGCTGGACGACAGCCAGCTTCTCGGCGGCGATCGCCTCCCGCGTCGGCCCGAGCACCTCCGTGTGCTCGAGCGACACGTTGGTCAGCACCTGGACCGGTGACCGGAGGACGTTCGTTGCATCGTGGCGCCCCCCGAGGCCTGCCTCGACGACGGCCACGTCCACGTCCGCGGCCGCGAACTCGGCGAGCGCGGCAGCCGTGAGCACCTCGAACTGCGTTGCCTCGAGCCGCTCGGCCCGACGTCGGACGCGGACGATCGCGGCCTCGAAGTCTGCCTCTTCGGCGCGTACACGGATCCGCTCGCTCCAGCCTCGAACGTGAGGCGAGAGGTAGGACCCGACAGCGAGACCCTCCTGCGTCAACAGCGTCTCGACGGTGCGCGTCACGGTCGACTTCCCGTTCGTGCCGACGACGTGGATCGACGGGAAAGCGCGTTGAGGGTCACCCAGCTCCGCGAGAAGCGCCCGGATGCGTTCGAGCCCGAAACCGTCACGCGGCCACGGGCTCAGCGATTCGACGTAGTCGACCGAGTCAGCCTCGGACGGCATCGAGCTCCCGCTGGTACCGCGCGAGCTTGGCGCGCTCCGCTTCGACGACATCGGCCGGCGCATTCTGGACGAAGCGGTCGTTCGCCAGCATCCCCTCAGCTCGCGCGATCTCCTTCTGAAGACGCTCGATCTCCGCGGCGGCGTCCCCTTCCGCAGCGGCGGGCCCAGGCCTGACGACCGCCTCGAAGATGCGGAGGTCGTCGCCGTCCAGCGCGAGGCGCACCCCACTGCGGCGGTAGATCTCGGCTGCTTCCTGTGCGCGAACGAGGGCGTCAGACTCCGTTGCATACGCGTCGTCAGGCTCCGGCCAGGGGGCGATGATCAGTCGGCCCTTCCGGCCCGGCAAGTTCGTCCAGATCTCCTCAGTGACGTGCGGCATCACCGGGTGAAGGAGCTTCAGGAGCCGCTCGAGTGCCGCATACGCAGTGGAGATCGCATCGGGGTCCCCGTCGTAGAGGCGCGGCTTGATGGTTTCGAGGTACCAATCGCAGAAGTCGTCGAAGGTGAGGTGGTAGAGCGTGTCGACCGCATTAGCGAAGTCGAAGTCGGCAAGATCGAGCTGGAGCTCGCGCTGGGCCTGCGACAGCCGCGCCAGGATCCACCGCTCTTCGAGCATGCGGGGGCGCTCCTCGACGGGAGCTTCTCCGGCCTGCAAGAGGAGCCGACTGGCGTTCCAGAGCTTGTTCGCGAGCTTCCGCCCTTCCTCGATTGCCCCATACGAGAAGCGGGCATCCTGGGTCGAGGAGATCTTGAGTAGGCCGTATCTCGTCGCGTCAGCGCCGTAATCCGCGA
>UEXU01000557.1_pt1 | contig 10545 bp, 8 predicted proteins | sample 4301121 | NCBI WGS metagenome assembly UEXU01 (sample SAMEA4773174, study PRJEB27434) | metagenome | biome: 2259; feature: agricultural soil; material: soil | place: USA | collected 2014-09 | depth 0.25 m
CTTGTCCAGCTTCACCGCAAAACCGAGACCCGCCTCGAAAGGGGTGTCCTCGGGAGAGATGTCCGAGCCCCAGACGCGGTAGCCCTTTTCGAGCCGCAGCGAATCGATCGCCTTGTAGCCGCCGGCGACGAGCCCGTGCCCGCGGCCGGCCTTCCAGATCGTGTCCCAAAGGCGGAGGCCGAACTCCGTGGGGCAGTAGAGCTCCCAGCCCAGCTCGCCTACATAGGTAACTCGCAAGGCGAGACAGGGCACGGATCCGACGGCGAGCTCCGCCGCTCGCATGTACGGGAACGTGAGGTCCCGAGTGGTTAGTGGCTCGAGAATCTCGCGGGCGGCCGGGCCCCAGAGGCCGAGACACGCGAGCTTCGAGGTCACGTCCTCGACCTGTAGGCCGGCGGGAGCGTGCAAGCGAATCCAGGCCAGATCGTGTCGACCAAAGGCCGTACCGGTGACGATGCGAAAGCGGTCCTCGGCAAGCCTGGTGACCGTGAAGTCGCACTCGATGCCACCACGCTGGTTGAGCATCTGTGTGTACGTGATCGCGCCGATCTGCCTCGCGACCCGGTTGGCGCATAAGCGCTCGAGAAAATCTGCCGCCTCCGCGCCGGCCACCTCGATCTTCGCGAAAGAGGTCTCGTCGAACAACGCGGCGGTCGTGCGGCAGGCGACATGCTCGGCTCCTATGGCCGGGGACCAGAGCCGGCCGGCCCAGCCTCGGGGCCTCGTCGAGGCGTCGCCCATGGCGGCGTTCGGCTCGAACCAGTTCACACGCTCCCACCCGGACTTCTCTCCGAAGGCAGCCCCGAGCTCCTGCGCGCGCGGATAGGTGGGTGAGACGCGCAGCGGCCGCCCGGCCTGACGCTCATGCCCCGGGTACTTGACATCGTAGTAGGTCGAGTAGACCTCGACCGTGCGGGCGAGCGTGTACTCGCGGCTCTCGTAGTGGCGCCCGAAGCGGCGCGAGTCCATCTCCCAGACATCGAGGCTCGGCAGGCCCTCGATGATCCATTCGGCCACGAGCTGCCCCATCCCGCCCGCTCCCGCAAGCCCGTGTGCGCAGAAGCCAGCGGCCACCCAGAAGCCTCGCACGTCCGACGGTCCGAGGATGAACTCGCCGTCCGGGGTGAAGGCTTCCGGGCCGTTGATCAGACGGATCACCTCTGCGTCTCCGAGCTCGGGCACGCGCACGAGCGCGTTCTCCATCAGCTCCTCGAAGCGGGGCCAGTCCTCGGCGAGCAACTTTCCGTTGAAGTCCGCCGGGATGCCGTCGAGCGACCACGGCGCGGGGCTCCGCTCGTAGCCGCCCATGACGAGGCCACCGGACTCGCCACGAAAGTAGACCAACAGCGACGGGTCGCGCATCGTCGGGAGGTCCAGCGGGACGCCGTGCGGCTTCGTGATCAGGTATTCGTGCGCCATCGGGATCACGGGAACGTTCACGCCGACGAGCTGAGCGATCTCGCGCGCGAAGATTCCCCCTGCGTCGACCACGACCTCGGTCTCGATTTCGCCTCGGTCGGTGACCACGCCCGTGACGCGGCCGCGGTCTACGTCGATTCCCGTCACCCGTGTGTTCGTGTAGACCTCGGCCCCGCGCCGCCGGGCACCTTCCGCCAGTGCGAGGGTCAACTGGCTCGGGTCGACGTAGCCGTCGGTCGGCAGGTAAGCGGCACCGAGGACGCCCGCAGTGGATATCGGCGGGAAGAGCCGCTGTGCCTGGTCGGCCGAGACGAGCTCGAGCGGCAGTCCGAACGTCTTCGCCCACCCTGCCTGGCGGGCGAGTTCCTCCATCCGCTCTTGCGACGAGGCCAGACGCAGCGAGCCGACCTCGTGCCAGCCGGTCTCGAGCTCGACCTCGTCGGCGAGCGTCCGGTAAAGGTCGACGGAGTTCATCATCATCCGGGTCAGGCTGAGCGAGCCACGCAGCTGGCCGACGAGCCCCGCGGAGTGGAAGGTCGAGCCGCTCGTGAGCTCGGCACGCTCACAGAGGACGACGTCGCTCCAGCCGAGGCGAGCCAGCCAGTAGAGGATGGAGCAGCCGCCGACGCCGCCGCCGACTACAACCGCCCGCGCCCTGGGCCGTACGCTAGGCAAAGCTGAGCAGCCCGATTCCGGCCACGACCACGGCTGCGCCGGCCGCTCGCGTCCACTCGATTCGCTCTCTCAGGAAGAGGTACGCGAACACGGTGGCGATGATGACACTCGTTTCGCGAACAGCGGCTACGGAGGCTGCCGGAGCGAGCCTGAGGGCCGAAAGGACGAGCGCATAGGCACCGAACGTTGCGAGGCCGGCGACGACGGTCGAAACATTCAGCTCGGCCCGCAGCGCACCGAACCCATTTCTCGCCGCCGCCGCCGCCGCATAGGCGATCGTCGGCGGCACCATCGTCAGCTCGAGGTACGAGACCGGCGCCGCATGGTGGAGGCCGCCCTTGTCGACGAGGGTATACGCGGCGATGACGGCGCCGATCACGAGCCCGAACGCGGCGCCGCCGGGTTTCGTGCCGGGGCTGAGTCCGCGGACGAGAATGACGCCGCAGGCCACCAGGGCGACGCCTGCCGCCTGCTGCCACGAAGTCGACACGCCGAGAGCCACGACGGCGACACCGAGCACGAGCACCGGCGCCGACCCGCGCGCGATCGGATAGACCACGGAGAACTCGGCTCGCCGATAGGCGGCCGTGAGCAGAGTGAAGTACACGAGTTGCAGGGTCGCGCTCGCGGTGATGTACGGCCACACACTCAGGTCGACGTCCCAGGACAGGACAGCCGGCAGGGCGAAGGCCACGATCGCCACGACGAGCGCGACTGCGGTCGCCGACTCGATGTCCCGCGCCCGTGCGAGGAGAAGGTTCCAGAGGGCGTGAACGAAGGCGGCAGCGAGCGCCAGCGCGAGGGCCGTCAGAGGCACCCGCCGACGATAATCCGTCGCGCCCCGTGCCCGTCCGTGCGCTCATCTTCGATTTCAACGGGACGCTCTCGCATGACGAGCCGGTCCTGTGCGAGATCTTCTGCGAGCTCTTCGCAGAGCACGGGCGTCCCCTCTCGGCGCAGGAGTACTTCGACGAGCTCGCTGGCCTCTCCGATCCGGAGATCGTGCGGACGTGGCTCGGGCCGGATCATCCGGCCGTAGACGAGGTAGTCCAGGAGCGGATCGCCCGCTACACCAAGCGCGTCGCCGACGGCTCCAGCATCACCGAAACGATGCGTGACGCCGTGCGCTATGCAGCGCAGCGAGTCCCCGTGGCGGTCGTCTCCGGTGCAGCTCGGGCCGAGATCGAGCCGGTCCTTCGGGCGGCCGGCCTCGTCGAAAGCGTCGGTGCGATCGTTGCGGCGGAGGACGTCGACCACGGCAAGCCGCATCCGGCCGGCTATCTCCGCGCGCTCGAGCTCCTCGGAAGACTCGAGGCCTCAGACGCGCTCGCCTTCGAGGACACCGAGGCGGGCGTCGCGTCCGCAAAGGGGGCCGGGATGCGCTGCATCGCCGTCCTCGGGACGCTGACGCCCGCGCGGCTCGCGGCCGCGGACGAGATCGTGCCTGCAATCGACATCGATCTGCTACGGCGCTTGCTCGAGTGAGGTGACGCGATGCCTACGCAGGATCCGCCCCGTCCGATTCCGGCTCCTCCGTCAGGCTGAGCAGCCGCGTGCCCGCGGTCGGCACGCGGGCCACGACACGCAGGCCGACGGGGAGCGAGTCGACCCGAGCGGTCGGGACATCCGCGATCAGCTCTGCCTCACTACCAAGCACCTTGAGCCTGGTCACCGACCCGAGGAAGGTGTGCGTGACGACCTCGCCGGCCAGCGTGTTGTCTCCGGCCGAGCCGTTCGTCGACGGCTCGAGCTCGAGTAGCTCCGGACGGACGAGGACGAGCACCTTCTCGCCCTTGCTGCGCCCGCGGGCTGCGTCGACGGTCAAGCGCGTTCCCGCGTGCTCGACTTCGCCGCGCCCGCCGTCGACGACGACTGCCTTCAGCCGGTTCATCGTGCCGATGAACTCGGCGACGAAAGGGGTTGCAGGTGCGCCGTACATCTCGGCCGGGGTGCCGATCTGTTCGATCCGCCCCGACGACATCACGGCCACGTGATCGGAAACGGACAGCGCCTCTTCCTGATCGTGCGTAACGTAGAGCGTGGTGATTCCGAGCTGGGTTTGGATCCGCCGAATCTCCTCGCGGAGCTGCACACGCACCTTCGCGTCGAGCGCCGACAGCGGCTCGTCGAGCAGAAGCACCCGGGGCTCGATCGCGAGCGCGCGCGCAAGCGCGACGCGCTGCTGCATGCCGCCGGAAAGCTGGTGCGGATAGCGCTTGCCGGCGTGTCCTAGCCCCACGAGCTCGAGCAGTTCCGCCACACGCTTCCGCCGCGTCGCCCGCTTGTTCTTGCGGATCCGCAGTCCGAACTCGACATTTTGCTCCGCAGTGAGGTTCGGGAACAAGCTGTACGCCTGGAAGACCATGCCCATGTCCCGGTTGTTGGGAGACAGACGGGTGACGTCTTTCCCGTCGATCACGATCGAGCCACCATCGGGACGGTCGAAACCGGCGACGAGTCGCAGCGCGGTCGTCTTCCCGCAGCCCGAAGGGCCGAGCAGCGACAGGAACTCGCCGGCCTCCATCGAGACCTCGATTCCGTCCAGCGCAACGACCGGCCCGAATGCCCTACGCAGCTCTCGGAGCTCGAGGTACGCCATCAGCGGGTGGCAGCCGCCTGCGCCGGACGCACGCGACCGCGACCGACGAAGAGGAGCGCGAGCATCGCTGCCCAGACGATCAGGAAACTGAGCAGCGAGAGCGCCGCCGCCTCGTACGGCTGCGTCTCGTTGACGAGCTGGATGTACGTCGGAAAGGTCTTGAACGAGGAAAGGCTGGCGATCGTGAACTCGCCCATCACGATCGCGAGCGTCAGGAAGGAGCCGCCGAGGGCGGCGACGCGGATGTTCGGCAAGATCACGCGCGTGAGCGTGGTCCACCAGCTCGCACCCAGGCTCTGGGACGCCTCCGTCAGCGTGTGCAGGTCGATCGAGCGGAAGCCCGCGTCGAGCGCGAAGTACATGTACGGGAACGCGAGGATCACGTAGGCAAAGGCGAGGATCCCGTACGGCTTGTCGTAGAACCAGCTAGGAGCTCCCTTGTACAAGTCCAGCAGCCCGACCACGAGGATGATGGGGGGGATCACGAACGGCACCAGTGCCATGAAACCCAGCACGGGCCGCAGGCGCGGCAGCTTTAGGTGCACCCAGTAGACCGTCGGCACGAACAGCAGCAGGCTGATCGCGATCGTCTCGAGCGAGAGTTGGAACGAAAGGCGGATTGTCGTCCAGAACTGATGGTCATGGATGATGAGCGAGTACGCAGCTCCGCTGCAGCACTTGTTGGTCTGGATACTCCTGAGGCTGAAGAGCAGGGTGGCGATGAGCGGGATGAGGAAGAACGCGGCGGCGACGAGGAGCCACACCACCGCCGACGGTGAGATCCAGCGCCTCCTCACCGCATCCACCTCGCCGAGCGCCGCTGCAGAGGCACGTAGAGGAGCATCATCACCGCCAGCACGACGAACATCCCAAACGCGAGTGCCTGGGCGAGATGCGGATCGGAGAGTACGTTCCCGCTGTAGTAGAAGCCGATCGTGATCGGCACGAGCGAGATGCCGTTCGCCGCAAGCCCGTACGCGGTTGCGTACGCCGAGAAACTGTTACCGAAGAGGAGGATGAAGGCACCGAGTATCGAGGGCAGCAGGACCGGGATCCCGACGTAGCGCCAGAACTGGACCGAGCTCGCCCCGAGGTTCGAAGCCGCCTCGCGCCACTCGGCGCGCAGCCCGTCGATCGCAGGAGCGATCACGAGGATCATCAGCGGGATCTGGAAATAGAGATACGTGATCTCGACCCCGGTCTGGCCGAAGATCGTGAAGCCGTGCGAGTAGGGGTCGAACCCCAAGTGGTCGCGCATGAAGGTGGTCACTACCCCGATCGTCCCGAGGGTGGCGATGAACGCGAACGCGAGCGGGATCCCGGCGAAGTTCGCCGCGACGCCCGAGAACGTCGTCAGGATCGTCCGCAGGAAGCGAGGCGTTCCTTGGCGGATGGCGGCGTACGCGATGCAGAGGCCGAGCACGCAGCCGAGCCCTGCTGTGATCAGGCTGATCTTCACCGATAGCCAGTACTGGTCGAGGTACGGCTTGTGCACGAGTTGGCGAACGTGCTCGGTCGTCGCTCCGCCATGGGCGTTCTTGAACGCGCCGACGATTATTTCACCGGCGGGAACGAACAAGAAGGCGAGGGCGTACGCGAAGAACGGGAGCAGGCCAAGCCACGCAAGCGAAAGACGCCTCCGGCCGGAGCGGATCTCCGGCCGGAGTGCGCTTGAAGCTTCAGCCTCGGTCGCCAGTGGTTAGTGCCACCTCAGATCGTCGGCCACTCGGCCGCGATCTTCGCCTTTGCCGCGGCCTGCTGCGCATCGGTCGCGAACCTTACCTTCGCGTAGATCTTCGCAGAGGGCAGCGCTTTCAGTAGCGCGGCCGGGATCTTCTTTCGCTTCGCGAGGTCCTGGAACCGCGAGGGATGCGAGTAGCCCTTGAGCCAGAGCAGCTGCCCCTGGTCGGAGAAGAGGTACTCCATCCATAGCCGAGCCGCATTCGGGTGCGGCGCCGACGCATTGATCGCCTGGCAGTAAAACGATCCGTACACGCCGTCGGACGGGACCACGGTCCGCCAGTTGGCCGCAGGGTACAGCTTGCGATAGCCGAGGTTGAGGTAGTCCCAGTCGATTACGATCGGCGTCTGGCCGGAGGCGACGGTCTGCGGCGTGCCGTCGACCGGGATGAAGTTGCCGGCCTTCTTCAGCTGCCTGAAGAAGTCGATGCCGGGCCCGACGTTGCTCAGCGAGCCGCCGTTCGCGAGCGCGACGGCGAACACGCCCGAAACCGCGGAGTTCGAGGTCAACGGGTTGCCGTTTAGGGCAACCTTGTTCCTGTATGCCGAGCCCAGAAGGTCCTTGAACGTCTTCGGTGCCGGCTTGACCAGGTTCGCGTTGTAGCCGATCGAGATCGCGCCCCAGTAGTCGCCGTACCAGCGCGCCCGGCTGTCCTTCATGTTCTTGGGAATCGTCTTGTAGGTCTTGACCTTGTACGGTACGTACAGACCCTCCGTCGCTCCCGCGATCGCAAATGACGGGCCGACGTCGACGACGTCGGGGGCACGCGACGTGCCCTTCAGCGAACGGATGGCCTGATTCTCTTGTGCAGAGGTGCCGTCAGGATTGGATTCGTCCATATTGAGGCCGTACTTGCTCTTGAACGTGCTGATGATCTCGCCGTAGTTCGCCCAACTGTGCGGCAGCGCGATCACGTTGAGCTGGCCTTCCTTCTTCGCGGCCGCGATCAGCTTCTTGAGCGGGATGCCGTCGGCAGTCATTGCCTCCGCCGTGCCGCCGCGGGCCGCCCACGCTGCGGCCGGACTGGAGAGGATCGTCAGACCGAAGGCCGCCGCTGCGCTCCGGCGTAGCATCGCACCGCGACTCACCGACTCCTCTTCCAGCTTGCGCCAGAACTCGATTTCCTGCTGCTCGTAGTCCTCCACTCCTGCTCCTCCTTCCGTCGAGCCGGAAGCCACGATCGTAGGTTGCTAGGACCCAGGATTCAAGGAGGCGTCGAGGGTTAGGGTTGGAGCCAATGGCCGCTCCCTCCAACCAGTTCGCGGCCACCGGAATGTGGCTTCGCTGCGCCCTTCACGCGCACACAACCCGCTCCGACGGCGAGCTGCCGCCCGAGCAGCTCGTCGCCCACTACGAGCGGACAGGGTTTGATGTGCTCGCAATCACAGACCACTGGGTGCGGACCGAGGCCCCGTCGACCGATCGACTGCTCGTGATCCCGAGCTCCGAGCTGAGCTGCTTGCTCCCGGGGGAGGCAGACGGCCACCTGCTCGCGTTCGGCATCGACGAGGATCCCTTCGAGTTCGTCCTCACACGACCGGATGTCGTCGACGCCGCCGCATGGGTCGGCGAGCACGACGGCGTCGCTTACCTAGCGCATCCGTACTGGACCGGCGCGTCCGCCAGCGGCCTCGCTTTAGACGAGGGCATCGCCGGCATCGAGGTTTACAACGCCGGCTGTGAGCTCGAGGTCGGCCGCGGCCTGTCGACCGTCCACTGGGACGAACTACTCGAAAGCGGCACAAGTTGCTTCGGGATCGCCGCCGACGACTCCCATCACCCGGAGCGCGACAGCGGGTTCGCCTGGGTCTGGACGCGCGTGCCCGAGCGATCAGCCGCGGCGGTGCTCGACGCGCTCGCGAATGGGAGCTTTTACAGCTCCACCGGCCCGGTCCTGCACGAGCTTTGCGTCGAAGAGGCGAGCGTCGAAGTGCGCTGCAGTCCGTGTCGGCGAGTCACGCTCTGCACAGGCCGCAAGCGGGGTACTTCCGTCAGCGCCGGTCCGTGCGGCTACCGGTACGGCGGCGAGATCTTGTCTGAATCGGACGACGAGGAGATCATCAGTGCGCGTCTCGATCGGCCGGTGCGCAGCCCCTACGGACGATTGGAACTCGTCGATCGCTACGGCCAGAAGGCCTGGACGAACCCACTGTGGGGCTGAGCACTCGCGAGGCCGCAACCGAGGAGCTCCGACGGCGGCAGTTCGACCTGCTCGTGATCGGAGCCGGGATCATCGGAGCCGGAATCGCCGCCGAGGCGGCACGTGCCGGCCTCGCCGTCGCGCTCCTCGACAAGGCCGACTTCGGCGCCGGCGCGTCTACCGCCTCCTCGAAGCTGATCCACGGTGGCCTGCGCTACTTGCGGCTTGGCGACGTCCGCCTCGTACGCGAAGCCCATCACGAGCGCCGACTGCTGATGCACGTCGTCGCGCCGCATCTCGTGCAGCGTCTGCCTTTCCTGCTTCCCCTCTACCGCGGCGGCCCGTACCGGCGCCTGACGATTCAGGCCGGCCTTGTTCTCTATTCCGCGCTCGCCCGAGCCCGACTCGAGCGGCCGGTGCCACCCGAGCGCGCCCGAGAGCAGGTTCCGAGCCTGCGAATTGACGGTCTTCGCTCGTGCTGCGCCTATGCAGACGCGGTCACCCACGACGGTCGCCTCTGCCTCGGCAACGTCCGGGCGGCGGCTGGAGCAGGAGCGACAGTGCTCAACTACGCGGAGGCGCGCGAGCTGCGCACGGTGCGCGGGCGCGTGGCCGGTGCCGAGGTGGTGCTTGCCGACGGAACGACTGTCTCGGTTTCGGCACGGGCCGTCGTCAACGCGACCGGCCCGTGGGTGGATGCCGTGCGGCGGCTCGAGGATCCCTCGGCAACCCCTTCCGTCCGGCTCAGCAAGGGCGCTCACGTCCTGCTTCGCCTCGACGAGCCTTGGGCGGCCGCGCTGACGATCCCGCATGACAAGGTGCGCGTTTCCTTTGCTCTTCCTTGGCAGGACATGCTCCTCCTCGGGACGACCGACACCCTGTTCGAGGGTCGGCCCGAGGAAGTCCAGGCGACCGAAACCGACGTGGCGCAGATACTCGGCGAAGCCGCTGTCGGGATCGCGCCCGACCTACTCCGCACGGAAGCGATCTGCTCCACCTTCGCCGGCCTGCGCGTCCTCCCGACCGGCGACGGCGCAACTACGAGCGCCCGTCGCGAGTCGGTCTTCCTCCGAGGCCCGAACGGGATGCTGAGCGTGGCAGGAGGCAAGCTGACGACATATCGCCGGATCGCGCACGACGCCCTCAACATCCTTCGAGGCGAGCTCGACTTGCGTCGACTCGAGCGCAGGCCTGTTCCTCTCCCGGGCGCCCTTCAAGCGAACGAAGCCGCACGGCGGCTTGCCGTCAACTGGCCCGAGCTCGAGCCGCGCGTGCACGTACACCTGGCCCACTTGTACGGAAGCCTTTCCGGCGAGGTGTTGGCCCTCGCGGCGGCCGATCCCGACCTCCTCCGTCCGCTTCACCCGGACGGGCCGGACCTCGCCGCCCAGGCCGTGTACGCCCGCGACGTTGAGTGGGCGTGCCGGCCGGAGGACATCCTGAGGCGACGAACGACCCTTGCCCTCCGTGGCCTCTCGGACGGGGACGTCGTCCGGCGGGTCGAAGGGCTCTTCAGGACTCGAGGCGGCGAATCGTCTCGCGACGCCAGCGTTCAGTCGCCTCCAGCTCGTTGAAGGTGTAGACGTGGAAGCCGGAGACGGCGTTTGCGGGCTCGGCAACCTCGGGCCTTAGCCGCTCGATCAGCGTTCCCGGGCCGTAGCGGCCACGCAGGAGCAGGCGCGCCAGGAGCCCGCTGCGTCCGCGTGCGAATCGCATCGACTCTCCCACACCGATTCTCGTCGCGATCCGAAGGAGCTTTCCGGTCGCAATCGGCCCTGGAATACCAATGTGGATAGGGAGCTGGACGCCGCGGGCTCGGACGGCTCCGATCCACCAGGAGATGACGGCTGCGTCGAAGCAGAGCTGGCTGACGATGTAGGTCGCGAAAGGCTCCTTGTCGAACATCACCTGGATCGTCGTCTCGTCGCTGATGAACGGATGGCTTTCCGGGTAGCCCGAGATACCCACCTC
>UEXU01000491.1_pt1 | contig 10378 bp, 12 predicted proteins | sample 4301121 | NCBI WGS metagenome assembly UEXU01 (sample SAMEA4773174, study PRJEB27434) | metagenome | biome: 2259; feature: agricultural soil; material: soil | place: USA | collected 2014-09 | depth 0.25 m
GGACAACATCCGCCTGCGGACGGACGTGGAGGGCGGCAGTCTGATGGATGTCGGCTGCTACTGCGTAAGCGGATCCCGTTTGCTCACCGGTGAGCCCGAGCAGGTGTACGGGCAGCAGTTTGTCGGCCCGAGCGGCACCGACTGGGTCTTCACCGGGACGATGCGCTTCCCGGGCGACGTCTTCGCCCAGTTCGACTGCGGGACGGCCCTTCCCGAGCGCGACGAGCTCGAGGCGATCGGAAGCGATGGGTCGCTCTTCCTCGACGATCCATGGCACTGCCGCGAGCCGGTGATCGAGCTTCGCCGCGACGCCGGGATGGAGCGGATCGAGGTCGAGCCCGCCGACTCGTATCGGCTCGAAATCGAGAACCTCAGCGACGCCATCCGGGGCGCTACGGATCCTCTCTTGGGTCGAGAAGATGCCGTCGGACAGGCCCGCGTAATCGACGCCCTCTATCGCTCGGCGGCCACAGGTGCCGCCGTGTCTCCGTAGCGCGATAGCGCGACGAATGTCGCGAGGCAGATCAGGGATAGGCCGATGTAGGAGATCGCGTCACTCGTCGCGGACGCGAGACCGCCGCCGATCGCCGCGCCTCCGGCCTGGCCCGGCGCCCACGCGACGTTGACGAGCGCGAACGCGTAGCCGTAGTCGAGCCCCTGTTCCTCGGCCGCGTCGGTGACGAGCGACATGGCGGGAGTCCAGAAGCTGCCGAAGGCGAAGCCGGCACAGACGACGAAGACGGCAAGCAGCCACGCGTTCTCCGGCCACGGAAGCAGCAACGTGATGAGAGCCGACCCGACCAGAGCCCACCGCAGCGGGGCAAGGCGCCCGTGGTGGTCCGAGAGCCGGCCGAGCACCGGCGCCCAACCAGCCTCGAGCCCCGCAGAGACCAGAAAGGTGGCGCCGACTGCCACGGCGCCCCAGCCGAGGTCCGAAAGTCGGAGTGGTGCGAGCACGGAGAGAGTGCCGAACAGCAGGGCGGGGAGCAGAGTGAGCCACACGCCGGTCTGGATCGAGCGCACGCGCAGCGCGCCGAACAGCCTCGCCAGCGGCTGCGGGCGCTCCGGCACCGCCGCGGGCGTCGCCACGGCAGCAGCCGCCAGCACGACTGCGAGGCCCGCGATCGTGCCGAAGGCCGGCCCTGTGCCCGTGTACGAGGCGACGGCGCCGAGCACCGGGCCGAACAGCGCTCCCGCGATCGCGGCGCCGAAGGCAGATCCGATCAGCGCTCCGCGCCGCCCCGGATCGGCAGCGGCCACCAGCCACGCGAGCCCGCCTGTCCACGAGAAGGCGCTCGAGACCCCCTGCAGGAACCGCGCGAGATCGAGTGCCCAAACCGAATCCGCCAGCCCGAAGGCGACCGTCGTCACGGCGAGCAGGGACAGCCCGATCAGGACGGTCCGCTTGACGCCGAGCCGAGCCGCCGCGATTCCGCTCGGGATGCCTGCGAGGAACGCCCCGGCTGGATACATCGACTGCAGGACACCGGCACCTGCCTTGCCGAGGTCGAATTTGTCCACGTAGTGGGGGAGCAGCGGCGTCAGCGCCGCGAAGAACATCGTGTCTACGAGGACGATCGCCCCGACGACAAGCAGCAGCCTGCGCATGGGTTGAGGCTATCGGCGGCCGGGTTTCTGACGCGTTGTCAGCGTGCGCTCGGGCGCCAAGTCGCGTCGCGGCCGTCGAGAAACGCGCGGAGGCCTTCCTGGCCCTCTCCGCCTGCACGCAGGCGCGCGGCGATCTGCGCCGTCTCCTCCGCGCCCGGCGGTTCGCGCACGAGCCGCTTTGCTTCACGGACGGCTTCCGGTCCCGAGGTCAGCAGCTCGGAGAGGGCGTGCTCGACTGCCGCGTCGAGGTCGTCGGCGACCTCCTCGACGAGCCCGATGCGCAGTGCGGTCTCGGCACCGAAGCGCTCGCCCGTCAGGAAGTAGCGCCGTGCGTACGCGCCGATTCTCGGCAACACGAACGGCGAGATGACCGCCGGAATGATCCCGAGCTTCACTTCGGAGAAGCCGAAGACGGCGTCGGCTGCGGCTATCGCAATGTCCGCGCACGCCGCCAGGCCCGCGCCGCCACCGAGCGCGTACCCGTGGATTCGTGCGATCACGGGGGCAGGGCAGCCGTCGATCGTCTCGCACATCCGGTACAGCCGCAGCGCATCCTCGACGTTCTCCTCGTACGAGAGGTCGATCGCCGAGCGCTGCCACTCGACATCTGCGCCGGCGCAAAAGCTCGGGCCTTCGCCGGCGAGAACCACGGCGCGTGCGTCGCCTACGTCCGCGAACGCCGCAGTGAGCTCCGCGATCAGCTCCGCGTTGAACGCGTTGCGCCGTTCCGGCCGGGCCAGCGTGACGCGCAGAACGTGTCCAGCGCGCTCGATGCGCAGTCCGCCCACGCGGGGAGCTTAGAGTTCAAGGATGCTGCGAGGCGCACTCGCCGCGGCCGTAACGCCGCTGAGAGACGCCGGCGAGGCGCTCGACGAGGATGCGTTCGGGCCCTACGTCGAGTTCCTCGCGGCCGGTGGGCTCGACGGGCTGCTGGCCCTGGGCACGACCGGCGAGGGATTCCTTCTGCCCCTCGAGCAGCGGTTCAGGGCCGCGGAGCTCTTCGTCGAAGCCGCTGCGGGAAAGCTGCTCGTCGCCGTTCACTGCGGGGCGCAGTCGACGGAGGACACGGTCGCACTCGCCGGTCACGCGGCGAGGCTCGACGCGGACGGCGTCGCGGTGATGGCGCCGCCGTATTTCCCGCTCGACGGTCGCGCCCTGTCGGCGCATCTCGGCGCCGCCGCCAGTGCGTGCGCACCGACGCCGTTCTACGTCTACGAGTTCGCAGCCCGCAGCGGCTATGCGGTTCCTGTTGCGGTGCTCGAGCAGCTGCGTGAGAGCGCGCCGAACTTCCGCGGCCTCAAGGTGTCAGATGCCCCCTGGGAGCGTTTCGCTCCGTATCTGCTCGAGGGGCTGGACGTGTTCGTCGGTCCCGAGGCGCTCATCCCTCGTGGGCTCGCCCAGGGTGCGGTGGGTGTCGTTTCCGCACTCGGGTCAGCGTTTCCCGAGCTCGCCGCTGCTGCCTTTCGCGACCCGGCATCTGTCGATCTCGGACCGGTGCGGACGGCGATGGAGCGGTTCCCGCTGCAGGCGGCCCTGAAGCTCGTGCTCGCCCTGCGCGGCGTTGCCATTGGACCGGACGTCCGGCGCCCCTTGCGGACACTCACGGATGAAGAGCGTGCGGAGCTCGAGGTATGGCTCGAATCGTCGTTGCCGGCGCCGGCGCGATAGGCGCCAGCATTGCGTACCACCTCGCGCTTCTCGGTGCGCGCGACGTGGTGCTCGCCGACCGCGGCGAGGTGGCGTCGGGCGCGACCGGCAAGGCGATGGGTGGCTTTCGCCAGCAGTTCTCGAGCGAGGCGGAGGTCCGGCTGGCGCAGCGGAGTCTTCCACTTTTCCGCGAGCTGGGCTCGCCGCTGTTCGAGGCTGTCGGCTACCTCTTCGTTGCCACCACGGAGGCGGGATGGCACGACCTGCGCGATCGTGCTGAAGTTCAGCGCCGTCTCGGCGTCCCGGTCGAAGAGGTCGACCCTTCGCGTGCTGCCGGGCTGCGGACCGAAGACCTTCATGGGGCGGTCGCCTGCTGGGAGGACGGCGTCGCGGAGCCTGTGGCGGTGACGAGGGAGCTCGTTCGCCGCGCTGCGGAGCTCGGCGTCGCGGTGCACGAGCACACCGACGCACGCGACCTGCCCCGGGACGTGCTCGTGATCGCGTGCGGCGCTGCTTCGCCCGACCTGCAGCCGGAGCTTCCGATCCGCCCACTGTGCCGCCAGCTGGTGGATGTCGGCCCGATCGGCGGTCTCCCCGCCGATCTGCCGATGACGATCGAGGACGAGACGACGTTCCACTTCCGCCGGCGTGGGGAGACGCTACGGCTGGCGATGACCGAGCCGACGCCGCGGTGGACGTCCGACGCGGTCGTCGACGACGAGCTGGTCGAGGACTGGCGCCACCGGCTCGCGCACCGCTATCCGCGGGCCGCGAACGCCCCGATCGCACGCGCCTGGGCGGGTCTGTACGACATGACGCCGGACGTTCATCCGATCATCGGCTGGGTGGGGGACGGCGTCTATGCAGCGTGCGGCTTCTCGGGCCACGGCTTCATGCAGTCGCCCGCCGCGGGCCGCGCCGTCGCCGAGGAGATCCTGCACGGGGAATCGGAGCTCGACCTCGCGCCCTATCGCCTCGCCCGCTTCGCCGAAGGGGACACGTTCCGGGAACAAGTCGTTCTGTGACGATTCGTGTGGCGGCGTCAGCTTTCGAGGAGGTCGAACTCCTCGGCGACATCCGGGTCTTTACCGATCAGCGCGCGGAGTGGTTCGAGCTCGTGTGGATCGTCGCCGAACGCGAGGAGTCCGAAGCGCTCCTCCGGCTCGTTGGCGATCCAGGTGGACCCCTCTCGCAGCGGAGGTAGGTGGGCTCGTAGCCCTTCGATCGTCGTTCTCGAGTCGGCGAGGCTCCAGATCAGGATTCGTACGACACTCACGCAGGGGCCGGCAGTTTCGCGATCAGCGCCTTGATCTGGCGGAGGAGGTCGGCCTCCTCGTGTCCGAAGTCGTCGAGGTACGAGTGCAGCGCGGCTTGCAGCAGTCGCAGCTCCTCTTCGGATAGGTCGATCGTGTGCATTCCTCCTCCTAGCCCCACGCGGGCGGTTCGTAGTGTCCGTCGAGCGGCGCCCCGAAGGTGACGAACTCGAGTCCCTGGTCACCTGAGACTGGCATTCGCGTCGCGGCCCCGTCGACGCGGACGAAGCGTCCCGGTCGCAGCTCGACCTCCTCGCCGTCGATTCGCATCACGCCCGAGCCCTTGACCACAAAGTAAACCTCTTCCATGTTCTGTTCGGCGTGATTGTGCTCGCGCCCTTCCTGGTTCGGTGGAAAGACGAAGTAGTTGAAGCCGAAGGCCCGCGCGCCGACGGATCGCCGCACCTTTCGCACCATCCCGCCGGGACCCTCGCCTTCGAGGTCGCCGACGTCGACGAAGTCGTATCCCGCCACTACCCCTCCTTCGCTCGCTTGTCCAGTCGCTGCAGGAATGCCTGCCGCAGCCGCTCGCCGTCCGCCAGCACCTGGTGGTAGCGAGGTCGTCGCGGCGGCAGCTTGACGATCCGCACGTCTCGAGACGGATCACCATACGAGTGGTGATACGCCTCGGATTCGCCGAGCTCGCGCAAGCGCCGTTCGGGCTTTGGTTTGCGACCGAAGAGTCCCATCACATGCGGAAGACGCCGAAGGTCGTCTCGCGGATCGGCGCGTTCAAGGCTGCGGAGATGCCGAGCGCGAGCACGCGGCGCGTGTCCAAGGGGTCGATGATGCCGTCATCCCAGAGCCGCGCGGTCGAGTAGTACGGGTTTCCCTCGCGGTCGTACTTGGCCCGGATCTCGTCCGGATCGGCGTCGCCGACCATCGTCAGGACGGTTGCCGCTTGTTCTCCGCCCATGACGGAGATGCGGGCATTCGGCCACATCCACAACTGTCGCGGTTCGTAGGCGCGCCCACACATCGCGTAGTTACCGGCGCCGAACGAGCCACCGACGATCACGGTGAACTTCGGCACGCGTGCGTTTGCCACAGCCATGACGAGCTTGGCGCCGTCTCGCGCGATACCGCCAGCTTCGTATTCCTGGCCGACCATGAATCCGGTGACGTTCTGAAGGAAGACGAGCGGCACCCGCCGCTTCGTTGCGAGCTCGATGAAGTGCGCTCCCTTCTGCGACGACTGGGCGAAGAGGACGCCGTTGTTGGCGAGGATGCCCACCGGATACCCGTCGATCCGCGCGAAGCCGGTGACGAGCGTCTCTCCATAGAGCGCCTTGAACTCGTCGAAGCGGGAGCCGTCGACAATGCGGGCGATCAACTCGCGAGCGTCTGCTTGGTGACGGAAGTCCTCAGGGACGAGACCATGGAGCTCGCGTGGGTCCGCGGCCGGGGGCTCGGGGTCGGTCCTCTCCCAGGGTGGCTCCGGCTTACGACCCTGCAGGTTGCGAACGATCTGTCGAGCCAGCGCGAGCGCATGGTCGTCAGAGGTGGCGTAATAGTCGGCCACTCCCGAGCGTCGCGTGTGGACGTCGGCGCCACCGAGCTCTTCGGCACTGACGTCCTGCCCGGTCGCGGCCTTCACGAGCGGTGGGCCGCCGATGAAGATCGTCCCGGTTCCTCGGACGATGATCGTCTCGTCCGACATGGCGGGGACGTAGGCGCCTCCGGCGGTACAGGAGCCCATGACAACGGCAATCTGCGGGATCCCCTTAGCCGACAGCTGCGCCTGGTTGAAGAAGATCCGGCCGAAGTGCTCCCGATCGGGGAAGACCTCGTCCTGCAGAGGGAGGAAGGCGCCTCCGGAATCGACCAGGTAGAGACAGGGCAAGCGGTTCTGCCGCGCGACCTCCTGCGCGCGCAGGTGCTTCTTGACCGTGAGCGGGAAATAAGAGCCACCCTTGACCGTCGCGTCGTTCGCGACGATCACGCACTCGCGGCCTTCGACCACGCCGATGCCGGTGACGATCCCCGCGGCGGGTGCCTGTCCCTCGTACAGGTCCCAGGCTGCGAGCGCGTTCAGCTCGAGGAAAGCACCGCCGGGATCGACGAGCCGGTCGATGCGCTCGCGGGCGGTGAGCTTTCCGCGCGAACGGTGCCGCTCGACGGCCCTTTCCCCACCGCCGCGCGCGACCTCCGCAGTCCGCGCACGCAGTTCCGCGACGAGGCCCTCCATGAGCTCGCGACGACGCTCGAAGACCTCGTCCTTCTCCACGGCTGACTCGAGAAGAGCCATCGAGACCAGCCTACAATCGCGCCGTGGCCGACGAGAATCTCCTGCGCAGATACGCCGACCTCGTGGTGCGCGTCGGCGCCAACGTCGGCGAGGGCCAGGACGTGATCATCCGTGGTTACGTCGAGCACGCACCCTTCGCCCGTGCGTTGACAGCTGCGGCCTACGAGGCGGGCGCACGTTACGTGGCGGTCCAGTACGCGGACCAACACGTGAAGAGAGAGATGATCATCCACGGCAGCGACGAGACACTGGAGTGGTCGCCGCCCTGGCGGCTCGAGGAGTTGGAGTACCTGGGCCGGGTCGGCGGGGCAGAGATCAGCATCGCAGGCGATCCGAACCCGGACCTCCTTGCCGACCTGGACGGTGCCCGGGTCGGCAAGGCGATCCCGAAGGAGCTCGCACGGCGCTCGCTCCAGGTCGTGCTCGACGAGCGGCGGTTGAACTGGACGATCGCCGCCTACCCGACCTCGCGGTGGGCGGAGAAGGTCTTCGGTGAGCCGGACGTCGAGCGGCTCTGGGAAAACGTCGCGAGAGCGGTTCGCCTGGACGAGCCTGATCCAGTCGCCGCCTGGCGGGCGCATGTGGAGCATCTGAGAGCACGCGCAAGCCTCTTGAACGAGCGTGGGTTCGACGCAGTCCGCTTTCGTGGGCCCGGAACCGATCTGACCGTCGGCCTGACCCCGGCCTTCCGCTGGGGAGCGGGGCAGCTCGAGACGGCGGCTGGTCGACCGCACGTACCGAACATGCCGACCGAGGAGGTCTTCACAGCCCCTGACGCGCGGCGCACAGAAGGAACAGTGCGTTCGACCCGTCCGCTAGGGCTTGCGGGCGGTGTGATCGTCGAGGGCCTCGAGCTTCGCTTCGAAGGCGGACGTGTGGTGGAGGCGAAAGCGACGAGTGGGGAGGCCGTGGTTCGGTCGCAGCTGGAAGCCGACGAGGGCGCCCGTCGACTCGGCGAGGTCGCGCTCGTCGACGGCTCCTCGAGGGTTGGCCGGCTCGGGGTGACCTTCTTCGACACCCTCTTCGACGAGAACGCGACCTGCCACATTGCATACGGCGCGTGCGTCGCCATCACACGAGTTCCGGACGCCGAGATGCCTGAGGGCGCCGACAACACCTCGAGTATCCACACCGACTTCATGATCGGAGGCCCGGAGGTCGAGGTCGACGGGCTCGAGGCCAGCGGAGCGGCGGTGCCGATCATCCGCGACGACGAGTGGGTGCTCGCGTAGAGGGACCCTGCGTCGGCGTGAACACCCGACCCTGATGTGAATCGGCTCTGAATCGACACAGAGGCGTCGGGGTTGCGCCGGTATCGTCGAGCGTAGCGGGCGGTGGGCCGGCAGCCCCCACCCGGGTGGGGACGCACGCGCGCGTGTACCAAGCAAACAGCACAGCGCACACGGGAATGCAGGCTCATCGCCGGACGAAGTGCGTTCCGGCTCGCTGACTAGGCTCCCGACATGATCGTCGCCCACCTCGACCTCGACGCCTTCTTCGCGGCAGTCGAGGAGCTCGAGGATCCGAGCTTGAAGGCGAAGCCCCTCGTGGTGGGGGGCGACCCGCAGAGCCGCGGAGTCGTGGCGACGGCAAACTACGAGGCTCGCAAGTTCGGAATCCATTCCGCCATGAGCTCTGCCGAAGCGGTGCGGCGTTGCCCCCATGCGGTCTTCATCCCTGCCCGGCACACGCTGTACCGCGACTACTCGAGGGCGGTCTGGGAGACGGTCCGAGGTGTCGTGCCGACGATCGAGCGCACGGGGCTCGACGAGGGTTACCTCGACATCGGCGAGGTAACACGGGACTTCCTCGGCGCGAGAAAGATCGCCGAGGCCGTGCAGACCTCCGTCCGCGCCGCGACGAATCTAACGTGCTCGCTCGGGGTGTCGACCTCGAAGGTCGTCGCGAAGATCGCAAGCGATCATCGCAAGCCCGCTGGTCTCACCGTCGTCCCAGTCGGGAGCGAAGCGACCTTCCTCGCCCCGTTTGCAGTCCGTCGGCTTCCCGGCGTCGGCCCCAAGGCCGAGCAGCGTCTCGTCGCCGCCGGCGTCGACTCCATTGGCGCGCTGGCTGGCCTCCACGACGCCGAGCTCAAGCGTCTCCTTCCGGGCAGCGTTGGCCGAGTGCTGCGAGATCGCGCTCGCGGTATCGACCCGCGTGGACTCGAGCTCCAGTCGGAACGCATCTCGATCAGCGTCGAGAACACGTTCGAACGGGATCTGACCGATCGCGAGCTCCTGCACGCGGAGCTCAGGCGAATGGCCGCACGCGTGTCCGATTACCTGCGCGACAGCGGTCGCACCGGGCGAACCGTCTCGACCAAGCTGCGCTACACGGACTTCTCGATTCGCAGCCGCTCGACGTCGTTGCGCGTCGGTATCGACGATGCAGAGCAGATCGGCGACCTCGCTTGCTCTTTGCTCGACCGCGCTCTCGCCGACCGTCCCGGCGCGCTCCGCCTTGTCGGCGTCGGTGTGTCGGGCCTGGCGAGCTACCGCCAGCTCGCGCTCGTCTGATCGGCCGGCAGACTCAGCCGTAGAGTCGCACGCCGAGCAGGACGCGAATCGCCTTGAACCCGTCTCGCCAGGTGATCTTCTTTCCCTCGGCGTACGTCCGGCCGTAGTAGGCGATCGGCAGCTCGTACACGCGCAGCTTGCGCTTGCAGACCTTCGCGGTGATCTCCGGCTCGATGCCGAAGTCGTCCTGATGCAGGTCGAGCGATCGGAGGACCTCCATCCGGAACGCCTTGTAACCGGTCTCCATGTCGGAGATCGTCGTGTTGTAGAGGACGTTCGTGAGCAGAGAGAGAAAGCGGTTGCCGACGAGATGCCAGAACAGGTAAGCGCGCTGAGGCTTCCCGCCTGACAGCCGCGATCCGAACACGACGTCCGCGACACCGCGCTCGATCGGCTCGATCAGCGCCGGGACATCGGCGGGGTCGTACTCGAGGTCTGCATCCTGGATGACGGCGATCTCGCCGTCTGCGAACGGGATGGCCGCACGGATCGCCGCGCCCTTGCCGCGGTTCGTCTGACGAACGAGCTGGACAGTGTCACGGCCGTCCCGCCACTCCTCAACGAGATCGCCCGTTCCGTCGGTGGAGCCGTCATCGACGACGACGATCTGCTTCTCGACGTCGAGCGCCGCCACGCGGTCGAGCACTTCGACGATCGTCGCGGCCTCGTTGTACGCGGGCACGAGAAAGGAGACGCGCACGCGCGAGAGCGTACTTGGTCAGGTCGCTGGCGCTCCGGGGACCTTCGAACAGTCTGTGTCGCGCCTACGCACTTCAGCGATCGCATCCTTGAACGCCTGGAACGACGGTTTACGGGTTCCATCGCGCCACAACAGACCGGACTGCCAGCCGCCCAGGCGATCCTCGTCGAGCAGTCCAAAGTTGAGGAAGCCCGAGACGGCCGGCTGGCAATAGGCGAGCCGGATCGCGTCGGTCAGCTGTTTCGCCTGGTCGACGACGTCGACTCCGTTGTCGAAGTGCGGAGCCACGGCAGGGATGACGTGCGGATCGTTCTCACGTCCGCGATAGAAGCGTCGCTTTCCTGGC
>UEXU01000192.1_pt1 | contig 10261 bp, 9 predicted proteins | sample 4301121 | NCBI WGS metagenome assembly UEXU01 (sample SAMEA4773174, study PRJEB27434) | metagenome | biome: 2259; feature: agricultural soil; material: soil | place: USA | collected 2014-09 | depth 0.25 m
TCGGTCGACGATCTCCCTCTGCAGGATGCGGCCCGGCGCGGGCTGATCGCCCCACTTCGCGACCTGCGTGTGCCGCCCGTGGCGGCGATCAACCAGGTGCCGATCGTGGGCGGTGACTTCGACCAGGACATCCTGGCCAAGACCCTCGACCACCAGGCACTGAACCAGGCGGCCGCGTCCCTCTACCGCGATCGCTTCGACAACACACCCGGCATCGTCTACGCCGCCGGTGTCGACCATGCGTACAACCTTGCGAAGGAGTTCCGGGCGGCAGGGCTCAAGGCTGAGGCGGTCTCCGGACGCACGCCGCCCGTGCGGCTGGCCGAGACTCTTGCCGCCTACGAGCGCGGCGAGATCAACGTGCTCATCAACGCGATGCTGCTCGCGGAAGGCTGGAACTCCCCGCGCGCAACAGTCTGCATGCACCTCGCACCAACGGCGTCGCGGCGCGTGTACCAGCAGCGCATCGGCCGCATCATGCGCACGCACCCACGCAAGGAAGCAGGGATCGTCGTCGACTTCGTCCCGAAGGCTGCGACGCACAACGAGCGGGTGATTTCGCTTCACTCGCTCCTCGACGCCGACTTCTACCGCGAGGGCGCTCGCGTCACACCAGCGCCGAGACGGCGGATTCAGCGCCGGGCGCGACGCAGGTTGACTCCGGCGCCGTGGCTCGTTCCGGTCACTCCGGACGTCCGCCGGCGTCTCGCCGTCATCACCCGTGAGTGGCAGCGGATAGACCCGAAGTACCTTGACGAAGACGAGCAGCGTTACTGGGCGACGATCGCCGGGCGGCAGATCCGCTTCGACGAGCGCGCCGCTTTCGTCGAGAAGCTGACCGCTCGGGGTGCATCGAGGGCGTGTCTCGAGCAGTTCCTCGCCACGTGCGCGGCAGAGAATCCGAACAGGCGACTGCGGATCATCGCCCTCTCTGACCGCGTCTCGATGACGGTCGAGCGCGCCGACTTCGACGACCTGGTCACTCTCGTGACACAGGCGCCGACCTGGGAGAAGGACCGCATGGGAGGCGTCCGCATCCTCCTGCGCGCGATCTCCGAGGGGAAGGCCGATGCGCCCGAGCAGATCCTGGCACGGTGGACGTGGCGGCTTGCACGCGCATCCCGCAAGCTTCAGGACCGGCGTGCCAGCGCGGAGTTCCCCGAAGCAAAGCGTCTGCTCGGCGCCCTTGCCAACTCGCGCGGCCATCGGCACGAGGAGAACGCCGCGAAGCTCGTCAACGCGGCGCTCGACCTGCCGGTCCCGGTCGGCGCGGCGCTGCTCGCCTCCGCCGAGGGCTACACCCCGCGTGCGACTCAGTTGATCGAGGCGGCGCGCGAGCGGCTGGGCTCAGTGCAGGAGGTCGCGGGTGCGCTCGCCGAGAACCTGCCACAGCCCAAGCTGACCTCTGGGCGCTCGCGCCGACGCAAGCGCCGCAAGCGCAAAAGGGGGCAGGCGCAGCCGCAGCAGCAAGGCGGGCAAGAGCAATCTCAGGTCGAGCAAACGGACAAGCCTCCCGAGCGACAGGCGACCGAGAAGAAACCCGAGCGTAAGCGCACGCCCCGGGCTGGAGGGGAAACGAAGCCGAAGCCCAAACCGGCTGAAACGCCTGCGTCGTAAGAACGACTAGAGAAAGTGTTCATCCTGGTTCCGATCGCGTTCGCGGCGGGCGTGATCACCGCAGTGACTCCCTGCATCCTGCCGGTGCTACCGATCGTGCTCGCCGGAGGAAGCAGCGGCACGAAGCGCAAGCCGTACGCGATCGCAGCCGGCCTGGTCACGACCTTCACCGCGTTTCTCCTCGCTGGCGCATGGCTGTGGGGTCTGATCGGGATCGGCGAGAAGCATCAGTTGAAGATCGGCGCCGGCTTGCTGCTCGTTCTGGCGCTGATCCTGATCGTCCCGCGACTCGGCGAAGTCGTCGAGCGGCCGTTTCGCTTCCTGACCCGTCGGCGCGCTGGGGACCTAGGAGGCGGCTTCCTGCTCGGCGCGAGCCTCGGGCTCGTCTTCGTCCCCTGCGGTGGGCCGGTGCTCGCCGCTCTCACCGCAAACGCCGCCACGAACCGCGTCGGGGGTTGGGCGGTCGCGGTCGCCGCCTCGTACGCCATCGGTGCGGCACTGCCGATGCTCGCGATCGCGAGGGGTAGCCGTCGCCTGACGTCGAGCCTCCGCACGCACGCCCGGACGATCCAGATCGCGGGCGGCGTGCTGATGGCCCTCGGTGCGCTGGTCATCTACAACGGCTGGGCCGAGAGCCTGCAGACGAAGGTGCCCAGCTACGCGAGTTGGGTGCAAAACCTCGTCGAAGGCAACTCGAAGGCGAACGACGCGCTCGCGCGCCTCCGTCATGACAAGGGCCGGCGTGTCTTCGTCGCGCACGGCCAGGGCCTGGCGTCGGTCAAGTTGAAGGACTATGGCCAGGCCCCGGATCTCCAGGGGATCTCGGCGTGGGTCAATAGTCGGCCGCTCGACCTGAGGAGCCTGCGAGGGAAAGTCGTCCTTGTCGACTTCTGGACGTATTCGTGCATCAACTGCCTGCGCACGCTGCCGTACCTGGAGAAGTGGGACGAGCTCTACCGGTCGAAGGGATTGGTCATCATCGGCGTCCACACTCCCGAGTTCGGCTTCGAGCACGACCTCGGCAACGTGCGCGCGGCCGTTCGGCGGCTGAAGGTGCGTTATCCGGTCGCGCTCGACAACGACTACGGCACGTGGCAGGCCTACAGCAACAGCTACTGGCCTGCGGATTACCTGATCGACCAGACCGGCCACATCCGGGAGCTCCATATCGGTGAGGGCGGTTACGCCGAAACCGAAGGCCACATCCGGCTCCTGCTCGAAGCGGGGAAGAGCGGACCGCTGCCGCGCACGGCGAATCAGCCCGACCGAACGCCGGGCGAGCTGAGGACGCCCGAGACGTACCTCGGCTACCTCCGTATCGGCAGCTACGCCGGGTCGCCGTTGCGGCCGGATCGAACCGCGACATACCGGTTCCCTCCGGCACTCGCGCAGGATGCCTTCGCGTACGCGGGTACCTGGCGAGTCGAGGGAGAGCGCATCCTCGCCGGCGAGGGCGCGCGCCTCAGACTTCACTTCAGGGCCCGCTCCGTGCATCTCGTTCTTACCGGCCGAGGCTCGGTCGGGGTGAAGCTGAACGGCAAGGAGCGACAAAGCGTCGCGATCACCGGCGATCGCCTGTACACGCTCGCGTCTCAACCGCAGGCGACGTCGGGCCTGCTCGATCTTCGCTTTACGCCGGGCCTCTCGGCGTACGCCTTCACGTTCGGCTGAGCCGACGCTCGCTACAGTCGAAGCGTGCATAGCTCCGCCGTTCTCGTCGTCGACGACGACGGGCCGATCCGCCGGATGCTCGAGCGCACACTGAGGGCCGAGGGCTACGAGGTCGCAGGCGCGGCTGACGGAGGTGAGGCGCTCGCGGCGGTCGACCGCTCGGTCCCCGACCTGATCATTCTCGACGTCGCGATGCCCGGTGTCGACGGCCTATCCGTTTGCCGTCGGTTGCGCGCGAAGGGGTTCGCTCTCCCAATTCTCTTGCTGACGGCTCGCGACGAGGTGGCGGACCGCGTCCATGGCCTCGATGCAGGTGCCGATGACTACCTCGTCAAACCGTTCGCGGCGGAAGAGCTCCTCGCTCGCGTCCGGGCATTGGAGCGACGCGGACGCGACCCGGTTGAGACTCTCGCCTATGGAGATCTCACGCTCGACGTCGCCTCCCGGACGGCTCGCCGTGGGCAGCGAGAGCTGCGGCTGAGTGCACGTGAAGCGGACCTGCTCGAGCTCCTGGTGCGCAATCGAGGACAGGTCGTCAGTCGGGAGCTCGCACTCGACCGGGTTTGGGGGAGCCGTCTGACGACGCTCAACGCGGTCGATCGCTGCGTCTCTTATCTCCGGCAGAAGCTGGGCGATCCTCCGTTGATCCAGACGGTACGCGGTGTGGGTTTCGTGCTGAAGCGATGAACCGGCACTCACTTCAGCTTCGCTCGGTCGTCGCAGCCGCGCTCAGCATCTTGATCGCGCTTGTCGTGGTCGGCGCCACCATAAGCCTGCTCGTTTCGCGCCATCTTCACAGCACGTTGGATCGAACCTTGCACGAGCGCGCCGTCCAGATCGCGCAGCTGAGCGCATCGGCCCCGAGCTTGCTCACCACCCCCGGCGCCCTCGACTCGCCGGTAGGTGGAACGCAGCTGCTCGTGGAGGTCGTCGACCGCAACGGGAGAATCGTCGCGCGCTCGCTCTCACTCGGCGGGCGCCTGCTCGACGCCAGCTCGCACACGGCGGCTGCGCTGAGAGCGAATCGAGCCGCATTCGCCGACGCCCGGCTCGGGAACGAACATCTTCGCGTCTACTCGGCGCCGCTCGCCGATCTCGGTGGACGCGCCGCGGGCGGAGCCGTCGTCGTCGCGGCCTCGACCCATGACCAGGAGGAGACGCTCGCGAGCTTGCATCTCTTCGTGATCCTCGCCGGAATCGTCGCCGCCTCGCTGGGTGCGGCCATCGTGGCGGTCCTGATGCGCCGGGCGCTCGGCCCACTCGGGCGCCTCGCCAGCGCAGCATCCGAGATTGAGCAGACCGGGGATGCGCGCAGACGGCTGCCGCAGCCATCGGCCACAGACGAGGTTGGTCGGCTCGCGGGCACGCTCAACGCAATGCTCGCGAGCCTGGAACACGCGCGCGAACGCGAGCGCCGCTTCCTCGCGGACGCCTCGCATGAGCTCCGCACGCCGCTGACGGCCCTGCGCGGCAACGTCGCGTACATCGCCCGTCACGGCGCAAGCCCTGCCGTGGTCGCGGAGCTCGAGAGCGACGCGGAGCGGCTGGCGAAGATGGCGGACGACTTGCTCGCTCTGTCGCGGGAGGAATCGTCGTTGTCGTTGCCGGTCGACCACGTCTCCCTAGACGAGCTCGCACGAGCCGTTGCCGGCCGAGAGGATCGGGTCGCGGTGGACGCCCCGCACCCGGTCCTGGTGCGCGGCGACCGGGCGGCCCTGGAGCGCGCGATCGACAACCTCGTCCTGAACGGACGCCGCTACGGCCCGTCCGGAGGACAGATCACCCTCACCCTCGACAGCTCCAACGGTGTCGCCCGCCTCACGGTGGCCGACGAGGGCTCGGGGCTGCGCCCCGATGAGGCCGAGCTGGCCTTTCAGAGGTTCTGGCGTCGCGGGAAAGACCAGTCGGGCTCCGGCCTCGGGTTGCCGATCGTCCGGGCGATCGCCGAACGCCATGGCGGCCGCGCCTATGCCGAGGGAGCGCGAGTCACGATCGAACTGCCCGTTGTCAGAGATTTCTCAGAGTCGGTGGGTACAACGGACGCCACGTAGCTCGAGAGAGGACCACCATGAGGCTGCTGCGAACGCTCTCAACCCGCCGTCTGCTCATCCTTGTCGCCGCCGTTGCGACGTTGGCCGTGGCAGGGACGACGATCGCGATCGCTGCGAGCAAAGGCGGCGGTCCGACCCCGCCCGCGAAGCCCCTCGCTCAGGCCATCCACGACTCGCTCGCCGCGCCCGACGTCGCAGGCATCACGGCACGCATCCACTTCACGAACCGACTGTTCCCGTCCGGGTCCCTCCTTGGCGGCAATGCGTCGGCGCTCATGTCCGGCGCCTCGGGGCGGCTGTGGCTGAGGGGAGACGGGCATGGACGACTCGAGCTCCAGTCGAACGCGGGCGATGCGCAGATCGTCTGGAACGACAAGCTGCTCACGATCTACGACGCCTCGTCGAACACCGTCTACAAGCTGGCGCTCCCGAGCGGGACAGGAGCTTCCTCGCCCTCCGACAGCGGGACGCCGCCCTCGCTGGCGCAGATCAACGATTTCCTCTCGAAGCTCGCAGCGCATGCCGACGTCTCGTCGGCACGACCCACTGACGTGGCGGGTCATCCTGCCTACAGCGTCCGAATCTCGCCGAAGCATGACGGCGGCCTGCTGGGCTACGCCGAGCTGGCCTGGGATGCGGATCACCATGTACCGCTCAGGGCAGCCATCTATGCGCAGGGAGGCTCGAAGCCGGTGCTCGAGCTGGCGGCAACGGACATTGCGTACGGGCCTGTTCCGTCGAGCGACGTCGACGTCGCACCACCGGCCGGGGCCAAGACGGTCGATCTGAGCGCGCCCGGTCAGCAGAAGCAGACAGGCAGCAAGGCAGATGTCACCGGGCTCGCCGCGGTTCAGGCAGCCGTCGACTTCCACGTCGTCGCACCCGACAGCCTCGTCGGTCTCCCGCGCAAGGACGTGCGCGTGGTCGGGGGCCCCGACTCGAAGGCCGCGCTCGCCGTGTACGGCCAGGGTCTGGGCGCAGTCGTCGTCGTCGAGCGGAAGGCGACCGAGAGTGGATCCAACCAGAGTGGACCGCTCAGCAGCCTGCCGACCGTCTCCCTCGACGGTCTGACCGGTCACGAGCTCGCCACGCAGCTCGGCACGGTGATCGAGTGGCAGCGGAACGGCGTCTCGTTCGTCCTCGCGGGCTCGCTGCCCCCGGCCGCAGCGGAGTCGGCTGCCCGTGCCTTGAGGTGAATGAGGTCCAGCCCGTCACGACCAACGGTCTCGTCAAGCGGTACGGCGAGATCGTGGCCGTCAACGACGTCGACCTCACGGTCGAGCGCGGTGACGTCTTCGGGTACCTCGGTCCGAACGGGGCCGGCAAGACCACGCTGCTTCGGATCCTGCTCGGCCTGATCCGCCCCACCTCGGGATCTGCCAAGTTGTTCGGGCGCGATCCGCTCGTCGAGGGCGCGAGGGCGCTCGAGGGCGTCGCGGGGTTCGTCGAGGGCCCGCGCTTTTACCCGTACCTGTCCGGCCGGCGGAATCTTCGCCTCCTGGCGGACTACGACGGAGATGGTGCGCGCTCGAGGATCGACGAAGTGCTGGAGTTGGTCGAGCTCCGCGACCGCGCGAAGGATCGCGTCGGTGGTTACTCGCACGGAATGCGTCAGCGGCTCGGCATCGCCGCCGCTCTGCTCCGGAACCCTCGTCTCCTTCTTCTCGACGAGCCGACGACCGGGCTCGACCCGGCCGGCATGCGTGACATGCGCGACCTCGTGCGCCGGCTTGCCGCGGACGGCATCACGATCCTGCTCTCGAGCCATCTCCTGAACGAGGTCGAGGAGCTCTGCAACCGTGTCGCGATCATTCGCACGGGACGGATCGTGTACGAGGGTGGGCTCAGGGACCTGCTGGCGACCGCGGCGAGCGACTATCGCCTCCGGACGACCGACCCCGAACGCGCCCGGATGGTTCTTCTTGCTCAGGCGGGCATCGAGGGGGTCGCGTTTCGCGACGGGGAGCTCCGGTTCACCGCCGACGAGGAAGCCGTGGCACGCGCGGCCATCAATCTGGGACAGGCACGGATCGGCATCACCGCACTCATTCCGCAGAGCGCCAGCCTCGAGGACCTCTTCCTCGGTCTCACCGGAGGCGAGTCTTCCGACCACGATCGCGAGGCGGTCGCGTGACCGGTGTGGTGAAGGTCTACCGGTGGGAGGTGGTGAAGCTGCTGGCACAGAAGCGGACCTACCTCGGTCTCGGTGCGGCGATGGCGGTGCCGCTGATCTTCGTCATCGTGCTCGTGCTCCAGTCGGGCGGTCCGAACGACGTTCCCCTTGGGCGCTACATCCGCGACACCGGCCTGGCCACTCCGTTCGTCGTCCTCTTCTTCATGTCGATCTGGGGCTTCCCGCTGATCACGGCGCTCGTCGCCGGGGACATCGTCGCGAGCGAGAGCCAGAACGGCACGCTGAAGACGATCCTCACGCGCTCGCGCGAACGTGGAGAGGTCTTTGCCGGCAAGGTGCTTGCATCCGCCACCTACACGCTCGTGCTCGTCTTCGCGATGGGGCTCGTCGGCGTCGTCGCGGGAAGCATCGCGTGGGGCTTCCATCCCCTCACGTCGCTCTCGGGCACGAAGGTCTCGGCAGCCCACGGCGCAGCGCTCCTTGCGGCCAGCCTCGGTGTCTACGTTCTCCCGCTGGCAGGGATCGCCGCCTTCGCAATCATGCTGTCGACGGTGACCCGCAACAGCGCCGCGTCCGTCGTCGGCGCCTTGATGTGGGCCCTCTTGATGCAGCTCCTGGGAGTCCTACCGGGGACCGAGCCGATCAGGTCTTACCTCCTCGGTACGCAGTTCGAGGCCTGGCACGGGTTTCTGCGCATTCCTGCCGACTGGACGCCCGTCGTTCGCGCGTTCTGGGTCTGCGCGTTGTACATCGGCCTGCCGCTCGCGGCGGCCTACGTCGTCTTCCTGCGCCGCGACGTGGCCGGCGACTAGAAGCTCAGGGCTGTTCGGACGGCCCGCGTTCGGGCCCACCGTTGCCGCGCTCCCTTTCCCTCAGGAAGCGCGTGAGCTCGGCGGCCAGCGACTCGCCGGACGGGAGCTCCTGTTCGTCGTCGAGGACCTCGGCGCGCTGCTCGAGCTCCTCGACGTACGCGGAGGTTTCCTCGTCTGACGCGACCGCCTCGCTCACCTGCTCGCTGTAACGCTCGGCCGCCTCGTCAAGCTCGCGCGTATCGACCTCCGTGCCCAGTACACCGCCGAGACGCTGGCAGAGGGCCAGTGCGGCGCGTGGGCTGGGCGCGAGTGACACGTAGTGAGGAACCGCAGCCCACAGACTGACCGAACGGAGCCCCACGCGACTGCACGCGTCGTGCAGCACGCCGACGATCCCGGTGGGTCCCTCGTAACGTGAACGCTGCAGGCCGAGCTGCTCGATCAGCTCCGGATCGGTCGCGCCTCCCGTGACGGGGGAAGGACGCGTGTGCGGAACGTCGGCGAGCAACGAGCCCAGTGTGATCACCAACTCGACGCCGAGATCCTTCGCAAGGTCGACGATCATGCCCGTAAACGTGCGCCAGCGAAGATTCGGCTCGATTCCGAGCAGCAGCACCGCGTCGCGCTCGAGACCCGGGATCGCCGCGTGGTAGAAGGCATTGTCGGGCCAGTCGATGTGGCGCGTTTGTCCCTCGACGAGAGAGACGTGCGGCCGCGTCGCCTGAAAGTCGAAGAACCCTTCCGGCTCGATCTCTGCGAAGCGCTCAGCCTCCCAGACTTTCGCAAGGTAGCCGCCCGCGAGGGAGGCGCCCTGTCCGCCGTCGTTCCAACCGCGGAACGCCGCGATCAGAACGGGCGTGCGCAGGTCCGGCCGTGAAGAGATGCGGAGTTCGTCAGCGATCGGCGAAGTCTACGTTCGGTCGGAAGAAGAGCGTCGCGAGGGCGACGGTCCCGACCCACACGGCGCCGGCCAGGAAGACGTGGGCGAGCACAAGCCCCCAGGGAAGGTGCGTCCGCCACTGCAGCTCCCCGAGACCCATCTGGGTGAGCAGGAGGACGAAGACCGCAACACCCAGGGCGAAGAGCCGCGGTGAGCGGTCGCGCCGGGCGGCGAGGTAGCCAAGGCTGAACAGAAACGTGCAGAGGAAGACGCCGACGATGATTGCGTGCGCGTATACGACCGGCTCGAGTCGCCCGAACCGGTCGATCTTGTCCGCACGTCCTCCGCCTGAATGAGGACCGGCCGCAGTGGCGAGCGATCCGCCGACGATGAGCGCGAAGCACGCGGCCGCCGCCGCCAGCCCCAGCCGCCGCAACTCAGGCGGCACGAGCGGTTGCACTCCGCCTACCTCAGTGGAACGGGCTTCGAGGGCGAGAACCGTCGCGCCCCCCAGCAGCGCAATCGATAGCAGCAGGTGGACCATCACGATCGGCCAGCGAAGGTCTGTCGCGATCGCGAGGAGCCCGATGGGTGCCTGGGCCAGGGTTCCGAGGAAGACGGCCAGCGAGAGGGTCACCGCCCAGGGTGGCAGCCTCCGCGTCCTTCGCGCAGCCAGCCAGACGAGCAGCGTGAGCGCGATCGTGACCGCGCCGACGAGTCGGTTACCGAACTCGACGAAGGCGTGTGCGCTCTTGGCGGGAAGAGGGTGCCCTTCCGCACAGCCCGGCCAGTGCCGGCAGCCGAGCCCCGAGTCGGTCAGCCTCACCGCGGCGCCGGTGCCGACGATCAGCCACAGGGCGCCGAGCTGCGCAAAGGCGAGTGGGACGAACTGAGCGGGGCTGAGGACGAGCGCTCGCAGTCGCGCGAGCGCCGTCGGATGCGCGTTCACGCCGCCGAGTCTAGTGGCCACTCTCCGCAGGTATGGGTGCGTACCCGACGCGAGGGCTTTGTGTCGTTTCGTTCAGAGCGGCTCGAGGATCGACGGGTAACCGTCCGCACCATCGAACGGCGTCGGGCGCGAGCCGAGAAAGAGCGG
>UEXU01000257.1_pt1 | contig 10221 bp, 7 predicted proteins | sample 4301121 | NCBI WGS metagenome assembly UEXU01 (sample SAMEA4773174, study PRJEB27434) | metagenome | biome: 2259; feature: agricultural soil; material: soil | place: USA | collected 2014-09 | depth 0.25 m
CATGCCTTCGGGCAGAGCGATCCGTACACCCTCGGCGTCGAAGAGGAGTACATGCTGCTCGACGGCGAGACGTTCGACCTCGTGCAGCACATCGACACCGTCCTCGCCGCCGTGGCCGGGCACGAGCTCGAACCGCGTATCAACACCGAGCTGATGCAATCGGTCCTCGAGGTCGCCACGCCCGTCTGCCATACACCGGCGGAGGTTGCCGGTCAGCTGCATCACATCCGCGGCTACGTCTGCGAGATCGCGCGCGAGCAAGGGCTGCGCGTCGGCTCGGCAGGAACGCATCCCTTCAGTCTCTTCGAGCGCCAACGCATCACGGCGCGCGATCGCTATCGCACGCTCGTCGACCAGCTGCAATACATCGCGAGACGGGAGCTGATCTTTGGGCTCCACATCCACGTTGCGGTCGATGACCCCGAGAAGGCGATCCAGGTCGTCAACGGCCTGCTCTCGCATCTGGGGCAGTTCCTCGCGCTGTCGGCCAGCTCGCCGTTCTGGCGCGGCGAGCCCACCGGCCTGCGTTCGAGCCGGCAAATGGTCTTCGCCGCGTTTCCACGCTCGGGTCCGCCGCCGAGGTTCGAGAACTACGACGACTACGCGCAGGTCGTCGGCCAGCTGGAGAAGACGGGGTGCATCGCGGACTACACCCACATCTGGTGGGACATCAGGCTCCACCCCCGCCTCGGGACGATCGAGATCCGGATCTGCGACGCAGTCACCCGAATGGAACACGTCGTCGCGCTCGCCGCCTATTCACAAGCCCTCGTGAAGCTCTATGCGGAGCGGTTCGAGCGCGGGGAACAGATCCCCTCCTACCACCGGATCCTCACGAGTGAGAACAAGTGGCTGGCCGGACGGTACGGGCTCGAAGCGCCGTTGATGGATCTCGCCACGGGACGGCGGAACCGTGTGCCTGTTGCCCAGCTCATCCGCCGAACGCTGAAGGACATCGAGCCGCACGCGCGAGAGCTCGGCTCCGAGCGAGAGCTCGAGGGCATCGAGGAGATCCTCCGCAACGGCAGCGGTGCCGACCGTCAGCTCCGGGTGTTCAATGCGAACCGCGACATCGTCGAGGTCGTGAGCGAGATCGCCGACGCGACGGAGGTGGCGGCCATTCCCCGAGCGAGCGACGTGACAGAACTCGCGGCTGAGCATCAGCCCGCGAAGTAGTCTGCCGCCATGGTCAAGGCAGGCGACAGGGTTCCGGCGGCGTCCGTCTGGACTGCGCCCCACGAGCGACACGCGCTCGGCGATCTGCTGGCCGAGGGGCCCGCTCTATTCGTCTTCTTCCTCTTCGATTGGTCAGCGACCTGAACGAGCGAGATGGAGCTCCTGCGTGACAGGAGCGCAGAGTTCCAGCAGGCTGGCGCTCGCCCCTTCGGGATCTCGCGCGACTCCGCCTGGACGCACATCGCGTGGTCGCAGGCGCTCGAGCTGAACTTTCCGCTGTTGTCGGACTGGAATCGCGAGGCGATGCGGGCGTTCGGGGTCGACCGCGTGTTCCGCGGCCACGAGGGTGTTGCCGAGAGGGCCGCGTTCCTCGTCGATCCTGACGGTACGGTCCGCGGCGCATGGCGGTACGACACGGCCGAGGTGCCCGACTTCGACGAGTTGCTTCGCGCCGCGCAGGCTTCGTAACCCTCGCCGCCGCGCTCTACCTCGCGGCCGGTCTCGCCACGACCTGGCCGGCGATTCTGAGCGCACGCTCCCACTTCATGTCGGGAGGCGCTCCCGCGCACGGCGAGGCCTCGCCAGGAGATCACCTGCAGTCGCTCTATCACTACTGGCTCGTCGGTCACCAGCTCGAGCATGGCCGCGCCCCGTGGCGCGACCCGTACACTTTTCAGCCCGAGGCAAAGCGGCAGCCGAACTTTCCCGGCTGGCCGTTCGGCTTCCTCTTCTGGCCGCTCGGGGCCGCCTTCGGACTGATCGTCGGCTGGAACGCGCTTCAGCTCGTGATCTACGCGCTCGCGGGGCTGTTCGCCTGCGCGTGGCTCCGCGAGTTAGGGCTGGCTCGCGGACCGGCGCTCGTCGGAGGCCTTGCCTTCGCAATCGCGCCGTACCGCGTCGAGCAGAGCATCGGCCATCTGCTTGGGCCCATCTCGATTCTCCTGCCGCTGGCACTCTGGGCCTTCGAGCTCGCACAGAACCGGAGCAAGTGGTGGCTCGTTCTCTCCGGAGCCGCGATCGCGTCGATTCCGCTTTCCGGGCAAGTCCACCTCGCCTTGGGCACGATCCCTTTCTTCCTCGCCTACGCCGTCTGCAGGACCCGTGACCGCCGACTCCTGACCGGGGCAGCTCTTGGGGCTCTGGCCTCAGTAGGAGCTGGGCTACTCGTTCGCGAGACCCTGATCAAGGGCTCGACCCAGTCGGCCGGTCGATCGCTCGACGAGATCACTCGTTACTCGGCCGAGGCAGGCGACTTCGTCTCGCGCCAGCTCGACCACGGTCGCAGCGAGCAGTTCGTCTTCCTCGGCTGGGCGACGCCCCTGATCGCCCTGACGGGATTGGCGCTGCTCTGGCGCTCCCGCAGGTACTCCCTGGCAGCGCTCCTCGCGCTCGGCGTCGTGATTCCAGTCGTGCTCGCGCTTGGTACGAACACGCCGCTCTATTCAGCGGTGTGGCACGCACTGCCGCCGTTCCGGTTCCCACGCGTCCCGGAACGCTTGCTGCCGATTACGTGTCTGTGCCTCGCGGCTCTCGTCGCGTTCGCGACTGCGCGGTTCCGCAGCAGCTTCGTAACGGCGATTGCGATCGTGCTCGTGCTCGCAGATCTCCACGTGAGCGTCTACCACAAGTCAGCGCCGGGAGATCCAGAAGCGATTGCGTCACGCGGCAACGGGCGGCTCCTCGAGCTCCCCGTCCTCGATCCGAGCGTCCATCTCGGCTCCGTCTATCTCTGGTACGACACGGCAGACCGGCGAGAACGACCCGGCGGTTACTCGACAACCGCCCCCAAGGCTGGCAAACGAACCGCCGATCGGCTCGAGCGACTGAACTGCGGCGACTGGAGCGGGGACATTCCTGCCGAGCTCGCCGAGCTCGGCGTCACCCGGATCACGCTCCACAGGGGCCTCTTTACCCGGAACCGCGGCATCCCCGACACGACCGCATTTGCCCTGAAGGGGCTCGCCGGCCATGGCTGGAGGGCCACTCGCCGGGCCGGCAGCGTCACGCTCTTCGAACGGGGAATCGGCGTCTCGGAGCCCGAGCTGTCCGCAGGCCCGCCGGTCTTCTGTCAGGGGTGGTACGGCGACACCGGCTCGGGGCGCTACATGAGCGAGCGCCATGCACCGTTCTGGATCTTCGGCAGCGGCAGGCTCAAGTTGGTCTTCGCCGCCTCGACGCTGCCGCACCGTGTCACCGTCGACGGCAGGCAGGGACTCCGCTTGCGTGGGCGTGGCTGGCACCTCGTCACGGTCGATGTCCCGCGGCTCATCAGCGTCGCGGGTCAGAGACAGCGGGTCGGGTTGAAGCTGATCCGGGTGGAGACGGAGACCCCTGCGTCCGTCACATACCCATCGCGTGGTATCCGGAGTCCACGTACAGCGTCGTCCCCGTGACGTTCCTCGCGTCGTCCGAGAGTAGGTAGGCGGCTGCCGCCCCCACGTCGTCCGCCTCGACGTGCCGATGCAAGGGCGAGCGCTCTTCGACGATCGCCTCCATCGTCGGGAAGCCTGCGATCGAGCGGGCCGCGAGCGTTCGCACCGGGCCGGCCGAGATCGCGTTGACGCGGATGTTCTTCTCTCCGAGATCCCAAGCCAGGTAGCGCACCGAAGCGTCGAGAGCCGCCTTTGCCACGCCCATGACGTTGTAGTGGGGCACCGCGCGCTCGCCACCCAGGTAGGTCATCGTCAACATCGAGCCTCCCCCACGCGTCTCCATGAGCGGTTCGGCCGCGCGCGCGCAGCTCACCAGCGAATACGCGCTCACGTCGAGCGCGAGCCAGAAGCGGTCCCGCGGCGTGTCGGTGAACCGGGCCTCGAGATCCTCTGCGGCCGCATATGCAACCGAGTGGACGAGCAGATCGAGACCGCCGTCGAACGCTGTGCCGACCTCCTCGAAGACCCGCGCGATGTCCTCGTCCGATCGCACGTCACACGGAGTGACGAGTGGGCTGGAGACAGACTCTGCGAGCTCGCGCACGCTCTTCTCGATGCGCTCGCCCTGGTACGTGAACGCAAGCTCTGCCCCGCCCGCTGCGAGTCGCTTGGCGATCGCCCAGGCGATCGACCTCCGGTTCGCCACGCCGAGAACCAGACCGCGCTTTCCTTCGTAGGTCCCGGTCATTGCGCGAGCATAAATTGCAATTCCGTTGGAAGCGGCGGTTGGTTCTGCAGCCCAGGCGGTGCGTCGCACGGCCATGCGACGCCACAAGCGACGCGTTGGCCCTTCCGCTAGATTGCGATCCCTTGCGCCGTTCCGTGGTTCTTCTGGCGGTCGTTACGGCGCTGGCGTCGGTCGCTCCGGCCGGTGCCTCCCTCGTCCCGATTCGTCGCACGTTCGGCGATCTGACGTTGCCGCGCGTACGCCCAGGCACACTCGCGATTCCACGAGGTCACGCCTCGGGCCGAGTGCGGGTCATCGTGGAGCTGCCGCTGGCGCCTCTCGCCGCGGCCGGTGGCCGCAGTCTCGAAGCGGTCGGCGCGAGACGGAAGCTGGACGTCGCAACGAGCGAGTCGCGCCGCTACCTGGCGCGCGTGCAGGCCGCACAGCGGCTCGCCGCGCGACGCCTCTCGCAGGCGATTCCCGCGGCGCGGATCGATCGTCGCTTCCAGGTCGTCCTCGACGGTCTCACCGTGACACTGCCGGTGACCGCGCTCCCGCGGCTGGCGAAGCTCGACTTCGTCCGCAGGATCTATCCGAGCGTGCGCTACCACCTCGCGACCGATACGAGCCCATCGGTGATCGGCGCCGACGAGCTGCACCAACTCACCGGCGCGCGCGGTGACGGCATCAAGATCGGCATCGTCGACGACGGCGTCGACAACACGAACCCGTTCCTCAGTCCAGCGGGCTTCTCGTATCCCGCCGGCTTCCCGAGGGGCGGAGCGCGGTGGACATCTCCGAAAGTGATCGTCGCCCGCGCGTTTCCAGGTCCGAACTCAGGCAGGCAGGGACGCCTCGCCGTTGATCGGCGAGCGTCTTTCCACGCCACGCACGTGGCCGGCATCGCCGCCGGGGACGCGGGGACCTGCTCACCGGGCGGCCGGGACCACCCGCCGACCTGCGGGCTCTCCGGGGTCGCCCCGCGCGCCTACATCGGTAACTACCGAGTCTTCAACGTGCCCACGCCGATCGGCCAGATCGCGAACACCCCGGAGATCGCGGCCGCCTTCGAGTCGGCCGTGCGCGACGGCATGGACGTCATTAACTTCTCCGGCGGCGGAGCAGAGACCGACCCGGCCAACGACGCGATGATCCAGGTCATTCGCAATACCGCCGCCGCCGGAGTCGTCCCGGTCATCTCTGCCGGGAACGACCGCGACGACTTCGGCTACGGCTCGATCGGCTCTCCCGGGACCGCCCCCGATGCGATCACGGTCGCCGCGGTCTCGAACACGCACCTCTTCGCGCCCGTCCTCTCGGTGCGCGTGCCGGGCGCCCCCGACACAGTTCGACAGATCCCGATCGCCGGCTCGGGCGGCACGCGATTTCCCGGTTCCTTCTCCTTCACGACGAAGCGGCTCGTCGACGTCGGCTCTCTGACGTCGGGGGGTCTACCGATCGACCGCCGCCTCTGCGGCCCCGACGACGACACGAACAACGACGCGAAGACGCCGCTCGCCCCTGGGTCCCTCGCCGGCGCGATCGCTCTTGTCTCCCGTGGGCACTGCACGTTCATCTCGAAGGCGATCCGGGCAGCACGAGCGGGCGCGATCGGCCTCGTGTTGGTCGACAACCGGCCGGGGTCCCCGAACGCGATCCCGATCGTGCTCCCGTTGCCGGCGGGCATGATCTCCGATCTCGACGGCGCGCGCCTCCGCGACTACCTCGCGACGACCGGCGGCTCGACCGACGTCACCATCGGCAACATCGTCCAGCGCGTGGACAACGGCCGGAGCGGCATCGTCACCAGCTTCTCCGCGGGTGGCCCGACTGCATTCGCGCATCTGCTCAAACCCGACGTCTCGGCTCCGGGCGGAGGCATCCTCTCCTCCACTCTTCCCGAGTTCACGGGCGGAGCGCCGTTCGCCGTCTTCGACGGGACGAGCATGTCGAGCCCTCACGTCGCCGGTGCAGCCGCGTTGCTGGTGCAGCTCCACCCGAGCTGGACGACGAAGGAGATCAAATCCGCGCTCGTGTCCACAGCGTCGGCGGCCTGGCAGGACACGGCTCGCACGCACGAAGCGCCGGTCACGCTCGGCGGCGCCGGCTTGGTCGACCTGCCACGGGCGGCCGATCCGCTCATCTTCACCGAACCGTCGTCTCTCTCTTTCCAGGACCTCGACGTCAGTCACGGCAGCGACAGTAGAGCCTTGCTCGTCCGCGTGAGCGATGCGACAGGCGGGGCGGGAACGTGGGAGGTGCAGCTCGAGGCGCAGGCCGCAACCCGGGGCGCGTCGCTGGACGTCCCGCCTGCCCTCGTCGTGCCTCCAGGCGGTGAAGGTGACCTCGCCGCTGTCGCCCACGCGGGCCCTGCGGCGGCGGTTGGGGAGAACTATGGGTTCATCGCCCTGCGCCGCGGCGACATCACACGCAAGGTCCCGTACGAGTTCTACGTCGGTCGACCTCAGCTCGAGCAGCTGCCGCCGCAACGGCTACGGAAATTCCAGCTGGGCCAGACGATCAACGGCCCGAACCGCGTGACGGCGTACTGCTGTCCGGAGGCGCCGTTCGGCCCGCCGCCCGACTACGTCGGGCCGCCCATGGAGGAGACGGGGACCGAGACGCTGTACGTCACGAGCATCGACAAGCCGGTTGTCAATCTTGGCGTCGCAGTCGAGTCGGCCTCGGCGGGAGCGCAGATCGATCCGTGGTTCCTCGGCTCACCGAACGAGCGTGACGTGCAGGGATACGCCGGAACACCCGTGAACGTCAACGAGCTCATGTTCGACTTCAAGGTCGATCTCGGGACTGCCGGAGCGTCGTTCCCGAAGGTGCAGAGGTTCTTCGTCGCTGTCGACTCAGGCGCCGACGCGTTCACACATAAGTCGCTGCCCGGGCAGTACATCCTGCGATCCTGGGTGAACGACGTCACGCCGCCGACGGTCAGGCTGCTGACGAAACGGGTTGCGACCGGAAGACCGACCATCGTGGCGCGGGTCGTCGATGCCGGTGCCGGCGTCGACCCACTCTCGCTCGTGATCGCCTACAAGGGCGTACTTGTCGGCGCAGCGCTGTACGACCCGGGCTCCGGGGTCGCGATCTTCCCGTTACCGAGGCGCGCGAAGACAATTCCCAAGGGACGGACGCGCGCGACCGTCTCCGCCTCAGACTTCCAGGAAGCCAAGAACGTCAACTCGGTCGGAGCAAACATCATGCCGAACACCGCTTTTCGGTCGGTCGCGATCGACGGAGTCAGCGGTCCGGCCTTGACGTGGGTCGCGCCCGCGCCGAACGAGTGCGTCGGCCGAACGGCCGGTCTCGTCGTCGCCGCAAGCTCGACGAAACCCGTGCGAACGGTCCGCTTTTTCGTCGATCGCAAAGCGATCGCGGTCGACCACAAGGGAATCGCGGACGTTTTCTCAGGATCATGGAGAACACAAGTCGCGGTCAAGGGGAAGCACCTGCTCAAGGCCGTGGTAACCGATTCCGGCGGCCGCACGCTCGCCCGAACCCGCAGCGTCAGGGTCTGTCGGTAGACCGCGTCGCCGTCGTCACCGGGGCGTCGAGCGGGATCGGCGAGGCGATCGCCCGCGCGCTCGACGCCCGTGGGTGGCACGTCGTCTTGCTCGCTCGCCGAGCCGAGCGGCTGCGGGCTCTGGCCGAAGAGCTCGGGGCAGAGTACGAGGTCTGTGACGTGGGGCGACGGGACGAGGTCGAGGGGGCCGCGGCCGCGGTCATCGCGCGTCATCCACAGGTCCACCTGCTGGTCAACAACGCCGGGATTCCAGGACGCGCCGGCTTCACGACGATCGAGCCCGAACGCCTCGAGGAGGTGTTGCGGGTGAACTACCTCGGCGGGGTTTGGTGCCTACGGGCCTTCCTCCCGGCGCTAGAAGCTACCGGCCGTTCCGACGTGGTGAACATCGTCTCGGTGGCCGGCACGGTGTCGTTCGCGCCGTCGGGGCCGTACTCGGCATCGAAGCACGCGCAGTTGGCGTTCTCCCGTGCCACAACCGCGGAGCTACGACCGCTGGGGATCCATGTCCACACTGTCAACCCAGGCTTTGTCGAGACGGAGGGCTTTCCCCAGGCAAGCACGCTGCGGAGTGCGCTGCTGCGGCGGCTCGTCGTCGGCCCGGAGCACGTCGCACGTCACGTCCTCGAGACGATCGATCGAGATCGGCGCGAGACGTTCGTGCCCTGGTGGTACCGGGCAGCAGCGTTGGCACAGGCCCTTGCGCCGCGCCTCGTGGCACGCCTCTCCGCGCGCTCCGCGTACCGGCCACGCCGGACCTAGACGATCGTGCTGGGCTTGACCAGCAGGTACCAGGCGCTCTCCGCAACGTAGGCATCGGGCCCGCCCGGAGAGAGATCTTTCACACGCTCCCGGGCCTCGCCGTCGCAGCCGGCGAGGCCGAGATAGTAATCGAGCTCCCGCCGGTGGGTCTGGAAGTTGGTGCGCCGCAGGACGAGGCCGTTGGCCTCGAACAGGTGACGCAGGTCGATGTCCGGGAGCGTGCGGGTGTGGGACGGGTCGCGGGCGCGCTCGAAGCGGTCGAGCTCGAGCGCTGCCAGCGGATCGACGGGAGCGATCTGATCGTCGACGAAGATGCTTCCGCCCGGGCTGGTCACGCGCACGAGCTCCGCCACAGCGAGCTCAGGCCGCGCAATGTGATGCAGTGTGCGCCGCGAGCACGCGAGGTCGAAGTCTCCGGCCTCGAACGGAAGGCTCGTCGCATCGCCCTCGACAAACGTCACGTTTCCGGGGGCGAGCCTGCGTGCGCGCTCGAGCAACTCGGGGACGATGTCCACACCAACGACCTCCCGCACAAGGGGCGCCAGCGCGAGCGCAAGCGTTCCAGCGCCGGTCCCGCTGTCGAGCGCCCGCTCCTCCCCCGTGGGTGCAACGAAGGAGCGCACCTGCTGGCGAACCTGCTCGACCTGCCGCGCGGCGTGCTCCGCCACGAGCTCGGCGGTCTGCCCGAACCGTGCACGTACATCGTCGACGTTCGACTCAGCCATTGCTGACGACACGGCTGGCACGGAGCGGACCGGTCTCGATGCCACACACCAGCTCGTAGTTGATCGTGCCCGCGATCCGCGCGTGCTCCTCGGCGAGAACACCGTCCCCGATCAGGACCACAGGTGTGCCGACCGGCAGCTCCCGATCCAATTCGACCGCGAACGAGTCCATCGAGATCGTCCCGACAGCCCTCCGGCGCTCGCCTCCGACGAGAATCTCGGTCCCGGTCAGGTCACGACGAAAGCCGTCTGCATATCCGACCGGGACGAGACCGATCCAGGTCGGATCCTTCGCGACAAACCGCCGGCCGTACCCCGTGCTCTCACCGCGATCGAGCTTCTTCACCTGACTGAGCGTGCTCCGCCATGAGAGGACCGGCTGGAGGCCGTCCTCGGCCGGATCGGTTCCGAACGGGGACAATCCGTAGAGCGCGATCCCGCAGCGCGCCGCGTCGAGTCGTGCTTCTGGAAACCGCAACGCGGCCGCACTGTTCGCCGCGTGGCGCTCGAGGTGTGCGTGTTGGGCCGTGGCCGCTTCAAACCGCTCGAGCTGCGTGCGCGCGAAGAGGAGGTCGGTATCGGCGGTTGCGAGATGCGTCATCAACCCGACCACCTGGGCCGGAGGAGCGGGCAGCTCGGGCAGGCCGTACCTGCCCATGCCCGTGTCGAGTTTGAGGTGCACGGGAATGCCCTCCGGAATGGCCCCGTCGCCGATCACCAGCTCGAGGCGACCGTCTCGAGCCTGAACCACAGCCTCGGCCGTGCCTGCCGGTCCCATCACGATGATGCGCGCGGTCGGGTACGCCACGCGCAGCGCAAGGCCTTCGGGGACGGTGGCAACACAGAGCGCGGTCGCACCGGCAGCGAGGGCGGCGCGCGCGACATCCTCCGCTCCGTGACCGTACCCGTCGGCCTTGACGACCG
>UEXU01000061.1_pt1 | contig 10213 bp, 9 predicted proteins | sample 4301121 | NCBI WGS metagenome assembly UEXU01 (sample SAMEA4773174, study PRJEB27434) | metagenome | biome: 2259; feature: agricultural soil; material: soil | place: USA | collected 2014-09 | depth 0.25 m
CCCGTCGCGGAGACCATGTTTCCGTCGACGACGTCCTTCCCGTTGACGAACTCACCGCCGGCCGCCTCGATGTCGGGAGCGAGCGGCGGGTAGGCGGAAACCTTGCGGCCGCGGATGTGGCCGCCCACCGCAGGCACCTGGACGCCGTGGCACATGTGCCCCACCGGTAGATCGCGCTCGAAGAAGTAGGAGACGATCCGCTGGACGTCGGAGTCGTTGCGGATCACCTCGGGTGCCCGCCCGCCGGGGATCAGGACCGCGACGTACCGCTCAGGCTCCACCTCCGCGAACGCCAGGTCGGCGTCGAGTCCGCGCCCTCGCCGCTCGAGGTATGTGTCGGCTCCCGGCTCGAAGTCGTGAACGACAAGCTGGAGTGTTTTCCGCTCGGGCGCCGCGACGTCGACCGCGTAGCCGGCTTCGCGCAGCCGGTACAGCATGTAGTAGACCTCGAGTTCCTCGCCGGAGTCCGCGGTCAGCATCAGCACGCGCTCCATGACGCGCAGTATGGCACCAGTCTTGGGGCTCGTGGCCGGCGAGGACGAGTTGTTCGCGTGAAGCCGCCACGCGGCGATTTGACGTCCGGAACCGACCGTGTTGTGATTGCGACCGACGCGCGGATCGAAGGAGCTGGCACCTGGGATACCGAGGCGGAGCGTCGGTTGTGATATTGGTCGCGGCGGCGGCCGTGCTTCTCGCGCTTCCCGGCAACGCGGGGGTCGTGAGCGCGACTCTCGGCGCGGCGGGAGGGACATCGCAGCGACCGGTGTACCAGCCTCCGCAGAGCTACTACCTGGCTCTCGGTGACTCGATCAGCTACGGGTTCCAGCCGGACGAGGCGAATGCGGCACCACCCTCGGCGTTCGACACCGGTTACGTCGACGTCTTTGCCGCGCGTTTGCGGAAGCTCTCTCCGAAGATCCATGTCGTCAACTACGGATGTCCCGGCGAATCCACTGTGACGTTCACGCGGGGTGGCTGCCCCTGGCTCGCCGAGGGCAAGAAACTGCACGACGCGTTTCGCGGATCCCAACTCAAGGCGGCCCTGTCCTTCTTGCGAGCTCACCGCGGGCAGGTCAGTCCGATAACCCTGACGCTGTGGGGCAACGACTTGCTTCCCCTGTCGGAGAAAGGCACGCGCGCGCCGAGCGCTATCGCTTCGGTCGCTTCGCGCCTGAGCTCGATCCTTCGTCGGCTCCGGGTCGCGGCGCCGACCGCTGAGATCATCGTGACCGGCGCGTGGAACCCCGAGGCCGATCGACTCGCACAGGTCGAGCCGCTCTACCGCTCGCTCGATGCGGCCATCGCACGAGCTGCGGCGGCGTCGCGCGCCCGTGTCGCAAACATGTTTGCGGTGTTCAATCCGCCCGGGAAAGTCCGAGCCCGGAGAGCTCGGCTCTGCTCGCTCACCTTCTTCTGCTCGAAGGGCGACCCGCATCCGACCGACGCTGGATACCGCGCGATGGCCGACGCCTTCATGGCCGCGTCGGGCTACCCGCGGAAGCCGTAGGCCTCGTTCCCAGCCATTTCTCTCGAGCATCGACGCCTAAGATGTCCTCGTGAGCGACGGCGAGCAAGCCGGCAGGATCGAGACGTTCCTCTACGACGCCGACGGGAACCGCACCGAGGACGAGAGCATCGCGGTGCGCGGCGAAGTCGTCGAGCTCGACGCCGAAGGGCGCGTGATCGCAAGGCACGCGCATGACGACCTCGGCTGGGAGGTCGATCCAATCTCGCTCGAGGGCGATCCAGGCGAGCTCGCGACTCGACCGAAGCACGAACCGAGCTGAGGCTCGCAAAGCTGGGTCGCCGTTCGAGCTGCTCCCTCAGCGCGGCGAAAGGCCGCCGGGGTTTGCCGGTCTAGGTCGTTCCTGCCGACCCTGCGTCTACCATGCCCGCGGTGATCGCTCGGAAGATGGTTCCATGAGCGTTCGGGTCTCCCCTTCTCGATCGCGCAGAGATATCCGCCGCCGGGCCGCACAGCGCCGGAGGAGTGCTCGTCGGCGCCGGGCGTGGGCGTACGCGTTGTTCCTTGGCCTGCTGTTGCTCGCGTTGTTGGGGCTTCTGTTGTCCACAGGAGAAGCAAGCCCGTCCTCGCGCACGCCACTTGCCCATTCCAGCGGTGCCGTTGGCCGGCATGCGGCGCCACGCCGATCCCTGAGCGGCGCCGGCCACACGAACATCTATGCGGCGACCGCGTCGATGAGCTTCAGTTCCGCCGTCGCCGGCATCCGGCAGCGTGTGTACGTCCCGAATAGCCGCTCGGGCACGGTCGACGTGATCAACCCGACGACCTTCAAGATCATCCGCCATTTCCGCGTCGGCCTCTACGCCCAGCACATCACCCCGGCGTGGGATCTCCGCCATCTCTACGTCAACAACACCGCGAGTAATTCGCTGACGGTGATCGACCCCAGGCGTGGCCGTCCCGTCGGGACGATCCCGGTGCGCGATCCCTACAACCTCTACTTCACGCCCGACGGCTCGACCGCGATCGTCGTCGTCGAGAGCCTCGAGCGACTCGACCTACGCGATCCGCACACATGGGAACTGCGGGCGAGCATCCCGATCGGGGCTGCCGGCCCGAACCATCTCGACTTCTCGGCCGACGGCACGTTCCTGCTGATCAGTGCCGAGTTCAGTGGCTATGTGCTTCGGGTTGACCTCAGCTCGCAAGAGGTCACCGGGCGAGCATTCGTGGGCGGGTCGCCCGTCGACGTCAAGCTCGCGCCCGACGGCTCCGTCTTCTACGTCGCCAACCAGCTCCTCGGCGGTGTCTCGGTGATCGACCCTGGGCAGATGCGTCAGATCCGCTTCATCCATACCGGAAGCGGGGCGCACGGTCTCGCGATCAGCCGCGACACGCGCCGCCTCTACGTCAGCAACCGCCTCGGCCGCTCGCTCTCCGTGATCGACCTCGCCAAGCGACGCTTGATCGCGACCTGGAAGGTCGGAGGCAGTCCCGACATGCTGCAAGTCTCACCCGACGGACGCAGGCTCTGGGTCTCGAACCGCTACAGCCGCTCCGTGTCCGTCGTCGACACGGGGAGCGGCCGACTGATCCGCACGATCCGAGTCGGCAAGAGCCCACACGGGCTCGCCTACTTCCCGCAACCGGGACGCTTCAGCCTGGGCCACAACGGCGTGTACCGCTGAAGAGGACTTCCGGCTCGGCTACTCAGCCGCGACTGTTGAGAGCGTTGGTCAAAGCCGCGAGGGTTGCCGGTCCGAGGACTCCGTCCGCGGCAAGGTTATGAGCCTGTTGGAAGCGCGCTAGGGCGCGCTCGGTCCCCGTCCCGTATTGCCCGTCGATGCTGCCAGGTGAGTAGCCGAGGCTCACCAATGCACGTTGGAGCGTTCTCACCTGCGGGCCCGAGCTGCCGGCCTTGAGCGTTGTTGCCGGAGCAGGTGTGGTGGCTGCCGTCGGCGTCGAGACTGGCGCTGTCGTCCTGGGCAGCGTTGACGTGACCTGTGTCCGCGGCCGACTCCCGCCGGAGAAGACTCCGGCCGCTGCGAGCCCCACTAAGACAAAGACGAGCGCAACCGCGCCGGTCGCAACAGCCCTCTGGCGAGGCGAGAAGTCCGCGCGCCTGAATCGCGGCCGCCGGGTCGGCGCGGTCTCATCACTGAGCCAATTTTCGGCACCTGATACCTGGCTCTCGACCGTTGGAGCCTCGAACATGTCGGGGCTTGGAGCGGACGAAGGGGCGCCGTGGGGCGTCGGCGGGTCCGGCTCGGCGAACCAGTCGTCGAGGTCCTGATCACGGCGAGGCCTGCTACTGCTGACCATCACCCAGCACGGTAGCGCGACTTCGAGGTCGAGGAAGCCTGAACGGCGCGGGCAGGCATGCTCGCTGACCAGGACTGCTGCACGCGTTCCCCAGTCCATGCCTAGCCTGAGAGGATCGGTACGACCACCACGACGAAAGCTGGGAGTGAACCAATCTCCGATAGCCGTGCTCTACGACATCCACGGCAACCTTGCCGCCCTCGAGGCCGTCGTGGAAGATGCTGAGCGCGCAGGAGTAGGGAGGTATCTACTCGGCGGCGACTATGCCGCATTTGGACCGTGGCCTCGCGAGACCGCGGAGCTGCTCAGGTGCCTGCCGGCGGTCGTGCGTATCCGTGGCAACGTCGAGCGCTGGCTGCGCGAGGAGCCCGAAGTGCCGACGAGTGCGCAGGAGCTGGTCACCGCTGCCCTGTCGGCGGCACGCGACTCACTCGGCCCCGATCTCGTTACGTGGTTGTACGAGCTTCCCGAGCGAGGAGAGCTCGACGGGATGCTCGTCTGTCACGGCTCGCCTCTCTCCGACATCGAAAGCTTCGCGCCCGACCCGCAGCCTGATGAGGAGCGCATGCTCGCCGGTGAGGCGGAACGCACGATCCTGTTCGGTCACAGCCACCAGCAGTTCGAACGCTCCGGACCGAACGGCACCTTCCTTGTGAATCCGGGGAGCGTCGGCGCACCGCTCGACGGCGACCCGCGCGCGGCCTGGGCCCTCTACGACAACGGCGAACTACGCATGCGCAGAAGCATGTACGACATCGAGCGAGCAGCCAGGCAGATGCGCTCCTACGGCGACTGGGCCGAGCCCATCGTCCACCGAATCGAGCACGGCTCCGACTAGTGGTGTCTCCGGGAAGTTCGGTGCTGATTGGCCGAGCGACAACCGAAGCGTTTGCAGCCGGCCAAGCGGTAATGAACTTTCCGGGCCACCACTAGATGATCTTCAGGGGATCTGTTGGGTTTGCGGCTGCGCGGCGGTCCCGAGTCGCTCTCGTGTGCCAGTGTCTTCCCAGCGGGTGACTGCGACCCAGACGCCGCTTCCGGCGGTGAGCGCGGCGACGACGGAGATCGCAGCTCCGGCGCCGAGAGCGTCGGCGACGGTGCCGGTGAGGAGCGCTCCGACGACGAAGCCGAAGTCGCGCCAGAAGCGGTAGACGCCGACGAGCTGGGCGCGGTCGACCGGCTGGGCGACGTCGGACACGGCGGCGATGAGTGTCGGATACACGAGGGCCGTGCCGACCCCGAGCAGGACCGCGGCGACAACGGCGGGCGCGAACGACCCTGTTCCTGCGACCAGCAGCACGAGCGCGCCCGCCTGGACGAGCATGCCGAGGACGATGAGAGGCTTGCGTCCGGTGTGGTCCGAGAGCCAGCCGGTGACGAGCTGACCGGCGCCCCAGACGGCCGGGTAGACGGCGGCGACGATGCCGACCTTCGTGACGCCGGCACCATGGGCGGCGAGGTAGAGCGGCACGAGCCCCCAAGCGAGTGCGTCATTGAGGTTGTTGACGAGCCCGGCTTGGGAGCATGCGCGAAGAACGGGATCCGTGACCGAGCCGCGCAAAAATGCGGCACGCAGCCTGCCGGCATCTGCCTCTCCGTGTTCGCGCTGCTCCTCGAGCATGTGGGCGCCGGTGTCACGGATGAAGACGAGGGAGATCGTGAGCCCGACGCCGGCGAACAGGGCGGCGCCAACCCAGACGATCGTCCTCGGCGCGTACGTCGCGGCGAGCGCGCCGGTGACCAGTGCGGCAGCGGCGACGCCGAGATAGCCGGCCGACTCGTTCAGCCCCAGTGCCAGTCCTCGCCGGGCCGGGCCAACGAGGTCGATCTTCATGACGACGGTCATCGACCAAGCCAGCCCCTGGTTGAGGCCGAGGAAGAGATTCGCGACCACGATGAGCCACCAGTTCGGAGCGGTCGCGATGAGGATCGGGACAGGGAGGGCGAGCAACCAGCCAAGCACGAGCAGGCGCCTTCTGCCGACGCGGTGAGCAAGGCCGCCCGCGGCGAGATTGGCGGTCGCCTTCGCAACCCCGAAGGCGACGACGAACGAGAGGATGGCGCTCTTCGAGGCGAGGCCGAAGTCCTGTTTGCCGACGAGCGGGAGGACGGTTCGCTCGAGCCCGACCATCGCGCCCACGAAGGCGTTGAGCGCGACGAGGAGCGCGAACTGACCCGCGTTCGCCCGAAGCCCGAGGCGAACTGGAACAGCGTTCATGTCCGCGCTGGCGAGGGGCCCCGGCGGTTGGCGGCCACGATCGCCGCCTGGTCGGCCGGCGGCGGTGGCACGTCGACGAGCACTGCGGCCGTGAAGCTCTCTTCGTCTGCGTGTGCGAGGGCGCGGTTGTGGCGGCGCTCGAAACCTATCGTGGAGAAAGGGTTGCCAGACAACGCTCGTCCGCAGACCGAGCCGCCGTAGTGGCTTGGGTACACGAGCACGTGGTCCGGCAGCTCGAGCAGCCGGCGGACGGAGTGGAACAGCTGTCGGGCGAGCAGGTCAGGCCTACCTCTGGCGTGCAGGTCCGGCCGGCCAACATCCCCGACGAGCAGGGCGTCGCCCGTGAAGACGAGCCAGGGCTCGTCCGTACCACGGCGGCCGTCGCTGACTGTGTACGAGTGATGGGCAGGAGCGTGGCCCGGCGTGGCGAGCGCTTGCACGCGCGTATTGCCGAGATCGACCGTCTCGCCGTCTGCGAGCGCCGTGGCTGTGAACTCCACGTCGACGCCTTCGGGAAGGTACGGCGTCGCTCCCGTCGCCTCTATCAGCGCCGGCAGGCCGGAGACGTGATCGGCCTGAAGATGAGTCTCGAAGACGGCGACGATCGGCGCGCCCGCCCGCTCGGCCGCATCGAGGTAGGTCTCAACGAGCTCGACGTGAGGATCGACTACCGTGAGCTTCCGGTGCGAGAGGCAGCCGAAGAGGTAGCTGGCGCACGCAGTTTCCTCGTACAGGAACGGCCGAAGGATCATAACCTCAGGTTATGCCGGAGCCTGTCGTTGCGCTAGGCGACATCAATCCTTCCAGTTCTCGAACTTCCTCTCTTTCTCTTGGACGTCGCTTCCGAGAATCGGATGCAGCGATAGGTCGGGTGAGTAGTGGCTCGCCGGGACAGTCCGACCGAGACTCTCAGCCATCGAGCGGACGTGGTGCGGAGAACCACCGCAGCAGATGCCGATGTAGTTCACGCCCAGGTCTCGGGCTGACGACGCGAAGTCGGCCATCTCGAAGCGCGTGCACAGGAACGGATCGAGCGCGAGCGGAAAGACCCGTGCGCCCTTCGCGTCCCGCAGCGACTGGAAGGTCGGCTGGCTGGGCGTCGTCCGGTAGGGCACGGGCTGTGCGGCGACGGCGCAATCGACCGCAGTTCTGATCCGGTCGATGATCGGAAGCATCGTCTGCGGTCCCCGCGAGCAGTTGAGGCCGACGACGTCGGCGCCTCCGTCCTCCAACCGCTTGCAGGCCTCGTCGAACTCGTAACCGTCGATCGTTCGCTCGCTCGACGAGGCGAAGCTCACCAGAGACGGCAGTCCGAACTCCTGGATCGCTTCGAGGCCGATCAGCGCCTCGCCGACGTAGTCGTTCGTTTCGGAGATGATGAAGTCGGCGCCCTCCTCGACTGCCCAGCCGACCTGCTCGCGGTACATCTCGCGAACCACCTCGCCCGAGCTGTCCGGCGCTTCGGGGTCGTAGACCCACGTGTTGCAGATGTTGCCGGCCAGGAGCGCATTCCCGTCCAGGGCCACTTCCTTCGCCAGGCGCAGCGCCTGCCTGTTGAGCGGCTCGAGGTCCTGTTCGCGTCCGATCATCCTCAGCTTCTCCCGATGCCCGTAGTAGGTGAAGGCGACCATCACCTCGGCGCCGGCCCGAAGCAACTCACGATGAAGCTCGCGCACGGCATCGGGAAAATCGAGCACCACCTCCGGCACGTACGGTCCGCTCTTCAGGTAGCCGCGTCGCTCCAGCTCGAACAAGTACCCCTCGGCTCCGAGCACCACGTCACCCTCGAGCCGCTCGCGTAGCGCGGTCACGTTGTCCTCCTCGATTGCGTGGGCGGAACGCTAATCGAATCGCCTCGACGCTCTAGAGTTAGGTCGTGCTCGAGGCCCGTACCGACGTCGTCGGCAGCCTCCTGCGCCCGCCCGAGCTGCTCGCTGCGCAGGAAGGGCTGGCCCGCGGCGAGCTGACCCCCGCCGCGTTCAAGCAGGTGGAGGACAGGGCGGTGGACGAGGCGCTTGCGCTCCAGGAAGAGGCGGGCCTCGACGTCGTTACCGACGGCGAGATGCGTCGGTTGTCGTTTCAGAGCCAGTTGACGGCCGCGGTCGACGGCTTCGGTGACTGGGACCTCGACGCGTTTCTCTGGGGCAATTGGCAGAGCGCAGAGCTCGGCGAGCTGCGGGTCGAGCGCCCTCCGCTCGCGGTGAGGGAAAGGCTTCGACGGAAACGGTCGCTGGCTACCGAGGAGTTCACCTACACGCGTGGCCGCACGGACCGGATCGTCAAGGTGACGCTCCCGAGCCCCAGCCTCTTCGCCAACTTCTGGGATCCCGAGCGCGCGACCTCTGCCTATCCAAGCCTGGAGGAGTTCCTCGCAGACGTCGCCGAGATCCTCCGCGAGGATGTCGACGAGTTGGTGCGCCTGGGAGCAACGTACATCCAGCTGGACGCGCCCCACTACCCACTTCTGATCGATCCGGGGCATAGGGAGTTCTACGAAAGCCGTGGCTGGCCGGCCGAGCGGTGGCTCGAGCTCGGCGTGGAGCTCGACAACCATGTGATCGGGAATCACCCGAACGTCACTTTCGGCTTCCACCTTTGCCGGGGAAACCAGGCGAGCCGCTGGCTCGTCGAGGGCGGGTACGACTGGCTCGCAGGCCGGCTCTTCCCACGCATTCGCGCGGAGCGGCTGTTGCTGGAGTACGACGATGCGCGCTCGGGCACCTTCGCTCCCTTGCGCTCGGTTCCAGACGAGAAGCTCGTCGTGCTCGGTCTCGTCACGACGAAGAGCTCGCGGCGCGAGACGGTCGACGAGCTCGTCGACCGGATTCGGGAGGCTGCGACCTTCTTTCCGCTGGAGCGGCTCGCTCTCTCCCCGCAATGCGGCTTCGCAACGTCCGTGCTCGGCAACGCGTTGAGCATCGAGGACGAGCGGGCGAAGCTCGGCACGATCGTCGAGACTGCCGCGGCGGTCTGGGCGTGACCGTCGCACTCACCGGCAGCGACCTGGGTATCGAGCAGGTCGTGCGCGTTGCGCGCCAGGGCGAGAAAGTCGAGATCTCGCCCGACGCCGTGGCGAGGATGGAGAAGACACGCGCCGTGGTCGAGCGCGTCCTCGAGCGCGACCTCACCGTGTACGGGCTCACGACCGGAGTCGGCGCACGGAAGCGCATCAAGGTCCGCGTGGACGAGACTGAAGAGTTCAACCGGATGTTGATCCTGAACCACCGCGTGGGTCAGGGCGAGCTTGCCTCGGACGAGGTGGTCCGCGCGATGCTGCTGCGACTGGCGAACGGATTCGCAAAGGGAACGAGCGGCGTTCGGCCGGCGCTCGCGGAGCACGTCGTCCGTGCCCTGAACGAAGGGGTGCTCCCGCGCGTGCGGACGCTCGGCTCGACCGGGCAGAGCGATCTCCCGCAGATGGCCGACCTCGCGCACGGATTCCTCGACGGCTTCCAGCTCGCTGCGAAGGAGGGCCTGGCGCTGATCAACAACAACGCCTTCTCGTCGGCCTCCGCTGCTCTCGCAGTCGCGGACTGCACGCGACTGCTCGATGCGCTGGACGTCGCGGGAGCTCTGGACCTCGAGGCGTTCGCGGCGAACCTCTCGATCCTGCACCCTGCGGTCGCCGAGGCGCGGCCGTACGACGGGCTCCGCGCGACGCTCTCGCGTCTGACCGACCTTCTCGCCGGGAGCTACCTCTGGGACGACCGCGCAGCCCGCAACCTCCAGGATCCGCTGACGTTCCGCGGCATGCCCAACGTCCACGGCGCGGCGCGCGACGCGCTCGCCTTCGCCAGGCGTCAACTCGAGATCGAGCTGAACGCCTCTCAGGACAATCCGATCGTCGTGGCACAAGAGGAGCGCCTAGTATCGGTGGCCAATTTCGACGTCCTTCCGCTTGCCGCGGCGCTGGACTTTCTTCGGATTGCGCTCGCACCCGTGCTCACGAGTGCAGACGAGCGACTGATCAAGCTGCTCCAGGCGCCGCTCTCCGGCCTTCCCGAAGGGCTTGCCGTCCGCGACGGCCTCGCTGAGGACTCACTGACTCAGTTTGCCCATGCCGCGCAGGGGCTGACTTCCGAGGCACGTCTGTTGGCTCAACCCGTCTCGTTCGAGCTTGCGAGCACCACTCACCCAGAGGGGATCGAGGACCGGTCGACGATGGCGCCGCTCGCTGCCAGTCGCCTGGCGCAGATGGTCGAGCTGGG
>UEXU01000070.1_pt1 | contig 10049 bp, 11 predicted proteins | sample 4301121 | NCBI WGS metagenome assembly UEXU01 (sample SAMEA4773174, study PRJEB27434) | metagenome | biome: 2259; feature: agricultural soil; material: soil | place: USA | collected 2014-09 | depth 0.25 m
GCATCGGAGCATGAGTCCTTGTCCCATTGGCACATCTGACGGCCCGCCATCGCGGCCGGCTGTACGGGGACGAGCTCGATGAGCGGTCGCGACGAGATCACCATCCCGCCTGGATGCTGCGAAATGTGGCGCGGCAGGCCTGCGATCTCGTGACAGAGCTCGGCGAATGCGCGCCACCTTGGCGACTGCAGCTTGCGCTCGGCATCCGGGAGGAGCTGCAGCTCGTCGCCGACGCGCTTGGCGTTCCAACCCTCCGTGACGCGGGCGATCCGCTCGAGCTCCGCGTACGGAAGACCGAGCGCCTTGCCGACGTCGCGAATCGCGCCACGGCTCCGATAGGTCGCGAACGAGGCGACGAGTGCCGCGTGCTCACGACCGTACCGTTCCGTGACCGCGACGATCAGCTTCTCGCGGATGTCGCGCGGGAAGTCGAGGTCGATGTCGGGTGCGGCCACGAGCTCGCGGTTGAGGAAGCGCCCGAGGGAGAGCTCTGCGTCGACGGGATCCACATGGGAGAGGCCGGTCAGGTAGCAGACGAGCGACCCGACCGACGAGCCGCGGCCGCGGCCGGGCGGCAGAGCGTGTCGCGGTGAGTCGCGCCCGCGCACCTCGAGCGCGCACTCGCGCGCAAGCTCGAGCACGTCCCAGTGGAGGAGGAAGAAGCCGGCGAGCCCGAGCTCGTCGATGAGGTCGAGCTCCTCCTCGAGTCGGGTACGCGCCTCGCGGCGGAGCTTGTGTCCAGCGGGGTAGCGGTGCTCGTAGGCGCGGCTACACACGTTGGCGAGCTGGACGATCGCGGGCTCCGGGCTATCGGAGAAATCCGGGTAGCGGTAACCGAGCTCCTTGGTGAGATCGAACTGCAGCCGCTCGGCCAGCTCCACAGTGCGTGCGACTGCGGCGCGATCCTCGGGGAATCGTTCCACGACTTCGGCCGGAGAAAGCAGGACGCATTCGCGGTTGCCACGACGCTCCGCCTCGCAGCCGTGGAGGGAGCTACGCTCGCGGACCGCGACGAGAACGTCTTGCAACGGCACCCGTCGCACGTCGTGCGCGTGCACGTCACCGGTGACGATCGTCGGGACGCCGAGCGATTCGGCCAGGTCGCGCAGGAGTGCGTTACGCCGCGCGTCTCCACGCTCGTACGGGCGTTGGAGCTCGACGTAGAAGCGATCGGGACCGAACGCCCGAGCAAGGCGTCCGGCAGCGTTGGGGTTGTGGACGGCCAGACCGTGGCGGGCGCAGCCGGACAGGCAGACGAGTCCCTCGTTCAGCTCCTCGAGCAGGCGCTGATCGAGGGACGGGTCGGCAGGGGGCCGGCTTTCCCTCCCAGGAAGCCGCGTGTGCTCGTGCGCGGCCGTGATCAGCCGGCACAGGTTTGCGTACCCCCGCGTCGACTCGACCAGCAGCGTCACGTGCGAGCGGTCGGCGAGGGTCAGCTCCGCTCCGGTGATTGGACGGACGCCAAAGTGCTTCGCCGCGTGCGCGAACTCGAGCGACCCGTAGACGCCGTCGTGGTCCGTCAGCGCCAGGGCGGGATACTCGAGCTCGGCCGCGCGCACGGCAAGCTCCTCCGGATGCGACGCGCCGTCGAGAAACGAGTACGCGGAGTGTGCATGCAGCTCGACATACGGGACAGAAGAACGCTTCTGTTCCGCGGCTGGAAGCCGCTCCTTCTTCCGCGTTCGGTGCGGAAACTCGGGCTGGAGCTCGATCGTCATACTCGGAGGCGATGGACGGAGTCGTGCTCAGAGCCGGCGAGGGCGATGTGCTTTTCGGTGGCAGAATCGTGATCAAGGCGGACTTCGAGCAGCTGTGCATCACCGAGTCGTTCTTCCCGGATGCCCGTCCCGGCGCCGATCCGCACTTCCACCGGCGCCACGCGGATTCGTTCTACGTGCTCGAGGGCGGGCTCGCAGTCCTCGTCAGGGACGACGAGAAGCTGCTTGCGCCGCATGCGTGCGCCTGTGCTCCGCCCGAGGTCGTCCACGGCTTCCGCAGCACGTCTCGCGCCCGCTTCCTCAACTTCCACACACCGGACGAGGGCTTTGCCGAGAACCTCCGCGCGCGGGACCGCAGCGAGCCTGGTGGGTTCGACAGCGTCGATGCTCCTGCTGGCACGGGACCGCTTGCAACCGGCGCGATCTTCCTCCCGCCCGGCGAGGGCGAGCGGCTCGCGGGAGACAAGCGCAGCTCGACGATCAAGATCGGACGCGAGGAGCTCTCGCTGATCGAGTTCGACCTCGAGCCGGGCTTCGGTGGGCCGGATCCCCACACCCACGCCGACCACATCGACTCGTTCTACGTCCTCGCGGGAGAAGCCGAGTTCCTGGTCGGCGACGAGACGCTCCGCCTGGGTACCGGTTCGTTCGTGGCTGCGCCGCCTGACGTCGTGCACACGTTCTCGAATCCGGGGCCGGGCCGCACGCGTCTGCTCAACGTCCATGCCCCTAGCCGCGGCTTCCACGACGACCATCGTGCGATGAGCACTGGGATGAGCTGAATGAACGCGCGCGGACGTTACGAGGAGCTCGCAGACGATCTCGCTGCGCAGAATGCCGACGTCGAGCTCGGCCAGATGATGGGCATGCCTGCGATCAAGTGCAGCGGCAAGATGATCGGCGGTTTCTCGAACGACAGGGACGCGATGGTCTTCAAGCTCGCCGACCAGGCGGCGCGCGAGCGTGCCTTGGCGCTGGACGGTGCGCACCTCTTCGATCCATCGGGCGGCCGGCGGGCGCCGATGAAGGAATGGGTGGTCGTCCCGGCCGCTCACGCCGATCGTTGGGCTGACCTCGCCAAAGAGGCACTCAACCGCCGGCCCTAGCCGAGCTGCCCCTCGGCGGGGAAGAGTCCGCGTTGGAGGTTCGTCCTGTTGGTATGCACGCCGTTCGAGCTTCTCGTGTAACCCTCTTGCTTGCAGCGGTGATCGTGTTCGTCGCGGGGCTGCTCATCGCCTACACGGTCACGAGGGGATCGACCCCGGTCGCACCGATCACCCCGTTCACGCCCCACGCTTAACCGGCAGCACTTCCTCCGCTTGCTCGTATCGAAGGACAGCATGGTTCATGCTCCACGCTGGGTGAACCAGCAGCTGCGCACCTCGTCGCGGAAGACGACGGCGTTCTCTCCTGACTGCAGCACCACCTCGAAGTAGCGGCGGGACACAGGTTCCTCTGTCCACCAGCGATCGACGACCCGCCACTCCTCTCGGACGAGCGAGACCGGCTGCCGGTTGACCAGAACGGGTGTCCCGTCGACTCGAGCCTCGACGACGGCAGCCCTCGGCTGGTTCAGTCGTCCCGCGGAACGAACAACGCGCGCGTCTCCGGAATGCGTGACCACGGCGCGACCTCCACGACCTGGTTGACCGAGCCGGAGCCGGTGCTTGCGCGCACCTGGCGCAGCCCTTCGCGTAGACGAACGTCCAGCTCACCGCCCGCCGCCGGGAGGAGCTCGAGCTGTTGACCGTCGTGCTTGGTGAGCTCGACGAGCTCCAGGCGCAGCTCGACGACCGGCGCGGGTAGCTCCGCGAGCTTCGGTCCGAGGGCTGCCTTCAGGCGATCGGGCTCGGTGGTCGCGTCGCGCAGCGTGACCGAGCGCCGCCACGATCCACCTCCGACCAGACGTGCCGAGAGCGCCAGCTTGCGCACGAATCGTCCCGCGCGCTCCGGGCGCGCCAGCAGCGTCTCCAGAAGTGCGCCGAACGCACGTCGCAGGGTGAGCTCGTTGCCGACCGCCTCAGGGAACTCGAGCGCCTCGACGATCTCCGCCGGCGGCCGGCGGCCGCGCACGCGCGCGGCCTTGCCGCCTCTCGCCAGGCTCCAGGCGCGCCGGCCGTCCGGCCCCAATCGTTCGGCCACGGCGCCACCCGGAAGCCCAGCAAGCTGTCCGACTTGCTTCACGCCGAGCTCGTGCAGCTCCGCGCGTCGGCGGGGCTCCAAGGGCACGAGCTCGAGAGGGAGTGGCGCGAGAAAGTCGGACAACCGGTCGTCGTCGACGACCAGGATCTGCCCGGGGCGCGCGACGTTCGCCGCCGCCAGGGCGGCAAACCGGCGCTGCGCTGCGCCCGCACGTGGATCCCAGGCAGTGCCGACGGCGGCAAGCGAACGTCGGAGCGCCCGCTCGAGCCCGCCGTACAGCCTCTCGACCCCACGCGTCTCGAAGTAGACGCAGCCGACCTCGGCCGGGTCGACCGCGAAGCCCGAATCCTCGAGGGCGCGCAGGATCTCCTCCCAGGCTTGCTCGGCAGCAGCAGGATCCTGCTCGACCAGGACGAGGCCAGGGCACGTTGCCAGCGCCTCCCCCAGCCGCATGCCTGGACGGACACCGAGCCTCTCTGCCTCTGCGGTGACCGGGCCGAGCACGGGCTCCGATCCGGCTGCCGGGGCAAGGGCTGCCGGCCGCAGCGCGAGCCCGGGCTGCTTCCGCAATGCAGCCCTGAGCTCGAAGCCCGGGATGAGGAGGCAGGCGATCATGGGAACGTATGTTCTACACGAACACGTGTTCGCCGTCAAGGGATCTCACCAGCCATGCCGAATCCGGACCACCCATGCGAGTCAGGGCGTTCCTTGTTCTGCCCCTCCTCGCTGCGGCCGTGCTCGCCCCCCACGCCGAGGCCAGGAACGCATCCGTCGCCGCCCTCCAGGTCGGCCTGCAGGCCCGTGGGCTCTACAAGGGGCCGATTGACGGCGTCGAAGGACCTCGCACCGCGAAGGCGATCCGCCGTCTCCAGAGACATGCGCACATCACCGTCGACGGAGTGGTCGGTCCGCAGACGAGGCGAGCCCTCGGACGCTTCGGCCGCCATCGGCTCGGTTCCCGTCTCCTGGTCCGCGGGAAGGTCGGCTGGGATGTCGCCTCGCTGCAGTTCCAGCTCGCCGAGCATGGCTTTCCGTCCGGCACCTTCGACGGCATTCTCGGCCCGCACATCGCCGCCGCGGTGCGTCGTTTCCAGAGGTGGTCGAACATGAGGGTCGACGGTGTCGCAGGCCCCACCACACTTGCTGCTCTCGCCGGCCCGCCGCCGGCGATCCCGCTACCGCTGGTGTGGCCGCTCAACTCCCCCACTCTCGGCGATCGCTTCGGCCCGCGCGGACACAGCTGGCACTCCGGTATCGACCTACGCGCCCCGGCCGGTACACCTGTGTACGCAGCGCGTGAAGGTCAGGTGGTGTGGGCCGGGTGGCTGGACGGGTGGGGGTTGCTGGTCACCATCGCGCACGGTGGCGGGGAGCGGACGATGTACGCCCACCTCTCGAGGATCGACGTCAGAGTCGGAGTCAAGGTCGGACGCGGTGTCCGCGTCGGGCTCGTCGGCGCCACCGGCCGCGCAAAGGGACCGCACCTCCACTTCGAGGTTCGCGTGCGCAACGCGTCGGTGGATCCGTTGCGCGCCCTACCGCACCTCTAGGAGAAGGTCACTCGAGCATTATTTCTGCAGCCGGACCGACCATTCCGACCAATCTAGGCGTGACGTCGAGCACGCTCTCGCGGGCGCAGAACGCAATGTCCTCCTCGAGGCCCGGCGGCCCGTACGTGCGAGCGTTCAAGCCCTCGAGCGACGTCTCGAATGCACCAGCGAGCACCTCGGCGGCAACGGCGGCGTCCGTGCGTTCCCCGTCGAGCAGCTGCACGATGCGGCCGGCGCAATACGCATCGTCGATCGCGAAGGCACCCTGGAAGCCGGCGCACACGATCATTGCGTCCTGCCCTCGAGCTGAGTGCGCGACCGCCTCGAGGTTCAGCAGGCTGCCGAGGAGGACCCGTTCGCAACGTTGAGCCGTCTCGAGGATCGCGCGGGTGCCATTCGTCGTCGACAGGATCAGCGTCTCCGCGCGCGGCTCCAGGAACTCGCGCGGAGACGCGCCGACGTCGAAGCCCTCGATCTGCACGGCCTTCCGCTCACCGCCGACGAGCGAGTCGGGGATCTCGGCCCTCAGCGCCCGCGCCTCCTCGATCTCGCTGCAGCAGAGCACCCGCCGGTACCCCGAGGCGAGCGCCTGCGCGATCGTCGAGGTTGCACGCAGCACGTCCACGACCACGCCGACCGGGGCCGGGACGGCCTCGGCGGGAGTGAACGCGACGTTAATACTCATCCGACTACGCTACTTCGGACATGACCGAGACCGTTGAGAGGACCTGTTACCGGCATCCGGACCGCGTCACCGGGCTCTCCTGCTCGGAGTGTGGACGCCCGATCTGCACCGAGTGCATGACGATGGCTCCGGTCGGCATCCGCTGTCCGGAGCACTCGGGCCGGCCCCAGGGCGTTCAGCGCGTCAGCTCCGGCGTCCGCCGTGCGAGCTTCGAGGGGGTGGGCGCAAAAGTCACCCGTTTCCTGATCGGCCTCAACGTCGCCGTCTACATCGCCGAGCTTGCCCAGGGCAGCGGCGTCAACGCCAATCACGGCACGATCTACCAGGACGGCGCGCTGATCGCGAACGGGGCCAAGGTAGGGGATTCGCTGGTCGGCGTACCCAAGCACCTCGTCGTCCCGGACGCGATCGCCGCCGGTGTCGCCCACGGTGAGTGGTGGCGCTTGATCACTGCCGCATTCCTCCACTACGGGCCGATCCACCTGTTGCTGAACATGCTTGCGCTCTACTGGTTCGGCTCGCTGCTCGAGCAGCGAATCGGCTCCGGGCGATTCCTGCTCCTGTATCTCGTCTCGGGATTGGCCGGCTCGGCCGGCGCGCTCGTCATGGATCCGACAACGCCGACCGTTGGCGCCTCAGGCGCGATCTTCGGGATCCTCGGCGCCGGGCTCGTGCTCGAACGCCAGCGTGACTATGTCTTCGGCGGCAGCGCACTCGGGATCATCGTCATCAACCTCATCTTCACCTTCTCGATCCCGAGCATCTCCATTGGCGGCCATGTCGGAGGACTGATCGGAGGTGCGGTCGCAACGCTCGGTCTGTCCCGTTTCGGACGAAGCCACATCGCCTACGGTCGTGCGGGCCTGGTCGGCGCCGCAACGATCGTCGCCGTTGGGGTCGCCGCCGTGCTGGTCGCCTACTGGAAGACGCGCGGCTACGCCTAACCGCTGAAGATCCAGCGCACCGCAGTGCGCGGGTAGTCCTGCTCGGTCCAGGTCTGCGCGACCTTTGGGCGCAGCACGTAGATCCCGAAGCTCTCGGTGCCGAGCTCGATGCGATGGCCGTATTTCTCCTCGTACGCGTCGACGAACCCCTCGAGGCCTGTGCGGTCGCCTAGCCGCTCCACCTCGCCTTCGAGGACGACCGTGTCGTCGCCGCTCTCGAGGTGGATCACGATTCGCGGATCGCGGGCGATGTTGCGACCTTTCGCCGAGTTGGGATCGGTGCTGAACCAGACTGCGTCGTCGAGCCAAACTCCCCACACCGGCACCGCGTGCGGCCGGCCGTCACGGCGCGTGCTGCAGATCCAGTAGTTGCGGGCCCGGGTCAGCTGGTCGACGGCCCAGCTCCACGGCAGCTGCGCTGCGCCCGACGCGTCGGTCGGCACACCGTACGCCAACGGAATCTGCGGCGCTGTCGGTCGCGGCTGGCTCACGCCGCGACTCTAATGGCGCGTCGTCGCCCCAGCAGCGTCAGCCCGGCCAGCCCAGGAGAAGGGCGGATGGCCGTGCGGGCGGTCGGCGCGGCCATGGCCCGAGCCTGGCATCTTTCGCGCGTGGGAGCAACCGTGCTCGTCGACGGGGAGAACGTTCGCCGGTCGCTCTGGCCGAATATCCCCAAGGATCAGCTCGAGACGCTGGCGGCACGCTGGGGCGAGGAGCACGGTCACGACGTCGTCGTCGTGTGGGAAGGGCAGGAATCGGCCGACGACCGGATCGCTCGTGAGGTGAGCGGAGTCGAGCCGCCCGTGTGGGTCGTGACGTCCGACCGTGCTCTTCGGGAGCGGGTCGGCGCTTGGGCGGAACGCGTCATCGGTGGTGGCTCGTTCGCGCGCGAGCTCGACGCCCGGCGTTAGTCCTGCACCCTCCTTCGAGGGACGGCCGATCCGCAACGGCGTGCCGATTCGAGCTCCATGGGCCGCAAGCTCGCCGCGTTTGCGTCTCTCGTGTCCGCTGCGGGAGTCGCCGCCATTTCGGCACCCGCCACGGCGGTCGGTCGACCGGTCGTCGAACGTCCGGTGGACGGGTGGGCTCAGGTCGAGAAGGCTCACACCGGGAACCTGATCGCACGCGTTCGACCCGGCCATGTCGTCACGCTCCACTCCCGCCCGGCCGGTCCGGTCGTCGCACGCCTTGGCGCCACGACGAGGTTCGGTTCCGGTCGGTCGTTTGCAGTTTCGACAACGCGCAGTGACCGCTGGCTTGCGGTTACCGAGGCGGGGGTCGAAGGGAATCACACCGTGTGGGTCGACGCTCAGGCGGGTGGCCTCCGCTACGCGCGGACGCAGGTCGAGCTCGACGTCGATCTCTCCAGCCGCACGCTGACCGTTCGTCGCGGATTGGCTGTCGTACGACGAATCAGGATCGGAGTCGGCCGCGCGGGCTCAGCGACGCCGACAGGGCGCTTCGCCGTTACCGACAAGCTCAACGGCTCGGCTTTCAACTCCACATACGGTTGCTGCATCCTTGCCTTGTCGGCGACGCAGCCGAACCTGCCGCCCGGGTGGACCGGCGGCAATCGCCTTGCGATCCACGGCACGCTCTCGACGAGTGACTTCGGCCGCGCCGTCTCCGCCGGCTGCATGCACGCGCGCGATGCCGACCTCCGCTACCTGATGCGGCTCGTCCCGCTCGGCGCTCCGGTCGTCATTCGACCGTAAGCATCGGCTCGAGGCCGAGGAACGCGCCCATGCGCTCAGCCTCAGCCGCTAGCTGTTTGTGCTCGGCACGTTTGAGCTTCCTCGCAGGAGAGACGTTGAGCTCGATGCGCTTGCCGCCTCTCCTCTTCCTCTCCCAGAGGCCGGCCGCCACGCCGTTGACGAGCAGGAAGCGCACGCCTGCCGGCCCCTCGTAGCGACCACGCCCGTGTGCGGCGACCTGGTCTCGGACGGCCTCTGGAACGAGCTGCTCCCTCTCGCGGAAACCCATCACGTAAACGTCGTACTCTGGCAGCAAGCGGACGGTCGGCACCCCTTCGGCGAACTCGGTGTCACCGGCCAGGACGAAGGCGCGATGTCCCTCGATGTCGACCTCCTCGAGCTCCAGGCCATCGAAGGTCGCCGGCCCGAACCAGCTGCGGAAGTCGACGGTTCGTGCCGGGCCGTACGTGTGCAGATACCGACGACACACTGCGTCGAGGGCTTCCTGCTCGCCGACCGGTTCCAACTCCTCGATCCATTGATCCGGCCGGACGAAGGTGATCTTGTTTCCCTGCGGGGGGCCCTGGCACAGCTCCCCGGTGAAGAACGCGAACCCCGAGAGCAGCCGCCCCCGGTGCTTTGAGCCGACGCGACGCACAACTTCGGCCGCGAGCTCCTCCCGGAGCAGGCAGCGGCCGTCCAGAGCGTCCCACACAGCTCCACGTATCTCATTGACCTCATCCGCCGCGACGGGCGGATGCACGACGCCGGCGGGGTCCCGCCATTCCTCGAGCTCGTCTCGCGACCCGGCAACAGCACGCCGCGCCGCGAACCAGAGCGACAGCTCCCCAGCGGGGTGGAGATGCAGCGTGCCTCTCAGCGTCCAGGCCTTGACGAGCACCCGATCGCGCCAGAGAGCGTCCCGGACGTCCTGCCGCGTTATGCCGTCGACGCGTGACGCGAGCTGCAGCTCGGCGGATGCCTGAACCTGCGCATGGACGCCGCCAAGCTCGCGCACCACGTCGACAAGCTCCTGGCGTCGTGCTCGCCGCGTCAGCGAGCTACGCGCGAGACGCCGCGCACGAACCTCCTCCCAGGTCAGAAGAATCGTTCGCGATCCACGAGCTTGCCGCCGGTCAGCCACGCGAGGCCCCCGCGCTCGAGGATCTGGAGGTGCGCAGCGTCGGGATCGTCCTCGGCGTGATCTTCGCGGTACTTGTCGATCCACGCGCGCACCTCGGCCTCGGAGGCCGGGCGCGCAACGCGCTCCCCGTCGACCAGAATCGCGTAGCCGGGCATCAGCCGCCCGCCGCCGT
>UEXU01000090.1_pt1 | contig 10012 bp, 8 predicted proteins | sample 4301121 | NCBI WGS metagenome assembly UEXU01 (sample SAMEA4773174, study PRJEB27434) | metagenome | biome: 2259; feature: agricultural soil; material: soil | place: USA | collected 2014-09 | depth 0.25 m
GTCGGGGGCCGCCCGGAGGGGGGCGCCGGGGGCCGCGGGTCCGCTCGGCTGCCTCCTCGGTCTCGGGCTCGTCGAAAAAATCGAACTCGATGTCGGTATCGCGCTCGCTCATGCCCGAAAAAGGGGGGAATTCCAGCCGAAGCCGCGTTCACTCTAACCCGAGTGACGGCTGGTGAAGGACTTGCAACCGCCCTCGCCAACCCAGGAGGGCCGATGCCAAGCGCAGCCTCAGCGCTCGTCCAGAGCGAGCTCGTCCTCGGCCGCTATCGGCCCTTGCGTCCGCTTGGTAGCGGCGGCTCGGGCTCGGTCTGGCTCGCCCGCGACGAGCGCACCGGTCTGGACGTCGCTCTGAAGATCGTGCCCAGGGAGGGCAAGACGGCGGCTCGCGCCGAGCGGGAGGCCGAGGCGGCCGCACGCCTTCGCCATCCGGGCTGTCAACGGGTGTACGGCTTCGGCCACGACTCTCAGCACGTCTACATCGCGTACGAGTACGTGCCGGGCAGGACGCTCCGGGAGACACTCCGCGCCGGCGAGCTTGACGATGCGGCGGCGATCGAGGCGGCGATGCAGGTGCTCGACGCTCTCGCGCATGCGCATGCGCGCGGGATCGTCCACCGCGACGTGAAGCCTTCCAACGTCCTGCTCGCGGAGGGACGAGGCGTCTCTGCCCGCGTGCTCGACTTCGGCCTCGCGAAGATGCGCGAGGCCGAGACGCTGACCGCTCAAGGCGACGTGCCGGGAACGCTTGCGTACATCGCACCGGAGCGTCTGGCCGGCGAGTTGACAACCGAGGCCGCGGACGTCTGGGCGGTCGGCGTCATGCTGTGGGAAGCGCTCGCGGGCCGCCATCCGTTCTGGCGCAGCTCGCTGCTCGAGACAGCTCGCGCGATCGAGCGAGGAGCGCAGCCGCTCGAGTCTCTCCGGCCCGACCTGCCGCGCTCTGTACTCGGTGCGGTCTCGCGAGCGCTCGATCTCGATCCTGCGCGGCGGCCGAGCGCCGCAGCGCTCGCGGACACACTGCGTCTGGCCGGACGGAAGAGGAGGCACCGCACCCGAGGCCGGGGACCGGCCTTCGTGCTTCCCGCAGGTGCGCCACGGATCGCGCCCGCAGTGCTCGCCGCGCTCATTGCGGGTTGGGCGGCGTGGGCGATTCCCTTCTATCCCGCCGGCTGGGCGTTCGGGCTCGCCGCCCTTGCCGCGGGGGCCGTCCTGCTCCACGCTCGCGCAGGGCTGGCAGTGACACTTGCGGTCCCGATCCTGCCGCTCGGGAACCTCGCGCTCGGAGCGGCGGTGCTCTATGCCGTCGTCGCGCTCGCGCTGCTCCTCCTCTGCTGGCGTGAGCCGGAGAAAGGGCTGCTCGTATCGCTCGGCCCACTTCTCGCACCGCTCTTCGCGCTCGGCCTGCTGCCACTCGCCGGTCTGACCGTTCGATCCTCGATCCGCCGCGGGATTCTCGTTGCCACTGCCGTGCTGACGACGGGCATCGTCGCCGGCATCCGCGAGGCGCCTTTGCCGTTTGACGGGAAGGCCGCGCCGCACGGTCTCGGCCTCGCCGCGAGCGGGGACCCGTTCGACGTCGCCTCTGTCCTCTGGAGCGCCCTCCTCTCACGCCCGGCGCTCGCCGTCGAGTCTGTCGTCCTGGCGGCAGTGGCGGTCCTCCTACCGGTTGCCCGCACACGAGGTCTCTGGGCGATCGCTGCCCTCGGGGCGGGCTTCCTCGCGGCCTCGCTGCTCGCGGTTCCGAGCGTCGCTGCCGTCCCCCTCGTGCTCGCGGTTTGGGCAACCTGTATTGCCGTAGCCGTTCGTTAGCATCGATCGCCGGGTATCCCGGGTCACATGGTCCTCCGCGCACTCGAACATAAGATCGAGGCCCTCTTCGAAGGGATCTTCGGTCGCGCCTTTCGCACGAACGTCCAGCCGGTCGAGCTCGCGCGCAAGCTCGCCAAGGAGATGGACGATCACCGGACCGTCTCGGTCTCACGCGTGTACGTCCCGAACGAGTACACGATCTACCTCTCGCCGTCCGACCGCGACCAGTTCGCGAGCTACGAGGACAGTCTGCGTGGAGAGCTCCAGGAGTACCTTTCCCAACACGCACAGCGGGAGGAGTACGCCCTTCTCTCGTCACCGCGCGTCCTGCTCGAAACCGACGCCGACCTCGACCTCGGTGAGTTCGGCATCGCAACGCGCATGGCACAGCCCGATCGCGGGCACCGGGCCGCCGACGAGCCGGCGGAGGAGATCGCTCCCGGTTCGACGATGATCTACAAGTCCCGGACTCCGCCTCCGACCGAAGCCGTCTCCGCCGAAGAGCTCGGCATGGACAAGGAGGTCGTCGCGTTGACTGTGGACGGTGCGCGTCACGAGGTGAAGGAGCGGGCGCTGCTCGGCCGCTCCCGCGAGTGCGACATCCAGCTTTCTGACGCGAACGTTTCGAGGCGGCACGCGGAGCTGCGGCAGGAAGGGGCGTCCTACTGGATCGTGGACCTCGGCTCGACCAACGGGATCGAGGTCAACGGGAAGCGCGTGAAGCGCGCAAAGCTCCGCGACGGCGACAAGGTCAGGCTCGGCTCGACCGACGTCGTCTTCTCGCGGGAATCGGGATGATCTACGACTCGGCCGCGGTCGACGAGGTTCTGCTCGTCCTCAAGATCGCGTTCCTCGTCCTGCTCTACCTTTTCATCTGGCGGATCGTGCGGACCGGCAGCCGCGATCTGCGTGTGCCGCAGGAGAGCTTCATTCTCGCCCCTGCTTCGCCAGGCGGCGGCAAGGCCGCCCCTCGCCCGATGCTGGCGAAGGGTCGACTGGTGGTCGTGAAGAGCACGGATCTCGAGGCCGGTCATCGCTTCGAGCTCGACTCCGCCGTGCTCACGGTCGGCCGCGGACGTCACAACGACATCGCGATCCCACTGGACGAATACGCTTCGGCCAGGCATGCGCGCTTCGAGCCTCGTCAGGACGGCGTCTGGGTGCAGGACCTCGGCTCGACGAACGGGACCTTTCTCAACGGCGCACGGCTGGAACAGCCGAGGCGGCTGACGAAGGGCGATGTCGTGCGCGTGGGCGAGACCGACCTGAGGTTCGAGTCGTGAGCGGTCTTGGCTCAGTCGGCGCCATCACCAATCCGGGCCGAAGACGGCGACGGAACGAGGACGCCTATGTGATCGAGCCGCCGCTGTTCGCCGTCGCGGATGGCATGGGAGGCGCACAGGCGGGCGAGGTCGCGTCCCGTCTGGCCGCCGCCGCGCTCAAGGAGGGCGGCGCAGCCACAGGCGGAGAGCAGCGGATCGTCTCGCTGATCCAGGAGGCGAATCGGCGAGTCTACGACCGCTCCACTGCTGACCCCAACGTGTCGGGGATGGGGACGACCATGACCGTCGCGCTCGTCGAGGACGGCCAGGTGGCGTTCGGACACGTTGGCGACTCGCGCGCATACCTGCTCCGCGATGGATCGCTGGAGCAGTTGACGGAGGATCACTCCCTCGTCGCCGAGCTGATGAGAAGCGGCAAGCTCTCGCCTGAGGAGGCCGAGATCCACCCCCAGCGGTCCGTGATCACGCGAGCCCTCGGAACGGACCCCGATGTCGACGTCGACACGTTCACGATCGTGGCGCAGGCGGGCGATCTCTTCGTGCTGTGCTCCGACGGGCTGACGACGATGGTGCCGAACGACAGAATCCTCGACCTGATCGAGCGCCATCGAGGTGACATGGAAGGGGCGCTTCGGTCGCTCGTGAGTGCGGCGAACAAGGGCGGCGGCGAGGACAACATCACCGTGGTCGCGTTCGAGATCGTCGACACGACACTTGCGCGCGACGGCGACACGCGTGAGCAAGCCCTCCCTTCAGAGGATTCATCTCCGGCCGAGGACGACACGTTGACCGAGGCAGACGCGGTGGCCGTCGTCGACACGGCTGTCATTCCGGCCGAAGAGATTCATGCCCGGCCCGGGGGAGAGGACGGAAGCCGGCCGAACCGGGCCGCGCAGCTCCGCCACCTGCGTCGTAGGGCCGTGGCCTGGCTCGCGGTCATCCTCATCACGGTCGCGATCGGAGTCGTCCTGTACCTGAGGTTCGTGCGCTGAGCCTTCGCAACCGGGAGCTCGCCTTTCTGATCGCTGCTGGAGCGATGACGGCAGTCGGCTTCGCCAGCGTGTACATCGCGCGGAAGTCTGTCGTCTCGACCGCCTCGCTCACGTACGCGGGGCTCTTCTTTGGCCTCTACGTCGTTGCGCATCTCGTCGTGCGAGCGACCGTGCCTTTCGCGGATCCCTACCTGTTGCCGATCGTCGGCTTGCTGACCGGAGTCGGCCTGACCGAGATCTATCGGCTCAATCCGGACGATGCGTTCAAGCAGGCGGGGTGGATCGTGGTCGGCGTCGTGCTCTTTACGCTCGCCCTCTTTCTGCTGCGGCATGACTACCGCCGCCTCGAGACCTACAAGTACCTGTTCGGCCTCACGGCGATCGCGCTGCTCGTCCTGCCCATCCTGCCCGTGATCGGGCTGACGGTGAACGGCGCCCGCCTCTGGGTCCACGTCGGGCCGCTGCGCTTCCAGCCGGGTGAGCTGGCCAAGGTCATGCTGATCGTCTTCCTTGCTGGCTACATGCGGGAGAAGCGAGAGGTGCTCGCGCAAGGCCGCCTGAAGGACTGGGGGCCGCTGCTCGTGATCTGGGCCCTCGCGATGCTCGTTCTTCTGGAGACGAAGGATCTCGGCGGCGGCCTTCTCTACTTCGGCATCGTCCTCGCGATGCTCTACATCGCGACGGCACGAATCGGCTACGTCGCTGCAGGGCTCGGTCTCTTTCTTGTCGGCGCGATCGGCGTCTGGCGGGTGACGCCGCATGTGCGCGAGCGCGTGACGATCTGGCTGCATCCGTGGACCGACCACAAGGTCTACTGCCCGTTGTCGGGCCAGCTCGAGCTGCGGCAGAACTGCCAGAGCTTCCAGCTCGTGAAGTCCCTCTACTCGATCGGCAACGGTGAGTACGGGGGCACGGGGCTGGGCAAAGGGACCTTCCTCACCCTGCCCGCGGGCAACAGCGCGCCGCATCCGATCATCCCCGACCTGAACACGGACTTCATCTACTCGGCGCTCGCGCAAGAGCTCGGGTTGATCGGGGCAGCCGCGCTGCTGCTCGTCTACATGATCTTCGTCCTGCGCGGGATGCGCACGGCGTTGCTGGCCCAGGACGGGTTCTCGAAGCTCTTTGCCGCCGGTCTGACGTTCGGCTTCGCGCTGCAGACCTTCATCATCGTCGGGGGAATCCTGAGGATCATCCCGCTGACCGGCATCACGCTTCCCTTCGTCTCGTACGGCGGCTCGAGCGTGGTTGCCAACTTCTTAGTCCTGGCAGGGCTGCTGCTCGTGTCCAACCGCGCGAATCGAGAGATGCTGAGGTGAACAAACAGGTCTCTCAGATCGGCGTGGTCGGGCTCGTCCTGCTCGCAGCGCTCATTCTGGGCACGACGTACTGGCAGACCTGGGCGAATGCGGGCCTCGCCGACCGGCAGGACAACGAGATCCGCCTCGTCGCGCAGTTCACGATCAAGCGAGGAACGGTCTACGCCGGTGATCCTCGCACGCCGCTGGCAGTGAACGTTGCGAAGAAGATCGGTGGCCAGACGCTCTACTTCCGCCGTTACCCGACCGGCCCGCTCTTCTCCGACGTCGTCGGCTACTCCACACAGTCCCGCAACCGCACCGGCCTGGAGCGCTCGTACAACGACTATCTCACCGGCTCGAACGCCAATCTCGACACGGTCTTCCGGGCGGCGATCGACAAGCTCAAAGGATCGACCGTCACCGGCAACGATGTCGTCCTCACGCTTCGGCCGAATCTGCAGGCGCTCGCCAGGCGACTGATGCAGGGGAAGTGCGGCGCGGTCGTCGCGCTCGAGCCCACGACCGGACGCGTCCTGGCGATGGTGACCAATCCGACGTACAACCCGAACTTGATCGAGAAAAGGTTCAACCAGGCGACGCGCTCGAACGCGCCGTGTGGAGCACCGCTGCTGAACCGCGCCACGGCCGGGAGGTACCAGCCGGGCTCGACCTTCAAGATGGTCACGGCCGCGGCGGCGCTCGACACAGGTCGCTTCACACCCGACTCGCCCTTCTACGACCCCGGCTATTGCGTCGAGTACGGCAAGCAGGTACGTAACGCCGGCAACCCCGAGGCACCCGAGACCTTCGGCCATGTCAACCTGACGGCCGGTTTCGAGCACTCGATCAACTCCGTGTTCTGCAACGTCGGCAAGGCGCTCGGTGCGGGAACCATCCTCCGTTACGCGCAACGGTTCGGCTTCTACGCGCTCCCTCCGCTCGAGACTCCCGCCAACGAGCGCCTCGCGAGCGGGCTGTACAACCGCGGCAACCTCTTCAGGCCGAAGCAGCCACAGTTCCAGGTCGACCCAGGTCGCCTCGCATTCGGTCAGGAGCGGCTCCAAGTCACGCCGCTCCAGATGGCGATGGTGGCCGCGGCGATCGCCAATCACGGCGTCCTGATGCGGCCACAGCTCGTGGAACGCGTGGTCTCGCCCTCCGGGAAGACGATCACCCACCTGAAGCCGCAGGTGCTGAGCAACCCGATCAAGCGCCAGACGGCCGACGAACTGACGCAGATGATGGAGCTCGCGGTCACCGGCGGCACCGGCACCGCGGCCCAGATCCCCGGTGTCCGCGTCGCAGGCAAGACCGGAACGGCCGAGATCGGCCGCGGGAACATCCATACGACCTGGTTCGCCTGCTTCGCCCCGGCCGAGGCCCCGCGCATCGCCATCGCGGTCGTCGTCGAGAACCAGAACGGCGGCTTCGGCGGCACCGTCTCCGCGCCGATCGCGAAGCAGATCATGGAGGCGCTGCTTCGGTAGGGGCGAATCCCTACCCTGCAGAGGCGCAGCCATGGCTGTTTCGGACACACTGATCAACACGCTCTTCGACGGGCGCTACCGCATCATCCGCAAGCTCGGAGCCGGTGGGATGGCGAACGTGTACCTCGCCGAGGACGAGGTCCTCGGCCGCCGGGTGGCGATCAAGATCCTCAACGACCGTCACGCCGGTGACGACCAGTTCGTCGAGCGCTTTCGCCGCGAGGCCAAGAACGCCGCCGGGCTCTCCCACCCGAACATCGTCTCCATCTACGACCGCGGCGAGGCCGAGGGCACCTATTACATCGCGATGGAGTACCTCGACGGGCGATCGCTCAAGGAGCTGATCGTCGCGCGTGGCCCGGCGCCCATTCACCTCACGATCGACTACGCGCGGCAGATCCTCGCGGCGATCCGCTTTGCGCATCGCCACGGCATCGTTCATCGCGACATCAAGCCGCACAACGTGCTGGTCGACGGAGAAGGCCGCCTGAAGGTAACCGACTTCGGGATCGCGCGGGCAGGCACGAGCCAGATGACGGAGGCCGGCTCGATCATCGGCACTGCGCAGTACCTCTCGCCCGAGCAGGCGAAGGGCGCGCCGGTCGACGAGACCTCGGACCTGTACTCCGTCGGCGTCGTGCTCTACGAGCTGCTGACCGGTGTCGTGCCGTTCAGCGGCGACACGCCGGTGGAGATCGCGATGAAGCATCTCTCCCGCATACCCGAGCCACCGTCGTCGAGGCGGGCCGAGGTGCCACGGGACCTCGACCTGATCGTGATGCGTGCGCTCGCGAAGGATCCCTCCGAGCGCTACCACAGCGCGGAGGAGATGGACGCGGACCTCAAACGCGTCGCCAAGGGCGTTGCGATCTCGCCGGCAACCGAGGAGGCCGCAACGGCGATCATCGCGCGCCCTCCGCCTGCGCCGACGGCGGTGACCGAGGCGAGAACAGGCGTGCGGGAGGTACCGCCGTTCGCGCCGCCGCCCGCGTACTACGACTACGAGGAGCCTCGCAGGCGTGCCTTCTGGCCATGGCTGATCGCCCTTGTCTTCGTGGTCGGGGCGATCGTCGGCGGCTACTTCCTCTACGACCAGATCCAGCACCAGCTGAGCGGCTCCAAGACAGTCGCCGTCGAGGACTACGTCGGCATCAGGGAGATCGACGCGGTCAAGAGGATTCGCCGCATCGGTCTCAAGTGGCAGGTGGTTCGCCAGCCGAACGCGGATCCGCGGTTTCCGGCGACGTATGTCTTCCGGCAGAGCCCGCAGCCCGGCGAGCGCACGCAGAAGGGCAACTACGTCACCATCTACAGCTCCACCGGCCCGCCGAAAGCGAAAGTGCCCAACGTGGTCGGCGAGTCGGTCGATCGCGCGCTCTCCGACCTGCAGGACGCGAAGCTGAAAATCAAGACGGTCCAGGTCGCGTCGGACAGGCCGCAGGGGGAGGTCGTCTTGCAAACACCGAGTGCGGGCGCGGTCGTGGCCGAGGGCTCGAGGGTGACAGTGCAGGTCTCGAAGGGACCGCAACCCGTTGCTGTCCCCGATGTGACCGGCTCGAGCTTCGACAGCGCCACGTCGGCGTTGCAGGCCAAAGGCTTCGCCGTCGCCCGCGGCCCTGACGTCGAATCCGACCAGCCGAAGAACACCGTCGTCGACCAGAGCCCGGCCGGCGGCACGCTGCAGGCGCCGGGGACGACGATCACGCTCCGCGTCTCCAAGGGCCCGAAGACGACGACGGTCCCCGACGTGACGACTCTCTCCCAGAGCGACGCTCAGGCACAGCTCACCACCGCCGGTTTTCGAGTCCGCATCGTCTCTCAGCCGGTCAGCGATCCGACGCAGGATGGAATCGTGCAGACGCAGAACCCTGCAGGCGGCTCCCAGGCGGCGACCGGCAGCACCGTGACGATCGCCGTCGGCAAGTTCACCGCCACGGCGATCGAGCCGTGACTCGCACGCGGGTCGCCGTCCTCGCCGGCGGCCGCTCGTCCGAGCACGACATCTCGCTCGCGTCCGCGCGCTCCGTGCTCCAGGCGCTCGACCCCGACAGCTACGAGGTCGTAACGGTCGCGATCGGGCGCGACGGCCGCTGGGAGCTCGGCTCGGGTGACGGGTCGGTCGCCGAGACCTTGCCCGTGCCGGCCGCGAATGCTCCGGCGACACTCGGCGCGGTCGACGTCGTCCTGCCGATTCTGCACGGGCCCTTCGGCGAGGACGGAACCGTGCAGGGTCTGCTCGAGCTCGCCGGAATTCCGTACGTCGGTGCCGGCGTCGCGGCGTCCGCGCTCTGTATGGACAAGGATCTCTTCAAGAAGGTTCTCCGCGACAGTGGCATTCCCGTGGCGCGGCACATCGCGCTGAGGGTCGGCGACGCGATCGCGAATCCATTCGGATTTCCGTGCTTCGTCAAACCGGCGAGGCTCGGGTCCTCCGTCGGCATCACGAAGGCGCACGACGGAGGCGAGCTGGAGGAGGCAGTCGCGCTCGCGTTCCGCCACGACGACAAGGTCCTGGTCGAGGAGTTTCTGGCCGGGATCGAGGTCGAGGTCGGCGTGCTCGGCAACCTCGAGCCGATCGCATCGCTTCCCGGACAGATCGTTCCGCTCGGCCACGAGTGGTACGACTTCGCAGCCAAGTACGACGAGGGGGGAATGCGGCTCGTGATTCCGCCGGACCTACCCGAGGAGGTGATCGAGCAAGCGCAGAGGACCGCGGTCGAGGCCTTTCGCGTCACCGACTGCGAGGGCATGGCGCGAGTGGACTGCTTCGTCCTCGACGGACAACGCGTTGTGGTCGGAGAGCTCAACACGATCCCGGGCTTCACCGCCACGAGTGTCTACGCGAAGCTCTTCGAAGCATCGGGTATCGCGTACGACGAGCTGTTGCGGCGGTTGATCGAGCTGGCGATCGAGCGCCACGAGCGGCGCGCCGCGCTCGAGTACTAGTAGAAGGCGCGCGCTTCGTTGACGTGCGCGACGCTGCCGCCCGGCGGCAGCTTGGTGATCCAGATGACGTAGTACTCCATCGGGCCTCCGTTCGAGTGCACCTCGAAAGTCGTGAGTCCGGCGACGGTCCCGGACGCCGACACGGCCGTGAACGGCCCGGAGAGGTTGTTTCCCGCCCTGATCTCGGCCGTGAA
>UEXU01000115.1_pt1 | contig 9846 bp, 8 predicted proteins | sample 4301121 | NCBI WGS metagenome assembly UEXU01 (sample SAMEA4773174, study PRJEB27434) | metagenome | biome: 2259; feature: agricultural soil; material: soil | place: USA | collected 2014-09 | depth 0.25 m
CGGTCGGCCGCATTCAGCAGCACGGGCATCATGTCGGCCCCACGGAGGTGCCCGAAGATTCCGTCCGCACAGGTTGATTCGCCGAACTCGCGCACTCGATCGGCGCGAACTCCGGGCCCGGCAACGACGAACGGCACCGGGTCGCCGGAGTGGATGACATCCGGGAAGGCCGGAGTCGCGTGATCGCCGGTTAGGCACACGATCGCCTCAGCGGTGGGGAGATCTCCCAGCGCAGAATCGAGCGTCTCGATCATCGCCCGCTTCTTCGTCGGGTCCTTCGTGTGACCGGCAGCATCCGCACTCTTCACGTGGCAGAAGACGAATGTGTCCCCTGCCTGGAGTCGCTCGCGCGCGAGCCGCACACGACCGCGAAGGTCTCCCGCAGGATCGTCCGTCTCCGGCTCGTCGCGCGCACTGAGGCCGACTGCGAGCGCCAGCCCGCGCAGAAAGGCAGAGCTCGCGACGAACGTCCCCCGTAACCCGTGCCGTTGTTCGAAGGTCGGGACCTCTCTCGGCCGGCCCCACCACTTCAGCGTGATCACGTTGAAGCGTTCACCGTCGAGCCGTCGCATCACCTCTCGGCTCCACTCCTCCGCGGCACGTGCCGTTCGCTCCGCCTCGGGACGGACCGGTTGAGGCCTGAGCACCGGATGACGGTCTCGGAAGAACGCGTCTGTGTCGCTGACCCATTCGCTCGCTCCACCCGATATGCGCAGGACGGCCTCCCCGCGCCAAACGTGCGTCAGCGAGAAGGTCAGACCGTCGACCGTGATCCCGTCGCAAGACTCGACCAGGCGCTCTGCCTCTTCGGCATCGCGTTCGGGATCGGGCCGCCCAGTCAGCCACCAGCCTCCGTCGCGGCGCTCGGCGGGGCGTAGGGCGGCGTACGCGAACACCTGGCTCGAGTCGACGTCCTGCCGCCGTCCGAGCGCCTCGAACACCGCGCGCCCAGGAAACTCGTCAGTCCGGTAGCCGAGCATCGACCAGTGGGCGACCTCACTGGACGGAGCGCGGCCGGGACCGATCGCGTACATCACGCCGCACGACCCCGACGCGCAGAGGCGGTCGAGGTTCGGCGTCGTTGCGGCCTCCAGTCCGGTGAGCCCGCCGAGCGACTCGTGGGCGCGGTCGGCCAGGCCGTCGAGGAGAAACACGACGATCGGATGCATCTAGGCCGGCAACTGTGGCACTAGACGGCGAGGCGATCCAGTGACCTGATCACGCGAGCAACGCCGGGCGGCACGAGTGCCTCCCACTCGCCGCCTTCGCGCATGGCAGCTCGCACGTCGGCGCCGGAGATCTCCTTCCCGACACCCTCATCGAGGACCTCGACCTCGTATCCCGCCTCGCGCATGCGCTCGAGCTTCGTTCCGCCCCAGTCGGAGAAGAGCCGGAGGTACTGCGTCACACCTCGGGGAACGTACGCGTCCCAGAGCTCGGGCTCGTTGACCGGAAAGGGGATCACGTGCGCGCGAATGCCCTCGTCGTCGGCGACTGCGCGCACCATCAGCAAGCGTTCGACATAGCTGAACGGGTTCGACTCGGGGAGATGCCTGAGGGGGTCGCTTGGCTCCTCTCTGATTCGCGACGGGTCGGGATTCGTGATTCCGACGAAGACCTCGTCGGACCGGGCCGCGGCGCCGCGAAGGTACTCGAGATGACCGTTGTGAAAGGGTTGGAACCGCCCGTGGATCATGCCGCGGGTCACTCGACGATGACTCCGGCACCCTCCTCAACCTGGCCGATTCGCCGGATGAACAGCTTGCGGGCACCGAACTCGGCCTCGAGCGCCGCGCCGCGCTCGGCCGGAATGGAGACGAGCAGCCCGCCTGCGGTCTGGGGATCGAAGCCGAGCGCATCGAGCGCGTCCGGCAGCCCCATCGTCGTCACATGCGCGGTCGTGAAGTCGCGGTTCCTCGGGTCCCCGCTCGTGCGGACGCCCTGCCGCGCGATGTCGAGCGCTCCGTCGATCGCGGGGAAGCGCTCCGATTCGAGCCGGATGAGCACGCCGCTGCGTTCGGCGACCTCGCGGGCATGACCGAACAGCCCGAAGCCCGTCACGTCGGTGACCGCGTTCGGTTCGGCTCCGCGCAGCACGTCGGCGGCATCCTTGTTGAGCGTTCGCATCCAGTGGATCGCTCGCTCGAGCTGCATCTGACCGGCGAGACCCTTCTTGTACCCGGTCATGATCAGCCCGGTTCCGAGCGGCTTCGTCAGAAAGAGTGCATCTCCGGGCCGTGCTCCGTTCTTCGGCCAGATGCCGTCCGGGCTTACCGTGCCGACCACCGCGAGCCCGTACTTGGGCTCGGCATCCCTGATCGTGTGCCCGCCCGCAAGCAGACCGCCCGCTGCGCGCACCTGTGCGTCTGCTGCAGCGAAGATCTCCGCGAGCATCTCGAGCGGGAGCTCCTCGGGGAAGGCCGCGATCGACAGGGCCAGCAACGGCGAACCGCCCATCGCGAAGACGTCGTTGAGGGCATTCGTCGCCGCGATCGCGCCGTAGTCACCAGGATCGTCGACGATTGGTGGGAAGAAGTCGAGCGTGAAGATCAACGCGCGCTCCTCATCGAGCCTGTACACCGCGGCGTCGTCGGCGGGTGCCAGCCCGACCAGCAGGTTCTCAGCCTCGACGGGGACGAAGCCCGCGAGGAGCTGCTCGAGCCGGGCAGCCGAATATTTCGCCGCGCACCCGCCGCACGATGCGAGATCTGTGAGCTTGACGCGACCGGTCTCGGTATCCAAGGCGGCTCCTCCTCGTCTCTGAACCGGGAAGGGTAGGGATCTCCTTCCAGTTCGTCTACAGACTGCGTTCAGTTCAAACCTGTTACGAACGGGCCGGAGCCGGTATTCCCGCTGCAGAGGAGAAAAGGCACGCGGGGGAACCAGTGGTTCCCCCGGTGCCTCAGGGGAGAGGAGGAGCCTTGACGGTTCCCCCGCTGCCCAAGTTCTCCACGTACGGTGCCGAACCTTCCCAGTTGCAAAGATGAGCCATGCAGAAAGCAGCGCTCGTCACAGGCGGCTCCTCGGGCATCGGGCTCGCGATCGCACGCACGCTGCGTGACGAGGGGTTCGCACTGACGCTCGTGTCGAGGACGCGCGACAAGGTCGAGAAGGCAGCTGCCGAGCTCGAGTCCCTGGCGGTCACCGCGGATGTTGCCAAGGAGGACGACTGCCGGCGCGCCGTCGACGAGCATCGCGAACGGCACGGGCGCCTCGACGTCCTCGTCAACTCGGCCGGCACCGGCATCGCGGGCCCGATCGACCAGGTGCCCACGAAGTACCTCGATCTCCAGCTTGCAGTGAACCTCCGCGGCACGATGCTCGTCACCGCCATCGCGCTGCCGCTCTTGCGGGAGTCTCACGGCCTGATCGTGAACCTAGCGTCGATCGCCGGGACGATGGCCACCCCGCAAATCCCTGTCTACGGCGCGACGAAGGCGGCCGTGATCCAGTTCACGAACACGATCAACCACGCGGAGGAGGAGCACGGCGTGCGGGCGACCGCGCTCAGTCCTGGTTTCGTCGACACGCCGATGACCGATTGGGCGCCGGTGCCGAAGGAGCAGATGATCCGTCCGGAAGACTGCGCCGAAGTCGTCCGAGCCTTGCTCCGCCTGAGTCCCTCGGCGCGGCTTCCGCATGTCGTGATCGAGCGGGTCGCGGCGGAGGAGTTCGGAGCCTGAGCCCTAGTTGGTCTCAGTCCTGAGAGCGGGTCGGCTTGACCCGCTGACGGGCGACGTAGCGATCGACCGCCTCTTGATGAACGCGTAGCACGCGTCCGACGCGCACGGCGTCGAGCCTCCCGTCGTGGATCAACCGACGGATCGTCTCGGGATGAACGCCGAGCTGATACGCGACGTCCCGGACACTCACCAGTGCCGCAGTTTCACCGCCTTCCGAGGACACGATCGACCCACAGCCTCGCAGGTCCGCGGGGATGCCGCTATGACAAGAGACGTCGGACGGCGGCCGCGAGCTCCGCCGTCGAGACCGACCCCTCGAACTTCGCCCTGATCAACCCGTCGCGGCCGACGAGGAAGGTCCAGGGCTCGGAAGGAAGATTCCATTCGCGCACCCAGCGGTTCTCACCGTTCTGCGGATTGTTTGCCCGATAGATCTCAACGTGGATGAAGCGGATGCGCGAGCCGGAGAACCTCTGTCGCACGCGATCGACGACATCGACGACCGGACCGCAGGTCCGACTCGTGCAATAGCGCGGTGTTGCGAACGTGACGACGAAGGGAACGTGCGCGGCGAGCGACCCCGCGATGGAGTAACGCAAGAGGTCCCGGTCGGGAGGCACACGAGTGGTCAGCTCTTCGAGGTTGCCACCGGTGCTTGCGAGCGTCGGCGTCCGCGAGGGATAGGCCCGGCTACCGATTGCGGGCGACGCGGAATGGCTCTTGACGAGCAACTCGCGGAGCGCCCCGACTCTGGCAGAGCCCAGCGGTCGGACCACCAGGTAGTAGGAGCCGGGAGTCGCTACTCGTAGTTCCGCGACGTACAGTGCCCTCACCTCTTGATCCGACGAGACGCCGGCAACGCCAACCGGCTCGAGCCGCGCAATGGCTTGCTCGAACGGCTTCTGGTCCCGCGAGCGCGCAATCCACACGCGCGCGCGCGGAGGAGCGACGACGCGGCCTCGATCATTCACCACGAGGAAGGTGATTCGGATCTTTCCCGGCGAAAAGTCGGAATTTCCCGGAATCAAGGCCGCCGTTTCTCCGGAGCCCTTCAGGAGGGCGTCGAGCGACCCAGGACTCGGCGCGCGTCGACTCGAGCGCTCGGATGACGAGCCACAGCTTGCCGTCAGCGCGACGAGCGCGAATGCGGCGAACCAGACGCGCACATTTTCACTCTAGATCTCGTGGCCGTCATGCGGCCCGACCGGCAGGAACTGGAGAGCCGGCAGGAGGGCGGATGCGATGAGGACTGCGAGCACTACGAAATAGATCAAGCGGGCTTTGGACACGGGATCACCTCCCTTCGTCGGTTAGAAGCGGACGTCTTGGAGTGCGTCGGCAGCCTGGCGATAGAGCCGGGCCGCGGTTCTGTCGTCGCCGCGCCGCGCCGCCAGGTCGCCCTGCGCAACCCATGCCGAAGCGCGGTGGCTGGCAGACGAAAGCTGGTCGTAGGCACGCTCCCCCGCGCCGAAGGCCTCCTCGGCCTCGTCCAGACGGTCTTGCTCCAGCAGCGCGCGTCCGAGAACGAGCTGCGCGTTGCCGATCTCCGAAATCTCGTCCTCGCGCTCGCCGAGCAGCTCGAGCGCATACCGAGCCTGCTCCTCGGCCCGCGAGACATCACCCGTGCGGAGATGAACCTGCGCGATCCCGTTCACGGCGTGAGCGGCCTCCACGTCGTTGCCGACTTCGAGCGCGATCCGAACTGCGTCCTTGAGGAATGCGATCGCCTCGTTGGGATGGCCGAGCAGGAAGTTGATACCCCCGAGGTTGTTGAGCAGCCGGCCGAGATTGCCGCGATCGGAAAGCTCTTCGTACGCCGCCTTGGCGCGCTCCGCATATGTGCGAGCAAGGACCCAGTGACCCTCACGGTCGGCGATGATCGAGGCCTGGAAGTAGACGTCGGCGGCGGTTCGTCGGTCGTTGAGGCCCTCGGCCAGCTCCAACGCCCGCTCGACGTCCTCACGTGCGGCCTCGAGATCACGGCGCCGGCGATAGCAACGCGATCGCCAGGCGAGAATGTTGGAGCGCAGCTGGTCGGATGGAAGCTCGGATCGTTCCGCGAGCTTCAATGCCTCGTCGAAGAGGCCGATTGCAGTCTGGATGCTGTTGAGCTTGTACCGTGCAACGGCCAGCCTGAAGACGACGTCGGCCCGCTCGATGTCCGAAAACTCCGTACGCTCGCTGAGCCCTCTGGCACGCTCGAGCAACGCAATCGCCTCGCGAACCTCTCCCCCGCGCATGCGCACCGTCGCCTCGCCGGACAGGACTCGGACCTCTAGCTCAGGGAGCCCGGTCGCGAGCACGGCGGGGCGAATGCTCTCGAACTGCGCAAGAGCCTCGTCATTCCGACGTGCCTCGAGCAGAGCGTCGGCCCGCGCCAGACCGGCGTCGACACGGCCGCGGTCATCTGCCGAAACACCGTTGGCGAGGAAGCCGGCATCGACGCCGAGCCGCTCTGCCAACCAGGCGATCGTCTCGTGGGTGGGCCTCGTCTTTCCCCGTTCGATCTGGCTGACGTATTCCTTGGAAAAGCGGTCTCCTGCCAGCTCAGTCTGGGTCATTCCCCCGGCAACGCGAAGCTGGCGCAGGCGCTCGCCGAGACGGAGCCCTGCCTGCGCGGCCAGGACTCGCCCTTGCTGACGGATGGCGGTCAAGTCAGAGATGTCCGAGGAAGTAGACGACATGGTTCACGAAACTTCAACCTGTCCATTGGAGCATCCCCCAAATGGGCGATGTTTGGCCGGAAAACGAGTGAAGCAACCTTAACCGAAATCACTTGACCGAGCTACTTGACATGCCTACGAAGGCCCCCTACAGTGAGGCCATCTTGCAACCGAGCCAGACGCCAGGGTCGGCTGCAGGAGGCGCTTCACCCGGTGGGCATCCCGACGGGGCGTGGCTGGGCCGCAGAGCCAAGTTCCGGCGATAACCACCAACAAGGGCGGAGCGCCGAGAAAGGGATCGACCCCCCGGAGCCGCAGCCGGGGGGTCTCCTATTTGAAGGGGAGCAGAAGCGTTGCTCCTGCTCCCCTTCTTTGCGGCGTCGGTGAGGCGACGTGTTAGTGGGGCCCCCCGCCGGGCAAAGCCCGGCTTCCGCGGCGGCTGGTCGTGGTCTGCCTCTCGTTCGAGCATCCGGCCGGCGCGGCCGAGGCGGCGCGCCGGCCAGTGACCACCCCGCGAGGGCAGACCTGCTCGCGACGGACGGAGCCATTGCTTCCGTCCGTCCGAACCGGTCTAGAACAGCCTGGAGCCGCGAAGCCGGCCAAGCCGCCAACCATGGCCGGAGCGGTTCGTGCAAGTCAGCCCAGTCGACCGGCTCACGCACCTCCAGAAGGTACCGAGGGTCCACGTCCGTCGGTAGCGGAGTAAGCGTCCCGGCGCCTGGTCCCGGTAGCCGCGGTTTCGAGCGTAGAGGCGTCTCTGGGCTCGTCCACGGCGCGTCATGTCGAGCGTGAGCCCGTCCACTGGCCGCCAACAGATGAGGTCAAGCGGCGGCTCTCCCTCCGAAACACAGCAACGTTGGAGCCCGCGCGGCCCGACGCGTCGAGGGGGGACGAAGATGGGAGTGTGCTCTGAGGAGGTTGGTCTCAGGCGCCGACGGCCGGCTGCTCCGCCGTGCGGCGGGGCTCATCCTCGACCTTGCGGATCGTCGCGACCGCGACGAAGGCTCCGAAGAGCAGGATGCCCGCACCGACATGCAGAGCCCTGTGGTAGCCGTTGACGAACTCCACCGGGTAGGCGGGATCGAAAGGCTTGACGCTCACGCGCGTTGCGACGAGGGCGCCCATGATCGCGATCCCGAGCGAACCTCCGACCTGGCGCATGCTGTTGATCACCGCCGAACCGACGCCCGCCTTCTCCACGGGAACCGAGGACATCGCCGTCGCGGTCGTCGGCGCCATCACGATTGCCATGCCCACGCCTCCGACGACCAGCCCGGGAACGATGTCCCACCAGGTCGAGCTCGTGCCGAGGGTCGCGAACAGAAGGAGCGAGCCGGTGAGGAGCGTCATACCGGCCGCCATCAACCAGCGCGCTCCGAGGCGGTCCGAGATCCTGCCGGCGATGGGGGCGACGAAGATGATCAGCATCGTCATCGGGAGGAAGGTTGCGCCCGTCTTGATCGCTCCGTAGCCGAGGACTCGCTGGAGGAAGAGTGAGTTGAAGAAGAAGATGCCGAACATCGCGAGGCCGACCAGGAACATCACCGTGTTTGCGCCGGAGAAGGTGGGATCGCGGAAGAGCGTCAGGTCGAGCATCGGGAGTCGCTGGTTCAGCTCGAGGATCACGAAGACCGTCAGCGCCACGGCAGCCAGTGCGAAGAGGCTCAAGACGCGAGTCGACAGCCATGCGTGACTGTTTGTCTCGATCAGGCCGTAGGTGAGCGCGAACAACCCGATGCCGGAGCTCAGAAGGCCTGGTAGGTCGAGTCTCTGTTCCCGTGATGTGTCTCTCGTCTCGTCGACGAAGATGCGTGCGGCGAGGACGCCGCCCACGCCGACGGGGATGTTGATGAAGAAGATCCAGCCCCAGTTGATGTCCTGAGTGAGCAGGCCCCCCACGAGCGGGCCGATGGCGAGCGCCAACGCCGAGACGCCCGCCCAGATGCCGATCGCGGTACCGCGCTGTCGCGGCGGGAAGGTCGCGGTGATGATGGAGAGCGTCGCGGGGTTCATCAGCGCGGCTCCGACGCCCTGAACGGTACGCGCCGCTATCAGCGAGGCCGCCCCGCCCGCGAGGCCGCACCAGAGCGACGAGCCCGTGAAGATGATCAGGCCCGCAATGAAGATCCTTCGTCGTCCGAGCAGGTCGGCGAGCTTGCCACCGCTCAACAGGAGGACGCCGAACGTCAGCGCGTAGGCATTGACGACCCACTCGAGCTCCGAGGTGCTGATGCCGAGGTCATTCTGTATCGCCGGCAGCGCGACGTTCACCACCGTGTTGTCGAGCATGATCATGAAGAGGCCGATCGCAACCGCAACGAGCGTCCACCACTTGCGGTTCTCGGGAGCGAACAGCCGAGCCCTCACGCGGACTAGGTTAGAGATCCTTGCCCGGGCAACGCCGTGCGGGTAGCCGTACCCTTGTCGCGCAGTGAACGACTTCGTCTGGACGCCCAGCAGAGAGCAGATCGAGACCGCCAACGTGACGCGCCTCGCGCGCAGGCTCGGCGTCGAGCACTACCGGGACCTGCATCGGATCTCGGTCGACGAGCCGGAGCGGTTCTGGCCCGAGGTGATCGCTGACCTCGGGCTCGAGTTCACGCAACCCTGGGAAAGCGTCCTCGACACGTCACGTGGAGTCGAGTGGGCCACCTGGTTCAACAGCGGCAAGCTGAACCTTGCCTGGAACTGCGTGCACCGGTGGGCCGCCGGCGAGCTGGGCGACCAGGAAGCCGCAGTGTGGCACCCCGAGCACGGCGACCGCGTGTGTCTAACGTGGCGTGAGCTCTCAGACGAGATCTTCCGGCTGGCCGAGGGACTGGCATCGATCGGGATCGGAGCCGGAGACACCGTCGGGATCTTCCTGCCCATGTCACCGGAGGTCGCGATCGCGTCCCACGCGTGCGCGCATCTCGGCGCCGTTCAGGTGCCGATCTTCTCGGGCTTCGCGGCGCCGGCGATCGCAGCACGACTCGCCGACGCGAAGGCAAAGGCCCTGATCACTGCCGACGGCTCGCTTCGCCGGGGACACCTCGTGGCGATGAAGGAGATCGCCGACGAGGCGCTCCGCGAAGCGCCAACGGTCGCTCACACCATCGTCTGGCGCCGTCTCAACCTCGAGGACGTTCCGATGACCGTCGGCCGTGACCGCTTCTGGGACGAGCTCGTGGCAAACACATCCGGAGACCTACCGCCGACACAGGTCGATTCGGAGCATCCCTACCTCCTTGCCTACACGTCGGGGACGACCGGCAAGCCCAAAGGCGCCCTTCACGTCCAGGCGAGCTTCCTGGTCTCGATCGCACGGGAGGTCGCGTACCAGACGAATGTGAAGGTGGGCGACCGCATTCATTTCGCGACCGACATGGGCTGGATCATGGGCCCCTGGACCGTTGTGGGCGGCGGCGCCTGCGGTTCGACCATCGTCTACACGGAAGGAGCTCCCGACTTCCCGGCCGACCGTCTCTGGACGCTGGTCGAAGCAGAGCAGGTGACCCTGC
>UEXU01000210.1_pt1 | contig 9781 bp, 11 predicted proteins | sample 4301121 | NCBI WGS metagenome assembly UEXU01 (sample SAMEA4773174, study PRJEB27434) | metagenome | biome: 2259; feature: agricultural soil; material: soil | place: USA | collected 2014-09 | depth 0.25 m
TACCGCGACAACTGCAAGGTCGCGCAGCCGCTGTCGGGCAAGAAGGACGACGGCACCCAGGAGACCCTGATCTCAGCGCTGCCGCCGGCTCCGCTCACCCAGCGCCGCCGGCTCCCAGACGACCGCACCGAGATCGGCCGCAAGTTCCGCGTCGGCGAGTACGAGGGCTATATCCACGTCGGTCTGTTCGAGGACGGGACGCCCGGCGACATCTTCGTCGACATCGCCAAGGAAGGGACGACGCTGGCAGGGCTGATGAACAGCTTCATGATCAGCGTCTCGCTCGGCCTGCAGTACGGCGTGCCGCTCGAGGTGTACGTCTCCAAGTTCGCGCACATGCGGTTCGAGCCGAGCGGGATGACGAACGACCCGGACATCCGCGCCGCCAAGTCGATCGTCGACTACATCTTCCGCTGGATGGGAAAGCGCTTCCTCACGGTCGACCAGCAGGAAGAGGTCGGGATCATGACGGCGGAGGTGCGAGCCCGCCTGGCTGAGGGCTATCGCAACGGGGGCGACGCACCCGCAGCTCCTACCGTGCCGGTCGAGGCAGCACCCCCCGGACAGACCGCGCTCTTCAACGCCTTCGAGGACGCACAGGAGTGCGCCAAGTGCGGCGGACGGATGGTGCGGACGGGCTCCTGCTACACGTGCCGCGACTGCGGGACGAACACGGGCTGCAGCTGAGCTGTTCTTGACTTCCACCCGAACCTGACCTAGGGTCAAGCCACCGAACGGCCCCGCTCCGCGGGGCCGTCGTCGTTCTCTCAGGGAGGTTCCCATGGTGCGCCACCAGGTGCAATTCGTGCTGCGGTTCGGGGTGTTCGAGGAGTTCCTGCGGATCCTCGAGCGCTTGCAATCGATCGAGCAGCGCCACGGATGGGTCGAGCAGCGGTGCTGGCGCTCGACGCTCGGCCGCATGAACCAGCTCCTGATCGAGCACGAGTATCCGGACCGGCGCGCCTACGATGCGCAGCGCGACAGGTATCGCGATGCGAACGACGCCGAGTTCAGAACGGCGCTCGACGCGCTCGCGCAGCTGATGGTGCCGGCGACCGCGACGGAAGCGCTCGTCGAAGAGCTCTAGGATCAGCGGGCGGCCGCCAGGACAGCGCGTGCGTACCGTTCGACGGCGGCACGGCTGGGCGTGCCGGCCGGGAGCTCGGCCGCGAACGCCGTCGTGCCCGGGAGGCGGTGGTTCTGCCAGTTGATGGCGCTACCTGCGAGCGGCGGCAGGCGCCGGTAGGGCAAACCCGAGACTGCAGCAAAGCGATGCTCGACCGCGGCGTCTCCACCTGACGCGTACACGAGATTCAGGTGTTGATGGAACCAGACGGATACGACCGGCCGGATCCGCAGGATCAGGCGATAGGCAATCCGAGCCTCGGGCTCGGACAGCGGGCGCGGTCCCGAGTCGAAGACGCCGTTCAGTGGTCGCCAGTGGTAGGGAAAGTTGCGGTTCAGGTCGACGCCGTCGGCGTTGCCGCGCGTGTTCGCGGCCCGGCCGTCGGGATTGAGGACGGGCACAATCCAGAGGTCGAGGTCGGACGGAGCGAACTGCTCGAGCCGCCTTGCGACCGCGATTCCGGCGGGCTCGTTGCCGTGGATGCAACCGACCACGAGTACGGGCGTTCCTCGCCGAGCTCCGGTCTCGACCGCGACGATCGGCCGCCCGTCGACCGACCGGCCGAGCTGGACCGTCCTCTTCATCGTCCCCGCCGTTGCGCCCGGCGCGAGCGCCAAGCACGCGAGAAGCACGACGGTGGGGGCTGGCCTCATCGTGCGACGGCGAGGATGTGCAGGGAAGCGCCCTTGCTCTTCGGCAGCAGCGTCATGTACGCGCGTTGATAGCACCATGGTCACTCCCCGGCGGCCAGCCAGCCGGCCAGCGGTCTCGACTCTCCCCCTTTGCAAGCGAGAAGCCGACGCGAGCGTGACTTGGACAGTTGTCCAGCGACCGCGAGACAAAGGTCGGTTCAGCGCGCGGTCGGGGGCGATCACTGTTCGAGATGGATGAGTGACCCGAAAAACAGACGGTCGAAAGAGCTCGAGGAACTGCGGCTGCTGCTGTTTCCGCAGCTCAGCCCGGAAGAGGGGTGGCGGAAGATCGAGGCTGCGCTCGAGCGGGCCGGGGACAGTGAGCGCTCCGAGCGGATCGAACAGCTCGCGAACGATCCTGATCTCGACCACGAGCTGCTGCGCCGGCTGCGGGAGCTCCGCGAGGGCGGGTGATAGACCTGCGAGCTCGCGGTCGGGGATGAGGGACCGGCGGGCCTCGTGCTACACCTGTCGATCCGATGCGGCCGACGGTGCGGTCGTCATCTTCGCCCTTTGCGGCGCCGGAGACCGTACGAGGTCAGACGAGGTTGAAGCGATACACGTGCGCGTCGTGAGGACCGAACCAGTCCTTGAAGCTGCCGTTCGCCGCCTTCACGAACCTGAACTGCTGCTTGTCGGCCTGGACCGGCGGGGGCAGGGGATCCTGCGCGTACTCGAACATCACCTGTCCGGCAGTGAGCTGCGCTCCGTTCCGCTTCGGGGGCAGACCTGAGAACGTGACCCGGCTGGTGGTGCCGCCACGTCTGACGGCGATCACGAAGAGGAAGTTCCCGCTGCTCCGCGCGGTGAGCTCCACATCTGCAGCGCTCGCGGTCACAGCAGCACCCGCAATGGGGGCGATCAGCGCAGGCAGGACTGACGGGGACGTGAGCTCGATGAGAAGTGGTCGAAGCACGAGCTCCCAGAACGTCCAATTCCAGCCGAGTCGGGCGTCGCGTGGGCGCATCACCTGAGTGAGCTGCCCACCGAAGAAGACGAGACCCCTGGCACCGTCCACGATCGCCTGGTACGCCATGAACCGCTCCTCCTGAAGGGTCGGGAAGCGAGGCACGAGATCCGGGCGCTGCTGATTCGGAGTGACGCCGCTCCAGGCGATCTGAAGCGTCATCCAGACCGGCTTGCCGCCTGCGGCGTCGACCATCTTCTTCGTCATGTCACCGACGACGCTGATGTCCTTGTTCGGCAAGTCGGAATGCTGACCAGGCGGATACGCGACCGGGTAGATGTCCGCACCCGTGATGTCGAAGGCCGGCCGATACGGCACGAGGCTTGCAACCGGACCGCGCGGCGCCTGCGTGATCACGATCGGGTGATCGGGATCGATCGCCCTCAGCCTCGTCCTCGCGCGAGCCAGCCCAGCCGCAGGAGTGCCGCCCAGGGCCGGCTCGTCGACTCCCTTGTACGCAACCAGGGCCGGATGGGTCTTGAGCCCGTTCGCGATCTTCACGAGGAGTTGCTCGGGAACCGACGGCTGGGCACCACCGGCAGGCAGATTCCCGGCATTGCCGAGCCGCGGCCAGGTATGAAGGCCGTGTGTGGCAGCAGCGTCCATCGTTGCTCGCTCCGCTGCGAGCTGGTTGTCGATCTGCGGGAGGCTCCAGTTGGGGAAGCCGCTCCGGACGAAGCTCACGCCGGCGCCCGCCACCTCCGACCAGGCATCGGTGCCGTCGGGCGCCTTCCCAGCCGCCGGAGGAGCCTCCGACAGCCCGATCGGGAAGACCTTCTGCCCGTCGATGACGAGACAGCCCGTTTGTGGATCGATCGTTACAACGCTCATGCAGATCGCTCTCCGCGCCGGCAGAGGCGAGGGCGGAACCGGGTCGGAACTGTAGCCGCAGCCTCGCATCGGGGCCACGCCCGCCGTCGCGGCGATGTTCAGCGGGCCGAACGCTGCAATGGCCGAGCACATCGACGATCCGGCATGGCAATCGTTCGTCGATCGCCTTCATCGTGCCTCTGGCGAATTCACCGCGGTCTGGGAGCCGCACGACGTGCTCGGTGTGCAGGGCCGGATGAAGCGTGCTCTCCACCCGCGGGTCGGCTTTCTCCGACTCGACTAGCCGAACCTGTGGCTCGATCAGCGTCTCGGCACACGAATCGTGACATTCACGCCCGCGGACGTGCAGACGTCCGATCGGCCTCAGTCGCTTTACCGCGCGCTCGAGTCAGAGCGAACGGCTGCCGCGGCTTAGCTACGCCGAGCGGGTCCTCATCGCCCCCGAGGCGTAGGCTAGGTCGAGATGGACCGAGCCGTCCACGTCTCACACGGCTTCGATGAGATCTACCGCCGCTCGCTCGACGATCGCGAGGGATTCTGGGCCGAAGCCGCGACCGCGATCGACTGGGACGAGCCGTGGGAGCGGGTCCTCGACGACTCCGCCGCGCCGTTCTACCGCTGGTTCACAGGCGGACGAATGAACACCTGTCACAACGCGCTCGACCGGCACGTCGACAACGGACGCGGCGATCAGACGGCACTGATCTACGACTCGCCCGTGACGGACACCGTCGCGAGTTACACGTACCGTGAGCTACGCGACGAGGTCGCGCGGTTTGCGGGAGCACTTGTCGCGCAAGGCGTCGAGCGCGGCGACCGCGTCATCGTCTACATGCCGATGGTGCCGGAGGCAGTCATCGCGATGCTCGCGTGCGCGCGTATCGGGGCGATCCACTCGGTCGTGTTTGGCGGTTTCGCGGCGAACGAGCTCGCGACCCGCATCGAGGACGCCAAGCCGAAGGTGGTCGTCTCCGCGTCGTGCGGTATCGAGCCGGGTCGCCTGGTCGAGTACAAGCCGCTCCTCGACGCGGCGATCGATCTAGCCGAGTCGAAGCCATCACGCTGCATCGTCCTGCAACGCCCGCTGCACGAAGCCGACCTCGATCCGAGCCGCGATCTCGAGTGGCAGAACGCCCTCGCCGGAGCGGAAGCGGCCTCCTGCGCCTCGCTCGACGCCACGCATCCGCTCTACATCATCTATACGTCGGGCACGACCGGACAGCCGAAAGGAATCGTTCGCGACAACGGCGGTCACGCCGTCGCGCTCGCCTGGTCGATGAAGAACATCTACGACGTCGACCCGGGCCAGGTCTACTGGGCCGCGTCGGACATCGGTTGGACGGTCGGTCACTCCTACACCGTCTATGCCCCGCTCTTCCACGGCTGCACGAGCGTGCTCTACGAGGGCAAGCCGGTTGGCACGCCTGATGCCGGCGCATTCTGGCGCGTGATCGCGCAACACGGTGTCGGCACGCTCTTCACGGCACCGACCGCCTTCCGCGCGATCCGGCAGCAGGATCCCAACGGAGAGCACATAGGCCGCTACGACCTCTCGGGCTTTCGCGCACTCTTCCTCGCAGGCGAGCGGTGCGATCCCGAGACGCTCCGCTGGGCGGAAGAGAAGCTCGGTGTTCCCGTCATCGACCACTACTGGCAGACGGAGACAGGTTGGCCCGTCGCGGCGAACTGCATCGGTATCGAGAGGCTGCCGGTCGTGCCAGGATCGCCGACCAAGCCGGTGCCCGGGTGGGACCTCCGCGCGGTACGGGAGGACGGAAGCGAAAGCCCGCCGGGAGAGATCGGCGCGCTGGTGGTCAAACTCCCGCTGCCACCTGGATCGTCACCGACGCTCTGGAACGCCGACGACCGTTATCGGGAGACGTACCTCTCCGAATTTCCCGGCTACTACAAGACGGCCGACGCCGGCTACATCGACGAGGACGGCTACGTCTTCGTGATGGCCCGGACCGACGACATCATCAACGTCGCCGGGCACCGGCTCTCCACCGGAGCGATCGAAGAAGTGCTTGCCGCTCACCCCGACGTCGCCGAGTGCGCGGTGATCGGAATCGCGGACGAGCTCAAGGGACAGCTCCCGTTCGGACTGCTCGTCCTCAAGGCGGGAGTCGAGCGACCCTCCGACGAGATCGTGACGGAGGTCGTGCAGCTCGTGCGCGATCGCATTGGCCCCGTCGCTGCGTTCAAGTCTGCAGTCGTCGTCGAGCGTCTGCCGAAGACGCGCTCCGGCAAGATCCTCCGCAGCACGATGCGCCGCATCGCCGACGGCGAAGAGTACACGACGCCCGCGACGATCGACGATCCGGCAATCCTCAACGAGATCGCCGAGAGGCTCGGGAAGGTCGGATCGGTTCGGGTCTGAAGGGAGGGGCCCCGTGACAGCCGGCGTTGGTTTGCTAGAAGCGCGGTGATGCGGAGTTGCCCGGACGAGAGCCATGAGCTGCGAACGGAGCTGATCCGGCCGTGAAGCTCGCGACGGTCACGGCGGATGAGCTCTTGCGCAAGATCGAGCGCGGCGGCACGCTCGTCCTCATCGACGCGCTACCACCGATGGCGTACGCGCACTCACATCTACCCGGAGCCATCAACCTGCCGCCGTCCGCCCTCGACCCGGATCTGGTTGCGAGGCGCATTCCCGACGCGAACGCGGAGATCGTCGTCTATTGCGCAAACCCGGACTGCGACGATTCCGTCGCAACGGCTCAGCGTCTTCAGGAACTGGGCTACAGAAACGTGCTCCATTACGCCGGCGGCAAGAACGAATGGCGTGAGGCAGGCCTGCCACTCGAGCGTGCCGGCAAGCCGTACGTGCCGAGGTAGCGCCGGTTGAACAAACGGCTGGACGGGCGTAGGCTCGGCCGAGCGGCCAGCGGCACGACGAGAGAGGAGCGACACATGACCCAGGCGGCGACGGCCACAGATCACGAGGCGATCACGGGTGTGATGCAGCTCTATATCGACGGTGCGGCCGACGGCGATGTGGAAAAGCTTGAAGCCGCGTTCCACGAGCAGGCGTGGATGTTCGGAGCAATGGGCGGGCAGCGGTTCGACATGCCGATCAAAGAATTCTTCGGCCTGGCGGAGACCCAGCCACTGAAGACAGACGACAGCTTCGAGGCGCGTGTCGTCGAGGTCGAGCAGACCGGCGATGCCGCGACAGCGGTCGTCACCGAGGACGGTGCTTGGGGCAGCGTCTCGTTCGTCGACTACTTCACGCTTGCGCGGATCGACGGCCGGTGGCAGATCGTGAACAAGACCTTCGCGCACACCGGCGGGGAGCCGCCCGCCGCGTAGCAAGTGCCCCCTTAAATGTAAGTTGCTTCTTACGTAAGATTCTGCTTAAATAGCGGTCTGTGGAGGCCGCGCTGAAAGCGATCGCCGCGCCCCGGCGCCGTCAGATCCTCACGCTCGTGCGCGATGAGGAGCTCAGCGCCGGCGAGATTGCGTCCCACTTCGACGTCACGCGGCCCGCGGTCTCGCAACACCTGAATGTCCTGAAGGAGGCAGGGCTCGTGAACGAGCGACGAAACGGCACGAGACGCCTGTACCGGGCGCGTCCCGAGGGCCTCACGGAGATCAGGGATTTCCTCGCGGAGTTCTGGGACGTGCGGCTCGATGCACTCAAACGCGAAGCGGAAAAGGAGGAGCACAAGAAGCATGGACGCAACAACTGAGACCACCACTATCGAACGTCAGCTCTCGATCGCGGCCAGCCCCGAGACGGTCTGGCAGTTCTTCGTCGACCCGGAGAAGGCCACGAAGTGGATGGGCATGACTGCCGACCTCGATCCCCGGCCGGGCGGGGTCTACCGCTGCAACGTGATCCCCGGACACACGGCGCGCGGTGAGTTCGTCGAGCTCGACCCACCGAGGCGCCTCGTCTTCACCTGGGGCTGGGAGAAGAGCGGCCACGAGGAGAATCCGGTTACGCCGGGCTCGTCCACGATCGAGATCGAGCTGACGCCCGAGGGCGACGGCACGAGCCTGTTGTTCATCCACCGTGACCTGCCGAGTGTCGAGGCGACCGAGTCGCACGCGCACGGCTGGGACCACTACCTCCCCCGGCTCGAGATCGCAGCGCGCGGTGACGACGCGGGCGAGGATCCCTGGCTGACGCAGGAGATGTAGCAGAGCGGGCCGGCGCGCCACTTGGTCGCGCCGGCCTTTCTCCCTTCTCTAGGGCACGACGGGGCAGTTGACGACGAGCGATGTCGGTTGCAGCGTCAACGCGCCCGCCTTCTGTGCGGCAGCAATTTGTGCGTACGACCTGAGCATTCGCTTGGGCGCGCCCGGCTTCCAGGTCACCTTCACGATCGCCCACAGCGGCGGATAGTCCGTTTGCCCGGGAGCAAGCGTGTCACGCGTGACGTTGTGCTGGCCCCGCACGCCATTCGTCGGCGCGTACAGGCGGACGACCGCGTTCCCAGGGTTGACCTTGACGGGCCCGAGGTCGAGGTAGTGGATGACACGGCCGCCGGAGAAGCCGGCGACCCGCTTTTGACCGAAGCCGAGCACCGGGCAGTTGACGACGACGCTCGTGTTCTCGATCGTCGCGTCGTCACTGGCGACCGCGGCCTTCACGTCCGCGGCCGACTTGAGCAGCCGGGGCGTGATGCCGTTCTTCCACGTCACCTTGTTGATCCGCCAGAGCGGTGAGTAATCCGGGCGGCCCGGCACGGTGTCGATGACGTTGTGCTGACCATCCGCGCCGTTGGTAAACGTCCAGAGCGGAGCCAGCTTGTTCCCGGGCTTCAGCTTGATCGGGCCGAAGTCGAAGTAGCTGACTGTCTGTCCGCGAAAGAAGCCGGGTGTTATCGCCTTCTGCGGTCCGGCCGCGCCCGCGCTCGGAACGGCGACGAGGCCGATGCTGACAAGGAGCAGGACGACTGCCTTCCTCATGGTTCCTCCTTCGTTCTAGGGGACACCGTGAAGAGAACGACGAGGCGATTACGCAGCCCTTACGTAGCGCTTAGGCGTCTCTGAATTAACGCCCGCGTAAGGTCGCGGCAGCCAAAATCCAGGTATGTCCACGATCCTGGTCGTCGACGACGAGCCGGTCGTTCGTGACGTCGTCATCCGCTACCTCCGGCGCGACGGCCACGAAACCCGCGAAGCTGCGACCGGAGACGAGGCACGGCAGATACTCGAAGCGGAGTCCCCGGAGCTCGTGGTCCTGGACGTGATGCTGCCCGGCACCGACGGGCTCGAGCTCTGCCGGTGGATCCGATCGCGATCGGAGCTGCCGGTGATCATGCTGACCGCGCGAGGCGACGAGACCGACCGGATCGTGGGCCTCGAGCTCGGCGCCGACGACTACGTGACGAAACCATTCTCCCCGCGTGAGCTGGCGGTGCGGGTGCGCAACGTTCTCCGCCGAAGCCACGCCACTCCGACTGACGCCGAGCACCTCTCCTTCGGCGATTTCCAGGTCGACTCGGCAGCCCGCGAAGTGACGCAAGACGGCGAGGCGCTGAGGCTGACCACCAAGGAGTTCGACCTGCTCTGGTTTCTCGTCTCCCATCCGCGTCGCGTCTTCTCCCGCAACCAGCTGATGGACCGGGTCTGGGGCTACACGACCGCCCTCGACACCGGAACGGTGACCGTCCACATCAGGCGCCTCAGAGAGAAGATCGAGCTTGACCCGTCGCGCCCGCGGTTCCTCGAGACGGTCTGGGGTGTCGGTTACCGGTTCACGCCGTGACCGAGTTCGCGGTCGTCGTCGCCGGTAGCACGCTCGCGGCCGGCCTTGCTGCTGCGTTTGCACTGAGACTCCTCCCCACTGTCCGTCAGCAGCTGGCGGCGCTCGCGCTCGTCGCCGTCGCGCTACCCCTGGTGGCAGTGACGCTCGGCGGCCTCGTCATGTTCCACATGCACGACGACGTCAAGCTGCTCGAGGTCGGCGCGGCCTCCGCGTCGACCTCGCTCGTCGCGGCACTGTTGCTGGGCAACTCGATCGCGCGTCGCGTACGCACACTCGAGCAAGCCGCAGCGCACCTCGCTGCCGGAGAACTGAAGGCACGCGCGCAGAGTGACGGGCCGCGCGAGGTCGCACGGCTCGGTGCGTCGTTCAACGAGATGGCGACGAGCATCGAGCAGCTGTTCGACGCGCGCAGACAGCTCGTTGCTTGGGCAAGCCACGATTTGCGG
>UEXU01000015.1_pt1 | contig 9739 bp, 11 predicted proteins | sample 4301121 | NCBI WGS metagenome assembly UEXU01 (sample SAMEA4773174, study PRJEB27434) | metagenome | biome: 2259; feature: agricultural soil; material: soil | place: USA | collected 2014-09 | depth 0.25 m
TCTGACGGACTCGAACCGTCGACCCCCTCCTTACCATTTGACGGCTCAGGCAACGCACGGCAACCCAGGGCAAGCGATTCGGCTTGTTTTCGCCCAGTTCGCGGCCGGGCGATTTGCCGTTGATTGCGACTGGTTGCCCGTGCTGGGCTCCATAAATGCTCCACACCCTTTGAGCGCGGTCGTTCTCCTCGTGGGCAACTCGGCACCTAAGATCGCAGTCTTGGATGAGGCCCACTGAGCCCTTCTATAACCGAAAAGGGGTCACGCGGGCCAAACGGCGTTGCTGAGGCTGTTGGCTACTCGCGACGATGAACCCATGCGAGGCCGGGGGCTCAGGCGATGCAGATCCACGACCCAAGATCCTGCAAGCGCGCGAGGCAGCGGTTCAGGTCTCCTCCGACCTGCCACCGTCAAGGAACGAGCGGAACAGTGAGCGGGATAACTGGGGGGCCGTACGCGGCCCAGTCGCCTCGGCGGCGTCCTGGGGTTCCTTGCCCGCCGACGGTATCCTGCCGGGGATTTGGTCGCTCGTCTGCGTGGCTATGTCGTGAGCTGCCCGGCCGTCTCCGGGCCGGCTCCCGTTTGCCCGGCGGGCCTTCCGGTCCCGGCGTAGGCGTTCCTGGCCCTCGGGCCCGGAACGCCGTGACGAATCTCGCCTGCTCGCGCCGGCCATCCGTGGTCGGCATCGTCAACGACCGGAGGAACCCCATGTCCCGTCACTCATTGCCACGCCAATCAGTCGACTTCCCAGCCTGGTATGGCGCGGTCGTCAGCCGCGCCGGTCTCGCGGAGAGTTCGCTCGTCCGCGGGGCCATGGTGATCAAGCCGTACGGTTACGCGATCTGGGAGGCGATCCAGCGGGCGCTCGACGAACGGATCAAGGCCACCGGCCACGAGAATCTGTACTTCCCGCTGTTCATTCCGAGCACCGTGCTGGATCGCGATGGGGAGCTGGTCGAGGGCTTCGCGCCTGAAGTCGCCGTCGTCACGCATGCGGGCGGTAAGAAGCTCGAGGAGCCGCTCGTCGTGCGACCCACCTCAGAGGCCGTCATCTGGGCGACGTACGCCCGCTGGATTCAGTCCTACCGCGACCTGCCGCTGCTCTACAACCAGTGGGCGAACGTCGTGCGATGGGAGCTCCGTCCGAGGCTCTTCCTGCGCACGACCGAGTTTCTTTGGCAAGAGGGTCACACCGCGCACGAGGCGGAAGAGGAGGCAATCGCCGAGGCGCTGCGGATCCTGCACGACGTCTACGCCGACACGGCCGAGCAAGTGCTCGCCATTCCCGTGCTGCGCGGGAGGAAGAGCGCGAGCGAGCGTTTTCCCGGCGCAGTCGAGACGTTTGCGATCGAAGCTCTCATGCGCGACGGCAAGGCGCTCCAAGCGGGTACCTCCCACTACCTGGGCCAGAACCTCGCCCGCGCCTACAACGTCCGCTTCACTGACCGCAGTGGCAAGGAGCATTACGCATACGCAACCTCATGGGGAGCCAGCACGCGACTCGTAGGCGGCCTGATCATGGCCCACGGCGACGATGCCGGACTGCGCCTGCCACCAGCGGTTGCTCCGTACCAAATCGTCATCGTTCCGATTTCCAGCGTCGAGGGCGACTGGGCGCGCGTGCAAGAGGCGAGCGAGGTGCTCGCGACGACGCTACGCGCCGCGGGACTGCGAGTTCGCCTCGACGATCGCGAGGAGCATCGGCCGGGCTTTAAGTTCAACGAGTGGGAGCTAAAAGGAGTCCCCATCCGCCTGGAACTGGGCGAGCACGAGTTGGACGTTGGCCAAGCGACGCTCGTTCGCAGAGACACCGGCGCTAAAGGGAAGACACCGACGAGGGCGTCGCCAGCCGAGCCCGAGAACTCCTCGCGGAGATCCAGCGAGGACTGCTTGAGGAGGCCCAAGCGTTTCGCGACGAACACACCCTAGAGAATCCGAAGAGCTACGACGTCATGCGCGAGTTTCTACAGGCGGCGGGTGGCCTCGCCATCGCCCCATGGTGCGGCTCGAGCACATGTGAAGAGCGAGTCAAGCTGGAAGCGCGCGCGACGATTCGCTGCCTGCCGCTGCAGAGAGTCAGCATCAAGGCGGCGTGCATCGTCTGCGAGTCGCCGGCTGTCGAGCGCGCGACGTGGTCGCAGGCGTACTAAGTCACGTTGACCGCGGCGGCTCGGGCTCAGTGGTCCAGGCAAGCCGAGCATGCGCCCCACGCCGAGAATTTCACATCAAGCCTCGTTGAGTTGGCGCGGGGTTTCGATGCCCAGGCTGCTCGCGCTTCGAATGCCGTCAGTTGCTCCGTCGCGAGGCGTGGAGAAGGAACTCGATTGCGCCGCGCGTTCCGCGTACCGGCGACTCCTCAGTTCCGGTCACCGTCCACCCGGCCTGCTCGATTCCTGTGCAGGCGGCTTCGACGGCTCTTGCGAGTTGCCGTGCCCGCGTTGGCGGCTCGCGCAGGCCGAGTTCGAACTGCGGCTTGATAACAGCGACGAAGTCAGCATCGGGCGCGAAGACGACGCGACCGTTTAGCTGCGGCACGGCCCGCGCGAGCGAGACATACGACAGGTCGGCGCTGACGATGTCGATCCTCGCCGGCACGAGTTGCGAGCTCAAGTCAGCCAGGTTTGTGCGTTCGAGGTTGACGACGGCCGGGTGCTGGCGCAGCGAGCCGACGAGCTGGCCGAAGCCGACGTCGACCGCGTAGACGCGACTTGCTCTAGCACGAAGAAGCACTCGTGTGAACCCACCGGCGGCAGCTCCGAGATCGAGCGCGACACGACCCTCGACCGGTATGGCGAACGTGCCTAGGGCGGCGGCGAGCTTTGCCTCGCCGCGCAGCGCGCCGTCGCTTTCCTGGCGGATCGTGATGGATGCGTCTCGCCGGACAAGCGAGGCAGGGTTTGTCAGCCTGCGGCCGTCTACGACGACCCGCCCGCCCTTGATCGCCTCCTCCGCATCCACTTCGGGACGCGCCTCGGTTACGACGTCGATTAGTGCGCGCAGACCCGCGCGACCCTTCCGGGGCAACGACTGCCTCCTTTCCGAGTGCCTGGTCAGGGACCGGCACCGGAAGGAGGCGCACGCGCGTTAGCGGCGGCGCGAAGCGGCTTCTCGTCCTACAGCTACCTGAACGGCGTCACGGGAGGGATCGTAGGCGACCGCGTCGGCAGGCGTCGAACGTCATCCTCGCCAGAAGACCCAAGCGGCTCGTGGCGGCGCAGTGAGCCCGCGTTGACTACGAGGCAGACTCCGCCTTCGTCGAAGAAGGCAGCCGCGCAAGCACCCTGCGCGGCCTACGCTGCCCATATGAGCAACCTCAACGATTCACTCGAGACGACGGGCGACGGGCTCCGGGCGGTGCGGGTTGCAGAACGCGCCGGTGCGGAGCATCTCGGCGCGAGCCTCTACGAGCTACAGCCGGGCGACGAAATGGTCTTCCACTACCACATGCAGCGAGAGGAGCTGCTGATCGTCCTCGCCGGCCGGCTCAACCTCCGCACGGCAGACGGATGGGAGGAGCTGCCCGAGGGAGAGGCTGTCGCCTTCCCCCACGGAGAACACGGCGCCCATGGGTACCGCAACGACGGCGACGCGCCGGTGCGCGTGCTGATGATCAGCGAGATGAACGCGCCGAACATCAGCGTCTATCCCGACACCAACCAAGTCGGCGTCTTCGATGCCGGACAGCGAGCCCAGCGGCGATTCGGCGCGCTCTTCAACGTCGCTGATGCCGTCGCTGACTACGGAGGAAAAGCCGAGATCGTGCCGCCTGCGTCTGGGCCCCGCACGCGCCGACGAGAGGACTAGCGGCGCACGTGACCGAAAGACGGGAGGCGCTCCGACGTACGTTCGAAACCGCGGCGGATCTCTACGACGCTGCCCGGCCCTCGTACCCGGACGAGCTGTTTGACGATCTCGTCTCCCTCACGGGCCTCGAGCCCGGTGACCGGCTGCTGGAGATCGGCTGCGCGACCGGCAAAGCGACCCGACCCCTGATCGAGCGTGGCTTCTCGGTCGTCTGCGTCGAGATGGGCGCGCAGCTCGCCGAATGTGCACGCCGCAAGCTGGCCGGCCTTCCGGTCGAGATCCACGTCGAGCCTTTCGAAGCGTGGGACGGCGAGCCCGGGACGTTCGACCTCGTCTACGCCGCGACCGCCTGGCACTGGGTCGATCCACCAACCCGCTATCGAAAGGCTCACCGACTACTGCGTCCCGGCGGCCACCTCGCGTTCTGGAGCGCGCTGCACGCCTTCCCGGAAGGCTTCGATCCCTTCTTCAGCGAGATCCAGGAGGTCTACGACGCAATCGGCGAGAGCTGGAAGGGCAATTGGCCTCCGCCTCCGCCGAACGAGATCCCGGATGACAGACCGGAGGTCGAGGCCAGCGGTCTTTTCGACGACGTCGAGGTCAGGCGCTACGTCTGGGAGACGTCGTACACCGCGGATGAATACATCGCGCTCCTCGACACCTTCTCAGGTCACATCTCCATGGAGCCGGCGAAACGGGAGCATCTGTACCGCGAGATCCGACGGCGGATCCGCGAGCGTCCCGATCCGAGAGTGCGGCGTCACTGGTACGCAATCCTCCACGTTGCTCGCCGCTCGGCCCAGGCGCCGGTCAGCGAAGGTGGGCGCGGTTCACCTGGCGCCTGATCGGCGGCGGCGCCGTTCGGACGGTACGCCTGCCACGAGCGCGAGCGGTGCAAGCACCAAGATCCACATCGTCGCCGCAAGGCCAAGACCCTGAGCAAGGAATCCGAGCAACGCGGGCACAGCAGAACCGACGAGCCCGCCCAGGCCGGCGACCGCGACCGCAGTACCGCTTCGTCCGGGCAAGGCCCCGTACAGGCCGGCCTTCGGAAGCGCATACCTGCCCGAGTTCAGGAGTCCGAGAACCGCGAGCACAACGAACTTCGCCCCCGTCGACGGGACGAGCAGAAATGTGGGATACACCAAGAGCGCGGCAAGCGCGCTCGCTCGCAAGTAGATGTATCCGCGGACTCGCCGGAGTAGTGCGAGCAGGAAGACGTCCCCCGCAAAGCCTGCGCCCGTCCAGACTGCCACGGCGAGCGCCGCCTCGGCGGGGCCGACCCGCGCGACATCGACGAAGTACAGCGCGAGGAAGCCGTGGAAGACGTCGAGCAGCAGATCGGCAGCCTCGAGCAGGACGAGCCAGCGCAGCACGTCCCTCCTGCGCAACGCCGACGCGAATGCTCGCAGGCTCGGCCCTCGACCGGTCGGGACCGGCCGCGTTGGCGGTACGCGACGCACGGCGAGCGCAAGCGGTAGCGAAGCCACCGCGAGCAGGAGCAGCACTCCTCGCCAGCCGATTCCGGTCACCGCGGCACCAGCGATGAGGACTGGGCCGGCGATGTAGCAATCGACCCGGCGACGGTCCAGCGCGCCATGTTCCACTCGCGAGCACCCGGATCGCGGTCCATCAACGTCGCCTGTGCGAGGCTGACGAACGCTCCTGTTGCCGGGTTTCCGATCAGGAGCGCAACGAGGAGCGTCCAGAAACCCACCGCGGCCGCGCTAAGGGCAGCCGAGACGGCGAACCCGATGCCGCCGAAGAAGATCAGCGCGCGCCGACGCGGCGTGTCGCCGGCGAGTCCGATCAGCGGATCGAGCGCGCTCCCGACGAAGCCTGGAATCGCCAGCACGAGGCCGATCTCGCAGTAGCTCAGATGCAGGTCGTGCCGGATCAGCGGCCACGCCGCTGCACGCGAGCCGCCCACGAGCTCGTCGAGCAGCTCGATCGCGAGGAGAACCAGGACGGCGCCGCGGACGCCGCCGATGAGGCTACGGAGTTAAGGGCTGGCGCGGGTCACGGGTAGCCAGATTCTCGGGCCGGTCGGCGCCTGTTGCAAGCCATACGCAACCGGCCGCTATTCGTCGCGCTCCGACATCACGAGCTTGAGCCAGCGTTCCGCCTCGTGGTAGAGGACCGGGTTGTTCTCGGGGGTGTAGTAGGCGAGCGCCGCGACTGCCTGCGAGAGGACCCAGCCACGGGCTCGCTCCCAGGTGGCGTCGTCCGTCGGCAGCGCCTCGCGGAATGAGTCGCGCGCCGCACGCGAGTGCAGCTTCCGAGCAACCATTACGTCGCAGGCCGGATCGCCGACGCCCATCTCGCCCCAATCGATCACGCCGCTGATGCGCCCGTTTCGGACGAGCCAGTTGCGCACGTCGAGGTCGCCATGGTGCCAGACGGGCGGGCCCTCCCACGGCGCGGCCGCAAGTGCTCGCTCCCACTCCGCAGTCACCGCCGGATCGCCGTCGAACCTCGCCAGCCAGTATCGGAATGCTTTGTCGCGCTTGGCCAAGGGAATGCCGCGGCCGGGCGGAGCACTCGATGGATCCACGCGCTGCAACGCATCCACGAACGCAGCCAGGTCACGCGCCGCCTGGATCGCGTCGATCTCCTCGACCGGCACCGTCTCGCCCTCCACCCACTTGTGGACCTCCCAGAACCACGGGTACTCGCCATTCGGGCGACCCTGGTCGACCGGGACGGGAACGTCCAGGGGGAGGAGCGGCGCCAGCTTGGGCAGCCAGTCGAACTCCTTGCCGCCCGGCTCGGTCGGCCCCTCGCGACGTGCGAGGCGCAGCGACAGATCGTCGCCGAGGCGGAAGATCGCGTTGACTGTTCCCGCCGGCTCGACCCGGCTGAGCGGTAGGTCGACCCACTCGGGGAACTGGTCGGCGAGCAGCCGACGCACGAGCATCTCATCGATCTCAAGCTCGTCGATGTGCATCCTCGCCATCAGCCGAACTTCTCGATCGCAAGCTCCGCCCAGTTCGGGAACTCCGCCTCAAGCAAGCGCCGCGTCGGGGGCGGGCAACCGTGGAGCGCGCCGGCGCGCGTCCTCATCTCGGCCACCTGGCCCTCGGACAGCGCCACCGAGAGCGACGCAGAGCAGGGAAGGCCCGCGGAGAGACGTCCTGCGGCGGTCATTCGTCGGTCGCTCCGGCTCGGGCGCTCGCACGGCCAGCGAGGTGTGCCATGTACTCGTCCCGGTTGAGCGGGTTCGGCGTTAGCCGCTGCCGAGTCGGCGGCTCGCCAACCACGGGCTCGTAGCCATCGAAGCGCGACTCGAGCACGCCCTCCCCGCGCGTAAGCCCGGACAGCTGCCGCTGCAGGTCACGGGCACGCACCGCGGATAAGACCGTCTCGATGACCGCGAGACCACTCTTCAGCGACGGCATCTCGACAGCAGCGCCAAGCCGCGCCAAGGCGGCCACTACAGCGCCGATTGTGTCCGCCGGGATCTCGAGGAGGATGCGCACGGTCGGCTGACAGACCACTGTCCGGGCCTGCTCGAGCGCCTGCATGAGGACCAACGGGGTGAGTTTTCGGAAGTCGGCGGCCGTGCTGCCCGGGGCCCGGTAACCACAGTCCGTCATCGTCACGCTGCAGTCGGTCACCTGCCATCCGAAGAGCCCCTCCTCCAACGTCTCGCGGACGTACCGCGCCATGTGGTCAATGAAAATGTCGACGCCGTTGTAGATGTAGATCGGCACCAAGCGAACATCGACGTCGAGCCGGAACTCGATCCCCGAGCCGACTGGGGAGGGCTCGATGCGCAGCCCAAGAGTCGCGAGAAAGGGATTTGAACTGCTGGGCGAGCTCTTCCCGGTGACGTTCGTCTTCGTCTTCGCGTGGAGGACCTCGAGAGCCTCACCGGTGCCGGTGAGGCGCTCGATGTGGATGGTGGTCGTCTCGCGGAAATCGACGTCAATCCAGTACTCGCGCGAGAGCGTCGCCTGGATGACCTCCTTCTGGACCTCCCCGTAGAGCGAGACGGAGATCTCTTGGCGCGCGTCGTCTTGGTGGACGTTGATGAGCGGGTCCTGCTCAGAGAGCTGCGTGAGCGCAACGCGAAGCCGCTGTCGGCCACCAGGATTGAGCGGGACGATGACCGACTCCAGCGTCGGCGGCGGAAACTCGTGCGCCACGGTCGGCCCTGGCGCGTCGCCGATGCTGTCGCCGATCTGGACGTCGGCGAGGCCCCAGAGTTTGGCGATCTCGCCTGCCGAGACCGACATGCGCTGGACGTCCGCCCCCTCGTGGAAGACGCTGACCGCCGTCACCTTGCCCTCGCGGCCGCGGCCGAAGTGCACGCGGTCACGTATCTCGACGGTGCCGGAGAGCATGCGAGCGTAGGCGATTCGGTCGCCGGCGGGGCCGCGCTCGATCTTGAACACGAGCCCGGAGACCGGCCCGTAGGCGTCGCCGGCGCTCGCCGGAAGCAGCTCTGCGATGCTTGCGGTAAGCCTCTCGAGCCCGGCGCCGGTGAGCGCCGAGCCGCAGAAGACGGGGTACACGTACGCCCGCGCCGTCTGGGCCGCCAGCGCATCGCGCATTCGCCGCGAGGAAACCGTCGCCTCGTCATCGACGTACCCTTGGAGCAGCGACTCGTCGCGCTCCGCGAGCACCTCGACCAGTCGCGAGCTGAACTCGGCGTCGCCGTCAGCGTGCGATCTGACCGTCGCCGTGCGGTCCCCCTCGCCGTGTGCGGAGGTCATCGCCACCGCTGCGGGAGTCAACCTGTCGTGGATCTCGCTGAGCACCCGTTGGTAGTCGGCGCCGGGGCGGTCGATCTTGTTCACGAACATGAGGGTCGGAATGCGTAGCCGCTGAAGGGCGCGCATCAGAATCCGCGTCTGCGGCTGGACGCCTTCGACGGCCGAGATCACGAGCACCGCGCCATCCAGGACGCTCAACACCCGCTCGACCTCGGCAATGAAGTCAGGATGGCCGGGCGTGTCGATCAGGTTGACGATGACGTCGTCGATCGCGAACGAGACGACGGCCGACTTGATCGTGATGCCGCGTTGCTGCTCGAGGGCTAGCGAATCGGTTTGCGTCGTTCCTTTGTCGACGCTCCCGATCTCGTCGATGACGCCGGCGGCGTAGAGGAGCCGCTCGGTGAGAGTTGTCTTACCGGCGTCGACATGCGCCAGGATCCCCAAGTTCAGCGTTCCGCGAAGCAAGCGTCATACCCTCCAAGTAGGTCACAAAGGCCTCCTCAATGGACATGAAGCTGCGCGCATCTCCGCTCCTTGGTCGATTGGCGCGTGCGGAAGGCGAAGCATAACGATCCCGCTCGGCCAGATCGAACGAGCCTGATCAGGCCACTCCGCTCGCTTCTACTCGACGCTGCGCAGATGATTCGGCCGCTGGGCGCGTGGCCGCGAGCGCCGTGCGGCGCGAGCCGGCGCCCGCCGCGTTTCAGCTTCGGCCTCGCGCCGCGCCAGTTCGGCAGCGGCCTCTTCGGCCTCCTTCGCTTCGCGAGCGTCGCGGACGCGCTTCGCGCTGAGCCACGTCTCGAGCTCGTCGATCGCGCCGTAGGCGAAGCGTGTCTCGGCCATCGCCACCGGGACGCTCCTCTCGTCGCCGTGAAGGTGGTAGACGACGCTGAGCATTTGCGACTGGTTGCCACCGATTGCAACCACGGCGCTCCATAACGGCTCCATCCGATGTTGTCATCGACGGCTACGTCAGCCGCCGCCTACCGGCCCAGCTGGCCCCGGGGGTGGTCATGGGTACAACGTTCTGACCTTCGGGATGCCTTTGCTGTGCATACCGAGAAGGCCCGCGGTTTGCGGGCCTTCTGGCTTCGTCAACCGTCCCCAGCTGATTACGTCACCGAGGTGTCAAGAACCAGTACGTCACGTACGTGACGTTGTTGCTGAGGCGGACGGGCGCGATGGGTCCCGACCATCCCTCGGGCGGGGCATCG
>UEXU01000358.1_pt1 | contig 9708 bp, 8 predicted proteins | sample 4301121 | NCBI WGS metagenome assembly UEXU01 (sample SAMEA4773174, study PRJEB27434) | metagenome | biome: 2259; feature: agricultural soil; material: soil | place: USA | collected 2014-09 | depth 0.25 m
GCGGCCGGGTGCCAGTGTGCGATGCCTGCGAGGCGACGCAGCGAGACGCCGCTCTCGCCGTTCCAGGCCTTGCCGTCGCGGAGCCGCACGTCCTCGGGCGTGCAGCCGAGCTGGGCGGCGGCGATTCTCCTCAGCTTCGCCTCCACCTTCTGGGCCGCACGCAGGACGGCACCGGTGCCGACGCCGGAGAAGCGCGAGGAATAGTTGCCTGAGGCGACCGTCCAGGCGTCCGTGCTGGTGTCCAGCTCCGACACGACGTCGACGTCGACCGGATCCACGCCCAGGACGTCGCCGACGACCTGCGCCGCCACCGTCTTGTGCCCCTGACCCTGCGGCGTCGTCGCCATCCGGACGGTGATGCCGCCAAGCGGATTGACGACGACCGTTGCCCCTTCGGCGTTGCCCGACTTCGGGAGCGTCGCTGACCGCTCGTCGGGTGTCTGCGCCAGCGTGATGTAGCCCATATTCGAGATCGACGGCTCGACCACACAGGCGATTCCGAGGCCGACCAGCCTCCCCGCCGCACGTGCCGACGCGAGCTCGGAGCGGCGTTCCTCGTAGCGTGCGAGCTCGAGCGATCGCTCGAGGCAGGCGAGGTAGTCACCGGAGTCGTAGAGCCCGCCCGACGGTGTGCGGTACGGAAACGCGTCGTCCCTTATGAGGTTCCTGCGTGCGACATCCGCGGGGTCGAGCTCGAGCCTCTTCGCTGCAATCGCCATCACGCGCTCGAGCGCGTAATAGACCTGGGGCCCTCCGAAGCCCCGGTTGAGGCCGGTCGGGCAGCGATTCGTCAGCACGACCCGATTGCGCGCCGCAACATTCTGGACGCGATACGCACCGCTGAGCGATCCGTGCATGCGGTAGAGCGTCGCCGGCTCGGGCGCGCGGACGTACGCGCCGACGTCCTCGATCGCGTCGTAACGAAGTGCGACGAGCTCGCCGTCGGCCGAAAAGCCGGCCTCGAGGTCGGTCACCCGGGCCGTCGAGGTGGCGCTCGCGGCGAGGTGTTCGAGGCGGTCCTCGGTCCAGCGAACCGGGACGCCGAACCGGCGCGCCGCGAGCCCGATCAGGACGACGTACGCGTAGACGGCTGATTTGATCCCGAACGATCCGCCCGAATCGCGCGGGGTGATCAGGCGCAACTTGGAGCCCGGCAACCTCAGCGCCGCCGCGGCAACCGAGTGGAGCGTGAAGGGTCCCTGGAAGTTCGCCCAGGCCGTCAGCGTCCCCCCGGCTTCGTCCCAGTCGCAGACGACGCCGTAGCACTCCACCGGCGCGCAGGTCCAGCGTGGAAACCGAAAGCGTTCCCGTACGACGAGCTCGGCGTTCGCCAGCGCACCGTCGACGTCGCCGTAGTGAAAGGAGCGATCGTGCACGCAGGCTTCCGTCGCGGCCGCTGCCTCGACGTCGAGTACCGGCTCGAGCGGCTCGTACTCGACGCGGATCAGCTCGAGTGCGTCCTCGGCGATGTAACGGTCGCGGGCGACGACCACTGCGAGCGGCTCTCCGGCGTAGCGCGTCACTTCGTGCGCGGCAGCGCGGTAGGGCACCGGGGTCTCGATCCCCGCAGGAAAGGGATGTGACATCGCCGCGACGTCCGCTCCTGTGAGGACGCCGACAACGCCGGGAAGCTCTAGTGCTGCGCCGGCGTCGAGCGCCGCGATGCGCGCGTGTGGGACGAACGATCTGAGAATCGCCGCGTGCCGAACATTGGGGACCGGATCGAGGTCGTCGATGAACCGCCCTTCGCCGCGCAAGAGCGCCTCGTCCTCGAACCGCGGCAGGGCCCGGCCGACCCAGCTCTGCGTTTCGACGGTCGTCGTCAACGCCGCCTGGTCGCTGCGCGCGTGACGAGCTCCGCATCCGGACCGCCCGGCTCGTCGAGCGCGCGGAAGGCCTCGAGCACCGCCCGCGGGTCGCAGGCATGTCGCTTCGCAGCCATCGTCAGCGGCTCGTGGAAGGCGCCGCCGCACTGGGCACATGCCCAGCTCAGCGCCGAGATGAGCCTTGCGGCTTCGCCGCCGGGGTAGCGGCGCAGCAACTCGACGATGGTCGTCGACCCGCGAATCTCAGTGTCCACGGCCGTCTAGACGTGCGCCTCCTGTGGGAAGCGGAGCGGCTCCGCCTCGAGGCGCACCATGTTCCGGGGAAGCTGGTAGCGCGCGAACGGGAGGATGATGACCTTCGCGTCGGAGCCGTGCTTCTCCATTGCCTGAGCGAAGGCATCGTCGAGGGAAGTGGTCGCGTCGATGCCGATCTCGGCGGCCAGCTCGAGGTTCTCCTCGAGCGTGACGAGCTTCAGGTGCTTGCGCGTCATTACCTCGTAGATCGGCACCCAGATGCAGCCCGCCCACATCTGGATCGTGCGGGCGTGGATGTCGCGCAGGATCCGCTGATAGTTCTCGGGCGTCGGCGGCATGTACGGCTTCATCAGGTCCATCAACGCAAGGCCCGGGAAGTCGCCGACCTCGGTGTGAACACCGGGAGAAGGGCTGCAGTAGATGAGCGTCCCGCCGTCCTTGAGGACGAAGTCGGCCGACATACAACCCCAGCCCGTGTGGAAGAAGAGGTGGTCGGTCGGAGCGAAGACTCCGCAGACGGCGATGTCGGCCTGTCCCTTGTCCGGCACCGGACTCTCGTATGCGTAGATCTCGTTGAAGCGCTCGATCGCGAGGCGGTGCGACGAGGGGTGCGGCCCGAAGTTGAGCTCGATCACGCGGCCGCGTGTGTCGAGGAGGACGTTCATCGTTGCGTCGAGACCGGCCATGGTCGCGATTTCGTCGATGTCGGAGCGCATTGGTCCGGCGAGCGCCCCATAGTGCGTTTGCGGAGACGGCACGAAGTTGCAGTGGTTCGACTCGATCGTCTCGTCGGCGGCGACACCGGGCATGATCAGCTTGCCGCCGCCCCCGTAGCCCCAGTGGTTCGCCTGCGCCTGGCCGATTGCGATCTTGAGCTCGCGGCCGGCGACCTCGTTGTGGATCCAGACGGGCGTGCCGCGGGAGGTGACGCCGATGTAGGTGTACGCGTCGGCGTTGCGAGGCTCGTTCTGGAAGAGCGGGATGCCGAGCTTGTCCATCCGGTCGAGGTTCTCTCGCCCGACCTTCTGCTCGATGTCCGACTCGGAGAGGGGGAAGACCTTGCCGTTCGCGGTGATCACGCACGCGTCGACGCTCGCCGCTTCGATCGCATCGAGCACGGGCGGCAGGAGCTTCGAAGCCGGGGTGGGACGGAACTGGTTGTCGATGATCACCGCGACGCTCCCTGCACCGTTCAGCAGCTCCTCGAACGAAGGCCCGCTCGTGGGCGCAGCGAGTGCCGCGCGAGCGGCTTCGGTCGCGTTCGGCACCGGTTCCGGTTCGTCGGGATAGATCGCCGCGAGCACGTTCCCTGCCGGGATCTCCAGCTCGAGCTCCTCGCGGTAGATCTTGCTCTCGTCGTCCGAGGCGCCGATCGTCAGCGGATCGAGCGACTCGAACGGGATGTGCGCTCGGTACGAATCAGCCATCAGTCCTCCCCTCGGCTCGCGAATGGGTTTACCGTAACGCCGGGAGTCTCCCGGTGCGAGCCACGCGTCTGAACCACGTCAGCATCCATGCCTACGACATGGAGGAGTCGCTCCGCTTCTACACCGAGCTGTTCGGGATGCAGCGGCTGCCGAGCCCGGATTTCGGCCATCCGGTCGAGTGGCTCAGGCTCGGCGAGCAGCAGCTGCACCTGTTCAAGCGCGAGACGCCTGCGCCCGAGTTCCACCACATCGCCCTCGACGTCGACGACTTCGAGGCGGCCTACCTGGCCGCAAAGAAGCGTGGGATCGGAGATCGCGAGACCTGGGCGCCGGACGTCCGCGAGCTCCCGGACGGCGCGGTGCAGATGTATCTCCGCGATCCTGCTGGCAACCTCGTCGAGATCGACTGGCCCGATGTGTCGACGCTCGACCGGTCGGTTGTCACCGACCTCCGCAAGCTCTCGGACGACGTCGAGCAGTCTCGGGAGGCAGAGCAGGCGAGTCTTTACGTCGACCGGATGCCCTCGACGCCGCCGGGGCAAGCTCGGCCGTGAGCGTTGTCGAAGCGGCGCCTCGGGTCCGTCGACAGATCATGCTCGGGCGCGTTGCGCGGTACGCGCCGTGGGCCGTCTCGCTTGCGGCGATCGTCTTCGCTCTCCTCTGGATCGCCGTCCTGGCGGACCCATGCGGTGCTGCGGGCTGTGTCGGCACGGAGACGAACTTCGGCTCGGCCATCGACGATCCGCAGAGCTTTCTGGCCACCTTGCTCGACGGCGTCACGGCCGCCGGCGTCTATTTCGTCGTGGCAAGCGGATTCACCCTCATCTTCGGCCTCATGCGGGTCGTCAACATGGCGCATGGAGCCTTCTTCCTCCTTGGTGGGTACATCGCGCTCAAGCTGCAGCGCGCCTTCGTCGGCCAGGACTCGGCCTTCGGCCTGCTGAGCTCGCAGGTGCATTTCTGGCAGTGGCTCGTGCCTTCTCTCATTGCCGCTGCCTGCATCGCCGTCCTGGGACTCGGCACGCAGCAGCTCTTCCTGCGCTGGAATCAGGGGCAGGACCTACGGCAGGCCCTGATCACCATCGCGATCTCGATCATCCTGGCCGACCAAATGGTCGCGCACTTCGGGGCATTCGCCGAGGACATCGCCTGGCCGGGCGTGCTCGACAAGAGGCTCAACCTGCACGTCGCGGGCCTCCACTACACGCTGACGCGCCTCTTCATCCTCGGCGTCGCAGTCGGCATCGGGCTGGCTCTCTGGCTCTGGCTGAAGAAGACCCGCACGGGAATGGTGATCCGCGCCGGTGTCGACGACCGTCAGATGGTGTCGGCGCTCGGAGTCAACATCCAGCTCATCTTCGCGATTGCGTTCGTCGTCGGCTCTGCCCTGGCGGGGTTCGGCGGAGCCCTCGGCGGCTCGTTCGCGAGCCTTGGCCCGGGCGTCGACGGAAACTGGCTGCTCTATTCACTCGTCGTCGTGATCATCGGCGGCATGGGCTCCCTGGGCGGGGCTGCCGTCGGCGCGCTCCTGCTCGGGCTCGTGTCGAACTTCTCCTCCGCGTACCTCCCCGGGAACTACACGTTCTACTCGATCATCTTCACGTTCGTGCTGCTCGCGATCGTCCTGGCATTCCGCCCCCTCGGGCTGTTCGGGAGGCCGGCGTGACCGCGGCCCGCAACGAGCTCGGGCGGATCTCCAAGGCGACACTCGGCCTGGCGGTGCTCATCGTCGCCGCGCTTGGCCCGCTGATCTTCAACAGCTACTGGATTAGCTTCATCCTCACGCAGGTTTTCCTCCTCGGCGTCGCAGCGGCGAGCCTGATCTTCCTCTCCGCCTACGGCGGCATGGTCTCACTCGCCCAGGTCGCGCTCTACGGAATCGCCGGGTTCGTGCTCGGAAACGTCGTCACGAACGGCAACACGAAGGGGTTGAACCTCGGCTGGCACCCGTGGCTCGGGGTTCTGCTCGGAATCGCGATCGCGACCGCCGTCGGCTTCATCTTCGGCGCGCTTGCGAACCGCAGCACCGGGATCTATTTCCTGATGATCACGCTCACCTTCGCAGTCATCGCCAACTTCTTCTTCGGCCAGGTGACGACCTTCTCTGGCTTCGGTGGAATCAGCGGCATCCGGACGCCCAGTCTGATCGGGGCGGTCGACTTGCACCCGAACCGGCTCTACTACGCCTCGCTCGTCGTGGCCGTGCTTGTCTACGCCGCGATCAGGTACATCGTGCGGACGCCGTTCGGCATCACTCTCCAGGGAGTCCGCGACGACCCGGTTCGCATGAGCTCCCTCGGCTACAACGTCGGCCTTCATCGCACGATGGCTTTCGGCTTCGCGGCTTTTGTCGCCTCACTCGCCGGCGTGCTGTTCGTTTGGTGGAACGGTCACATCGATCCGGCCTCGATCGATCTTTCCGCCACGATCGATCTGCTCGTGATCTGCGTGATCGGCGGTCTCTACCGTCTCGAGGGCGCCTGGCTCGGCGCGCTCGTGTTCGTCCTGATCAACAACTACATCCGCAGCGTTCCCGGGCTCGGCCACATCGGGATCTCGGAGGAGCGCTTCCACACCGTCATCGGCCTGATCTTCCTCGCCATCGTCCTGCTCTCCCCCGGAGGGCTGATGGGGATTCTGGGCAGGCTTGGCGATTTCGCCCAACGGCTCCTGCCGGGCGGGAAGCTCACGGGCGCCCCGGCGCCGGCCGCAACGGGCTCGGGTTCGAGCGGTGGTGGCGCAGAGTGAGATGGATGACGCGGAAAATCGCAAACTCATAGACTCGCCTTATCGCCCAGGCGGCTGAGACCACGCCAAGCAGCATCAGGACCGAAAGGAGGAGCACCGGAGGGGGTTTCAACTTTGTCCACCGGGTCGGTCTCTAGTGAGGAGGAGGGGCAGTAGATGACGTATGTGAGAAGGAAGGGCCGCCGGCTCTGGCTTCTGGCCGCCCTTGCGGTTCTGGCCGGGCTTGCGGCGACGCTCTCGGCAACGGTTCCCGCCGGTAAGGCGTCGAAGAGTGCGGCCTCGCCGATCAGGATCGCGATCCTGTCGGACTGCCAGGGGGCATTCGCGTCCAACTACGAGCAAGACATCGGCGGGGCGATCAGCGCGCTCGCGCAATTCGCCGGCGTCAAGCCGAAGAACCCGAACAAGCCGTCTGCAGGCTGGACCGGCGGGCAGATCGGCGGTCATCCGCTCAAGCTTGTTGGCATCGGGTGCTCGAACGACAAGGCCGATACCGCGATCAAAGAGACGCGGCGGCTGATGGAGCAACTCAAGGCAGACGTGATGATCGGGCCGCTCTCGGGTGACGAGTCGGTTGCGGTCGCCAACTATGCAAAGCAGCATCCGAGCAAGACGTTCGTGAACGGCACCGCGGGTGCCTGGGACACCACCGCCGCAGTGAAGGCGCCGAACTTCTTCCGCTTCAACGGCGACGGCATCCAGTGGAACGCCGGCATCGGCGATCTCGCCTACAGAAAGCTCAAGTGGCGGAAGGCCGCGATCATCATGGACGACTACAGCTTCGGGTATGCGTCTGCAGCCGGCATGATCGCCGACTTCTGCGCAGCTGGTGGCAACATCGTCAAGCGGGTCTTCCCTCCGTTGAACGCGACGGATTACTCCTCGTACGCCCGCCAGCTCCCTGACCCGAGCAAGGTCGACGGCTACTTCTGGGCCGTGGGCGGAACGGGAACGATCCCATCGCTGAAGGCGTTCGAGCAGGCCCACGGCAAGCTCGCCGCCAATAAGGTGATCGGCAACCTGTTCTTCTTCTCCTCGGGCGCCGACAAGCAGCTCGGGCCGCGATTGAACGGCGCCTACGTCGGCGGCTTCGGCAGCTCGCCCGATCTGAAGGGCGCGAAAGTGACGCAGTACAAGAAGATCCTCGACAAGTGGTACAAGAAGTACCCACCGCTCGCGGGAAAGGCTTCAGACCACGCAGCGGACGGGTTCACCTACAACTACTACCTCAACGCGTGGGCGCTGGTGAAGGCTCTCAAAGCCGTGAAGGGAGATATCTCGGGCGGCCAGAAGAAGCTGCAAGCTGCTCTGCGCACGACAAGCGTCGACGGAGCCTACGGGAAGGTCACGCTCGACCAGAACCGTCAGGCGATCCAGGATCAGTACTCGTACCGAATGGACGTCAAGAGTGGCGGCGCGCTCGCCATCGTGACCGTCCAGTTCATCCCGAAGGTTTCTCAATCCTTCGGCGGAGCGATCACGAAGCCCCCCAGCCGCACGTCCCCATCCTGTGCCCACAAGAAGCTCCCGTGGACGGGCAAGGAACGACCGGTGGTGGGCGGAGTGGTCAAGTAGTAGGTGGCAGAAGGAGCAACCGAAACAGCCATACACGCCGAAAGCGTCGCGCCGGCCCTCCGCTTGCGGGGGGTCGGCCGTCGCTTCGGCGGCCTCCGCGCCGTGACCGATGTCGACCTCGACGTCGGGCAAGGCGAGCGGCGGGCAATTCTTGGTCCGAACGGCGCTGGAAAGACGACGCTGTTCAACGTGATCTCCGGCGACATGGAGCCCACCGCGGGAACGATCGAGCTCTTCGGTGACGACGTCACGCCGCTGCCGGCTCCGCGGCGCGCGCGGCTCGGACTGTCCCGCACCTACCAGATGTCACGACTGTTGACCGGCCTGAGCGTCGAGGACAACCTCTACCTCGCGGCACTCGGAGTCGCGCGCGGACATCTTCGCCCGGTGGTGCTCCCCAGGCGGGACCGGAAGCTCCGCGAGCGTGCGCGAGAGTACGCGGGCAAGGTCGGCCTCGGCGAGAAGCTCGACGTCGTCGTGGGGTCTCTCTCGCACGGCGAACAACGTCAGCTCGAGGTCGGAATGGCACGGGTGTCGGAGCCGAAGCTCATGCTGCTCGACGAGCCGGCGTCCGGTCTTTCGCGCGGCGAGCGGATTGCGTTGACCGAGGTCCTGCTCCAGCTCGACCCGGCGATCACGCTGATCCTGATCGAGCACGACATGGACGTCGCCCTGCGCGTCGCTCAGCGGGTGACGATGATGCACGAGGGTCGAGTGATCGTCGAAGGCACGCCCGAAGAGATCCGCGCCAACGAGCTTGTGCACGAGCTCTATCTCGGCAGCGGCTTCGGTGTCGACGACTCATGAGCGAACCGCAGATCGGCGCCGCCAGTCCGGCGGATGCGCGCTCCGAGCAGCTGCTCGCGGTTCACAACCTGGACGCGTACTACGGCCGGGCGCACGTCCTCCAAGGCGTGAGTTTCGAGATGGGTGTGGAGCCGCTGGCCATCATCGGCCGAAACGGCATGGGGAAAACGACCCTCTGCGCAGCGATCATGAGCATCACCCCTCCACACGTGACCGGCTCTATTTCCTTCCGCGGCCGGGAGCTCGCCGGAGAGCCTTCGTACAAGATCGCTCAGTGCGGGATCGGCTACGTCCCCCAGGGACGGCGGCTCTTCCCGTCGCTGAGCGTCGACGAGCATCTGCGCATGGTCAGCAGGCGTAACGGACGGAAAGGACCTTGGACGCCCGAGCGTGTGTACGAGCTCTTTCCGCGCCTGAGCCAGCGGAAGCGAAACGGCGGCGCTCAGCTTTCGGGCGGAGAGCAGCAGATGCTCGCGATCGGCCGGGCGCTACTGCTGAACCCGAAGCTCCTGATCATGGACGAGCCCTCGGAGGGACTCGCGCCCACGGTCGTGGAGCAGCTGATCGAGACCTGCAAGAGTCTTAAGCAGGAGGGAGTCGCACTGCTTCTGATCGAGCAGAACCTCGGGGTCGCAACTGCGCTCGCCGAGCGGCAGCTCGTCATGATCGCCGGGTCCATCGCCGTCGAGACCACGGCTGAGAAACTGCTGAGCGATCCGGACGCCCAGCGCCGCTTCCTCGGCGTCGAGCCAGTCGCAGAGACGTGACGAACGAGACGCGGGCGTTCCTGGCGTCGATCGGGCTGCCGCCCGGAGACGCGCACGAGCTGCCTGACTCGCAGAAGCGATTTCCCGACGGGGCCCAGTACCGCGTCGAGATTCCGAGTGTGGAGGGCCCGGCCTGTCTCGAGGCCGTCCTGGAGGAGGCGGACCGGCTCGAAGTCCGCATCCATCGCGTCTCTCAGGGCAGCGGCGTCTTCCTCCAGACCGACGAGGAGCTCGACCGGATGGCCCGGGCCGGCGCCGAAGCGGGCATCGAGATCAGCCTCTTCGCCCGTCCCAATGCGGGCT
>UEXU01000479.1_pt1 | contig 9433 bp, 7 predicted proteins | sample 4301121 | NCBI WGS metagenome assembly UEXU01 (sample SAMEA4773174, study PRJEB27434) | metagenome | biome: 2259; feature: agricultural soil; material: soil | place: USA | collected 2014-09 | depth 0.25 m
TTCGATCGCTGGGAGGACCTCGTCTCCGAGTCGCTGGACGCCGTCATGGTGCTGACTCCGGGGAGCCACGCGCCCGTCGCGATCGCCGCCGCGGAAGCTGGCCGCCACGTCTTCGTCGAGAAGCCGATCGCCTTTTCGGTCGACGAGGCTAAGCAGATGATTGCCGCCGCCGAGCAGGCGGGCGTCCGCCTCATGGTGGGTTATATGAAGCGCTTCGATCCCGCGTACGAGGAACTCGCCGCGCGGTTGACCACGTCAGACGTGCGCTTCGTGCGCATGACGACACTCGAATCGCCCCTCGAACCCTACGTGGCTCACTATCCGCTCAGGCGAGGTGCGCTCGACCCACACCGGCTCGAGGAACTCCTCGCGGACGACGACCGGCGGATGACGGCGGCGATCGACACGGACGATCCGGTTCTCCGGCGCGCGTATCGCGTCGTCCTGCTCGACAGCATGGTCCACGAGCTCAACGCCGTCCGCGGTGTTCTCGGGGAGCCGAGTGAGCTGCGCTTCGCGGACATCTGGGGCGAATCGGAGGGTATTACGGTGACCCTTGCCTTCGGCACAACCGAGTGCGTCTTCAGCTGGATCGACCTACCGGGCATCGCCCGGTACGAGCAAGAGCTCGTGTTCTACGCGCCGAACGAGCGGCTGGCGCTCGTCTTTCCCTCACCCTTCCTGCGCAGCATGCCGACCAGGCTCGTCGTCGAGGGTGGCGACGTCGGCACAGCCGCGTCCTGGCGCACGGTAAAGACGGTCTCGTACGATGAGGCCTTCAAGCGGGAGCTCGTCGAGTTCCACTCGTGCATCGTCGACGACCGCGAGCCGAGAACCCCGGGGGAGGACGGCCTCCGAGATGTCGCGCTCGCACAGGCGATCATCCGCTGCCACGCAGAGGGCAAGCCGCTGCCCTCGCCGACCAGCACCGAGGAAATTGCGAATCGGCCTGTTCACTGACGGCCTCTCCCAACGTGCGTTGGGCGATGTGCTCGATTGGCTCGACGTCGAGCTTGTGGATGTTCGCGACATCGAGATCGGCACCGGTGGCTACTCGCCGGCGCATCACGCCGACATCGAGCAGTTGCTCGGCAGCGCTCGCGCGCGACAGCGTTTCCTCGCGGGCCTCGAGGGCCGCGGCTACCGGCTCGCCGCTCTGAACGTCTCCGGCAATCCGCTCGAGGTAGAGGAGCACGACCGTGCGCTGCGCTGCACCATCCAGCTCGCTGCGCTGCTCGACGTCGATCGTGTCGTCTGCATGTCGGGCGGGAAAGCCGATCTTGCAGGCGCAGGCTGGTTCCCGGGGCTCGAGGAGGAGGTCGGGCGCTACTGGGAGAGTCGCGTCCTGCCGTATTGGGAGGCGATCTCGACGCTGGCGTATCAAACACATGCGGGCCTCCGGCTCTGCTTCGAGCTCGAGCCCGGCGCGGCGGTCTTCAACACGACGACCTTCGAGCGAATTGCAACGGTCGGTGCGAACCTCGCCGTGAACCTCGACCCGAGCCACTTCTTCTGGCAGGGGATCGACCCGCTCGCGGTGATCGCCAGGCTCGGCGACCGGATCGCCTTTGCGCATGGCAAGGACACCGTGCTCACGCAAGAGCGGATCGCTCTGGAGGGTGTCCTCGATCGGACGGCGTGGCGCTATGCAACCGTCGGCCACGGCCACGACGAGGGGTGGTGGAGCGCGTTTGCTGGCGAGCTGCAAGGAGCCGGCTACGACGACGTCATCTCGGTCGAGTATGAGGACCCTGAGGTTGCACCCGAGCAGAGCATCGTCGAGGCTGTCCGTGCGCTCGAGCGTGCGGCGGCGGCCGCCGAGGTGCCCGGTTGAGCCGCGTCGAGTACCGCGGAGTGGGCAAGCGCTTCGACGACGTCACCGCGCTCACGGACTTCGACCTTCAGGTCCCGGACGGTGCGTTCCTGGTGATGCTCGGCCCCTCCGGCTGTGGTAAGACGACGGCACTTCGCATCCTCGCCGGGCTCGAGGAGCCGGACGAGGGTGTCGTAAAGCTCGGCGAGCGCGACGTCACCCGCCTGCAGCCACGCGACCGTGACGTCGCGATGGTCTTCCAGAGCTACGCGCTGTACCCGCACATGACAGTCGCAGACAACATCGCGTACCCGCTCACCCTCCGCAATGTCCGCAGGGTGAATCGCGTCCAGGCGGTCAAAGACGTCGCCGAGCTGCTCGAGATCGGGCATCTCCTCGACCGGCGGCCACGGCAGCTCTCCGGGGGCCAGCGCCAGCGTGTCGCGCTTGCGCGCGCGATTGTGCGCGAGCCGGCGTGCTTCCTGATGGACGAGCCGCTCTCCAACCTCGACGCGAAGCTCCGCGCCTCTATGCGAGGCGAGCTGAAGCGACTACAGAAGCGGCTCGAGGCGACGACGATCTACGTGACGCACGACCAGGCCGAGGCGACCACGATGGCCGACCTCGTGGCGGTCATGCATGAAGGACGCCTGCAGCAGATCGGTCCGCCGCTCGAGATCTACGATCGACCGGCGAACCGGTTTGTCGCCACCTTTGTCGGCAGCCCCCCGCTGAACATCGTTCCCGGCGAGCTCGACGGAGATCGGCGTGCGTTCGTCATCGCGGGGACGGCGGTCGGGCTTCCGGAAAGGATCGGCGGCCGCGCCGATGTGGTGGAGCTCGGCGTTCGTCCCGAAGATCTCCAGCTCTGCGATCCGGGACAGAACGGCTCGCTCGCCGCCGAGGTGTACGTCGTCGAGCCCCTCGGAAACGAGACGCTCGTCGAGGTCCGCATCGGCGATTCCGTCTTGACCGTGCGTGCCGGGCGGAGTTGGGATGCGCCGATCGGATCGCCGGTCGGAGTGCGGCTCGATGCGATGACTGCCTGCTTCTTCGACCGTAGCGGCGCAACCGTCGTGCATAGGAGCGATCGCCCAGAGACGAGACGGCCGGAGCGCGCCGTCACGGTAGGAGACACCCAGCGAAGAGAAAGGAGTGCTTGATGACATCTGACGAGAACGGGCGGGTTCTTCCAGCGGAGCACCCACTGACGCGGCGGCAGCTCGTTCAGAAGGGCGCTGTCGCCCTCGGTACGGTCACCGCCGCGGGTCCGGTCTGGGCCGCGACGGCCCGCGCCGCCCGCGGAAAGAGCAAGGGCAAGGTCGTGATCGGCGCCTTCGTCGACGGCGGGCTCGTGCCGTTCAAGACGAAGATCATCCCGCTCTTCGAGAAAGAGACCGGGATCAAGGTGCAGTTCCTCCAGGACGACTACTCGACGTTCTTCGAGAAGGCGTTCAACGACGGCATCAGCAAGGCCGGGCAATTCGACATCTATGTGATGGACGATCCCTGGATCCCTCAGTACGCCAGCGCGCCGGTCCTCCAGAACCTGACGAAGCTCGGCATCAAACCAGACGCCGACTTCATGAAGCCGTTCCTCGACCTGGGGTGGTGGCCGCCGAAATCGGGGCCGCGACTGCCGCAGTTCAGGAGCAAGACGCCGCAGCTGTACGCACTGCCGTTCGTCGGCGACATGCAATCCCTCACCTATCGCAAGGATGCGTTCGGCCATGCACCGAAGACGTGGGACGAGCTCGTATCGGTCGCACGGAGGAAGATGCACCCGCCGAAGACGTACGGCTACGTGTTCCGAGGCTTGAAGGGAAACCCGATCGTCGCATCGTGGTTCCCGGTCTTCATGTCACAAGGCGGGCGGATCTTCGACAACAACTGGAAGGTGCTGTTCAACAACGCGGCCGGCAAGCGGGCGACCGAGTTCTTCGTCCACACGCTCAAGTCACTGGCTCCGCCCGGCGTGGTCGAGTACGACTCCGACCAGGAGGGCGCAGCGATCCTGGGCGGCAAGGCGCTGTCGATCGTCCAGTACTCCGGGAACGCGATCAAGTCAGACGACCCCAAGCAGTCGAAGGAGGTTGGGAAGCTGGCGTTCGGCACCGTCCCGCGGGGCCCGGGCGGCTCCGTCGCCCAGATCGGCATCTTCATCTCGGGGATCTCCGTCTCCGCGCCGAACCTGAAGAACGCAATCGCGTTTCAGAAGTGGTTCGTGACGAAAAGCGCTCAGATCGCGCTCGCGCGTGCCGGTTCGCTGCCGGTGAAGCGTTCCGCATTCCTCGACGCGACTGCGACCAAGCACAACCGGCTCCAGACGGCAATCCTGGCTCAGCTGACCGCCGGGGCGCAGGCACGGCCGCGGACGCCCGACTGGGCGAAGGTCGAGGACATCCTCGGCACCGAGCTGAACAAGGCGCTCAGTGCGGGCACTGTGGGCGGCCACCTCGACTCGGCTGCCAGGCAGGTGACCGCCTATCTGAAGAAGAACGGCTACTACAAGTAAGTGACCGCCGCCGCGAGAGCTCTCGCCGGGCGGCGGCGCGTACACGGGGCAGGGCTCGAGCGGGCCCTGCCCTATCTCCTCCTCGCGCCGACGCTGCTGCTGATCCTGGCGGTCATCGTCTACCCGATCGGGTACGGCGTGCGGCAGAGCTTCCTCAACTTCCGTTTCGGCAAGCCCGTCGCCGACATCGGGTGGGACAACTACCGTCAGCTGTTCAGCGATCCCTACTTCGGGCAGGCCCTCTGGGTCACGATCAAGTTCGTCGCGCTCGCGGTCTCGATCGAGACCGTGCTCGGGCTGGGGCTCGCCCTGCTGGTCGCGAAGGAGCTCCCGTTCACGCGCGTCGCGCGGCTCGTGCTGATCGTCCCGATGATCATCACGCCGATCGTCGTCGGAATCGTCTTCAGGCTCATCTACGCGTCGGACGTCGGCCTGCTCACGACGCTGTCGCACGACCTGTTCGGCGCCGGTCCGGTCTTCATCCTCGACAAGGGCTGGTCCGCGTTCCTGGGTCTCGTCGCGCTCGACATCTGGGAGTGGACGCCGCTCATGTTCCTCATCCTCCTCGCGGGTCTCCAGTCGCTTCCCGTGGAACCATTCGAGGCGGCCCGCGTCGACGGCGCAGGCGCGTGGCGGACGTTCGTCGATCACACGCTGCCGATGCTTCGAGGGGTATTGGCGGTAGCAATCGCGTTGCGCACGATCGATGCCTTCACCACGTTCGACCAGGTGTTCGTCCTGACGAAGGGCGGCCCGGGAACCTCGACGCAGCTCATCTCGCTGTACGGCTACAACACCTCGTTCAAGTTCGATGAGTTCGGCTACGGGACGGCAATGCTGCTCACTGTCGCGCTCGTCATCTTGGCGTTCGCAGCGCTGACGGTGCGGCTGATCCGGCGGAGGGCCGGACAGTGAAGCGCTGGATCGGCAGCGCGGTGCTGGTGCTCATCGTCGTGATCGCGTTCGTGCCGATTGCGTTCATGGTCGTGACCTCGTTCAAGTCGAACGCCGAGATCACGCAGGAGCTGCACCTCTGGCCGCACACAGTGACGTTCTCGAACTACTCGCGCCTGTTCAGAGACAGCTTCTTCGGCGACTATCTCCGTAACTCAGTCGTGGTCGCGGGGGCGAGTGTCCTGGTGTCGCTCGTCTTCGGGTCGCTGGCGGCCTACAGCCTCGCGCGCTTCCGCCTTCTGCTCGGCCTCGAGCGGCGGCTCGGGTTTGCCATTCTCACGGTGCGCATCCTTCCTCCCGTCGTCATCGTCGTTCCGCTGTTTCTGGTCGCGCTCAAGTTCCATCTGCTCAATTCGTGGCTCGGGCTGATCCTCGTCTACTCGGCCTTCAATGTCTCGTTCGTCGTGTGGATGATGGAGAGCTTCTTCCGCGAGATTCCGATCGACCTCGAGGAGGCGTCGATGGTCGACGGCTCCTCGCGAATGACCGCATTCCGCCGTATCGTCCTGCCGCTGGCGGCGCCGGGCCTGGTCGCAACCGCCATTTTCGCCGTCATCGTGACCTACAACGAGTTCTTGCTCGCGCTCGTGCTCACCTCGACACCGGGCTCGCAGACGGTGCCCGTCGGGACGTCGACGTTGATCACACGAATCGACATCGACTGGGGTGCAATGAGCGCCGCCGGCACGCTGGCCGCGATCCCGATCGTGCTCTTCGCGCTGCTCGTGCAGCGGCATCTCGTCCGCGGGTTGACGCTCGGAGCGCTGAAGTGAGCGGCCGCCTTGCCAGCGCACCGGTCTCCTGGGGCGTCTGGGAGCAGACCGTCGGCCGCGCGGATCTTGTGCCGCGCGAGTTGCTGCTCGAAGCGGTTACATCGCTCGGATACAAGGCAATCGAGCTCGGGCCGCCCGGCTACCTCGGCGCCGACGGCGACTCTGTGCGGGAAGCGCTCGAGCCGTTTGGGCTCGAGCTCGTTGGTGCATTCGTTCCATTGCACCTCGCGGACGAGGCCGCGTTTCGTGCCGATCTCGAGGAGCTCGGACGTACGATCGAGATCGCCTCTCGTGCGGCGCCCTCGGCTGTCGTGCTGCTCGCCGACGCTGGGACCCCGGAGCGCGCCGCCGCCGCCGGCCGCCCCACTGAGCTCGAGCGGACGCGTCTCGGCGGCTCCGCGCTGGACGGCGCGCTCGACCGCATCTCGCTCGCGGCGGCGCGCTGCCGTGAGCGAGGCCTCTCCGTTGCTCTTCATCCCGAGATCGGGAGCCATGTGGAGACGCCTGCAGAGGTCGAGACGCTCCTCAATCGAACCGAGTCCGAGCTCCTCGGCCTCTGTCTGGACACCGGTCACACGCTCGTCGCCGGCGGCGACCCGGTGCAGCTAGCGCGGGATTGGGCAGAACGCCTCTCTCACGTGCACCTCAAGGACGTCTCGGGTCCTCTGCTCCGCCGGCTCCGCGCAGGCGAGCTGACCGTGGAGGCCGCGTGGGCCGAGGGCCTCTTCTGCCCGTTCGGCGACGGCGAAGTGGACCTGCACGGCTTCCTCGCGCTGCCGGAAGTCGCGGGCTACGACGGGTGGCTCGTGCTCGAGCAGGATCGGGTCGCCGTCCGCGTCGACGATCTGCCGGCGGTCAGAGCGGTGGAAGGGGAAAACCGCGCGTTCGTGACCGATCGGCTCGGCGGTGTCACGTGACGCGGGCGCATCGCCACCCGACGATCCTCGACGTCGCGCGGGCGGCGGGCGTCTCGAAGTCGACCGTTTCGAACGTGATTCGCGGCGCGGCTGTCTCTCCCGGCACTCGGAGCCGCGTCCTGGAGGCAGTCGCACATGTCGGTTACCGCCCAAACGCGGTCGCCCGCAACCTCGTCACGCGACGCACGACAACGGCGGGCATTCTCCTGGGCGATCTCGCCAATCCCTTCTACTCGGAGCTCGCGAAGCTCGTCGAACAGCAGCTCTCTGACCGCGGCTACGCGACGACGATCGGGAACACCGACGGCCTTCCCGCGCGAGAGCGACAGCTGATCGAGTCGCTGCTCGAGCAACGCGTCGCTGGCATCTTGATGCTGCAGTTCAGCGGCGAGCGGTGGGTCTTGGACGAGTTGCGGGCACAAGGAGTCCCGTTCGTCGTGGTCAGCTGCTGGGAGGAGGAGAGCGACTGTGTCGCCGTCGACGACGCCGCAGCGGTCGAGCTGGCCGTGCAACATCTCCTCGAGCTCGGTCACCGGCGGATCGCGTATCTGTCGAGCGGGCTGGTCGAGCCGAAGACCGACCAGGCGCGGTTCAAAGGGTATCGCGACGCGCTCGCCCGAGCCGGTCTCGCGCGCGTCGACGGCCTCGTTCTGCGCTGGGAGCACCCGGCCTACCTGCGGAGCAGCGGCGACCTCATCCGCGAGGTCGAGCGCCTGCTGACCATCCCAGCGCCACCCACCGCATTCTTCGTCTCGAACGACCTCGTCGCGATCGACCTGATCGAAGCGCTCGAGCAGCTTGGGTTCGCGGTGCCCGGCGACGTTTCGGTCGCGGGTTTCGACAACATCGCTCTCGCCGGTCTCGCGCGCGTGTCCTTGACCACGGTTGCGCAACCACGAGACGAGCTGGCCAGTGAGGGGGTCGAGATCCTGCTCGGGCGGATCGAAGGCGTTCTGGGCGAGCCGGTACGCCAGGTTCGACTGGCTCCGCGGCTGGTGGTACGAAGCTCGACGGCGCCTCCGCGGCTCAGCTAGGTATAAGACCTGAGCGGGTTGGTTCTGCTGATCGGGGTTTGAATCGCCGACGAGATCGCCCTGCTCACAGCCGCTTGCGACGGCGGGGAGGCGTGTCAGAGTCGCGCCGTCAAGCTCCGCACGCCGCAGCTGTTCAGGCCGCGTGCGCGCGAACCGGGCGTTGCCTCGGACCACCTGACAGAGTGCGATCCAGCTCGACCTCAGCAAGGAGCGTTCGGCTGCCGCTTCCCGCCGCGCTAGGCGCTGTCACGAGACGGCGGGCTCGCTGTCGGGCCCGCCGTCTGAAAACTCATCGCCGCAGGACCTCGACGAGCGCGGATCTGGCTCGTTTTGCGCCGCCGTCGGAACGGCGATCCTCTCTAGACCTGAGACAGCTCGGCCGCCGTGTCGCGGACGGCGAGGACGTTGAATGCCGTCACCGGCCGCTGGAATCCCTTGAGCATGAATTCGCCGACCGGCTCCACTTCGACGTCGCCCTCGACCTCCGCAAGGAGACGTTGTGCGATCAGGATCTGGCCGGCAGCCGCCTCGTCCGCGAGCCGCGAAGCGAGATTCGTGACTGCTCCGATCGCGGCATAGTCGGAGCGACCCTCGAAGCCGATCTCGCCGCAGGTCGCGTAGCCGAGCGCGATGCCGGCGCCGAAGCCGAGCTCGTAGCCGCGTTTCTCCCACTGCGGGGTGAGCTCCATCATCTCATCGCGTAGCGCGCAACCCAGCCGCACCGCCCGGAGGGCGGCGTCGGGAACCTCGATCGGGTCGTTGAAGAAGAGCTGGACTCCATCGCCCTCGAGGAAGCCGACCGTCGCGTCGAAGCGTCTCACGAGACCTCCGATCGTGCCGTGGAACTCGGCGAGCACCCGCATGAGCTCCTCTGGCTCGACGGCGTCGACGAAGCCTGTCCACCCGCGCAGGTCCGCAAAGAGCATCGCGACCTGCCTGCGGTGGCTGTGCAGGATCGAGTCGTCGCCAGAGCGCACGATCGCGTCGGCCAGCTGCGGCGAGAGGAACCGCCGCAGCAGGCGCAGCCGCTCGAGCTCCTCGACCTGCGTCCGCACGCGCTCTTCGAGCGTCCGATTTAGCTCGAGCAGCTCTGCGGCCTGCAGCTTGATCGTGTCGTGGTAACGCTTGATCCGGAGCAGCGACCGAACGCGCGTGAGCAGCTCGTGGTGGTTGAACGGCTTCGGGATGAAGTCGTCCGCGCCGGCTTCGATCGCCCGCGTCTTCTCCTGCCCGACACTCGATGTGAGCATGATGACGGGCAGCACTGCCGTCTCCTCGCGCTCGCGGAGGCGCCGGCAGACCGCATACCCGTCCATCTGCGGCATCACGACATCCAGGAGCACGAGATCCGGATTCAAGGACTCGACGAGCTCGAGGGCGGCCCTGCCGTCGGTGGCCGAGACGACGTCATAGCCGTGCGGCGTGAG
>UEXU01000496.1_pt1 | contig 9343 bp, 9 predicted proteins | sample 4301121 | NCBI WGS metagenome assembly UEXU01 (sample SAMEA4773174, study PRJEB27434) | metagenome | biome: 2259; feature: agricultural soil; material: soil | place: USA | collected 2014-09 | depth 0.25 m
CATCTCGAGGCGCTCGGTATCCCCGCCGACGAGCCCTTGCTCGCGGTCGACGACGTGCGCTACAAGGGCCAGCCGATCGCCGCGGTCGCTGCCGTCGATCAGGACACCGCCCGAGAGGCGGTGAGCCTGATCGAAATCGAGTTCGAAGAGCGGCCAGCCTTCTTCGACATGCGCAAGGCGATGGACTCTGACCAGCCGAAGATCCACGAGTGGGGGCCGGTCTATCCCCACTTCGGCCCGTACAACCACCGCCGCGTGCGCAAGGGCGACATCGACGCAGCCTTCGAGCAGGCCGACACGATCGTCGAAGGCGTCTACCGGCCGCAGGCAATCGAGCACTGCCCGATCGAACCGCAGACAGCGCTCGTCGTACCTGAGCCGAACGGCCGGCTGACGATCTACTCCTGCACGCAGGCGATGTATTTCTCGATGGGCGTCGTCGCCGCACACCTCGAGTGGCCGCTGAACAAGCTGAAGTTCGTCGGCGGCACCGTCGGCGGTGGGTTCGGCGGCAAGGTCGACACCGCCAGCGAGACCATCTCTGCCCTACTCGCGCTGAAGGCAAGGCGACCGGTGAAATGGCGCTGGACGCGCGAGGAGGAGTTCCTCGCCTCTTCGACACGAGCGCCTTGGCACATGGAGATCGCGGACGCGGTCACGAGCGACGGCTGGATTCTCGGACGCCGGATGACCACGTTGCACGATGCAGGCGCCTACGCCCGGTTCTCGCCCTACGGGGTGACGAAGCACGCCTTTCACCACACGGGGGCGTACACGATCCCGAACGTTCACTTCGACGGCTTTGTCGTCTTCACGAACCGCGTGCCGACGACGGCGATGCGCGGGTTCGGCGTGACCTCTGTCTCGTTCGCGGTGGAAACGCACATGAACCGGATCGCCGAGGTTCTGGGCGTCGACCCACTTCAGATCCGGCTGAAGAACGCGAACCGCATCGGGGACACGACCGCGAATCGCGTCGTCCTGAAAGACCCATCGACGGTGCCGGTCGTCCTCGCGGCCGCCGATCGCGTCGGCTACGACTTGCCTGACGAGTACAGGTCGATGACGAACGACCGACGCTCGGGCGATCTCCTGCCGGGCCACCTCGTCGGGCAGCTCGCCGACCCGGAGACCGAGACGAACGGAGGTGGGCGGTAATGGCGAAGCACAAGGGCCGCGGCATCGCGACCATCGAGTATCCGACCGGCATGAACCAGAACGGCGATCCCAGCCAGGCCTGGATCAAGCTGAAGCCGGACGGCCGCGTCGACGTCTTCACCGGCACGGTCGACCACGGTCAGGGCTCGCGCACCGTCCACACCCAGATCGCCGCCGACACGCTCGGCGTCCCGTACGAGTGGATCACGATGGACAACACGAACACCGACTCGTCCGCCGTCTGCACCGGCAGCTTCGCCTCACGGGGCACGTTCATCGGCGGCAACGCGGTGCGCTTCGCGGCCGAACGGGCGCGCGAGCGCATCCTCGACATCGCCTCCAAGGAGCTCGAGATCGCGCCGTCCGACCTGGACATCGTCGACGGAGAGGTCGTGGCCAAGGGGGCGCCCGACCGAAAGATCGGCATCCCCGACGTCGCCGCGGCCGCCACCTGGAACTACGGCGAGCTAATCACCGGCACCGGCGCGGCGCTCAAGCCGTATGCCGACGTGAGCGACGACGACGGCTCTGTCGAGATCGAGCCGCACTCGGCCATCTCCTACGCGGCCTGCGTCGCCGAAGTCGAGGTCGACGACGAGACGGGAGAGGTAACGGTGGAGCGCCTGATCCAGGTCTATGACGTCGGTCGCGCGATCAACCCGACGCTCGTCGAAGGCCAGATCGAGGGCGGGGCGATGATGGGTCTCGGGCTCGGGCTCCTGGAGGAGGCGTATCCGTACTACCCGGCACCCGACCATCGCGGGCCAGAGTTCGGCGCCTACCTCGCTCCGGCCCTGGAGGACCTCCCCGACCTTGACAACGTGATCCTCGAGAACCCGTCGGCGGACGGACCGTTCGGTGCGAAGGCAATCGGAGAGATGGCGAACAACGCGCAGCCGCCGGCAATCGCTTCTGCGATCTACGACGCCGTCGGTGCCTGGGTGACGCAGATGCCGGCGACGCCCGAGCGCGTGCTGCGGGCCCTGGAAGGTGAGAAGGAGCCTCGGCGCGACGGCAAACGTGTCATCTTCGACGAGGAGCTCTCGATCCGGACCGTGAGCTCGGACGGCGGCAAGGGCTTCTTCGAAACGGATGGCTGAAGCTTCGACGTCGTTTCGCACCTGGAGCGGCGTCGATGCCTGGCAGTTCGCCGAGGGCGTCTGGATACACGCGATCGGCGGCGAGCAGGTCCTGCTCTGCCGCGTGACCTACGAGCCGGGGAAGCGTGTCCCGGACCATGACCACCCTCAGACCGAGCAGGTCATGGCGATCATCGACGGCGAGGCGACCGTGACGGTCGCCGGCGAGACACGCGACGTCAAGGCAGGTGACGTGATCGTGATCAACCCTGGCGTGCGGCACAGCGTGTTCTCGGAAAGCGGAATGACGTTCTTCGAGGCGCTCGCGCCGGTGCCGCTCGACCACGTTCCCGATCGCGAACGCGACCTGGTGCTCGGCTCCGAGGGCGGCAGTGGGCACGTCGAGCGCTGAACGAGAAGGGAGAAGGCAATGCCTATGATCGAAGTCAAGCTCTACGACCACCGCGTCACCGACGAATCGGTGCCGAAGATGATCGAGAAGCTGACCGATGCGCTCGCGGAGTCGAGCGGCGCGGCCAAGGAGCACATCCACGTCGTCATCCAGGGCGTGCCACCGAAACACTGGGGCATCGCCGGAAAGCCGGCCGGCTAGCGATGCCGCTCATCGAAGTGAAGCTCTTCGACTTCCGCATGAACGAGGAGACGAGCCGAAAGCTCATCGCCGGTCTGACCGACGCGCTCTGCGAGGCCACGACCGAGGGCCTGCGTGAGCACACGTGGGTCGTCGTCGAAGGACACTCGCCGAAGAACTGGGGCGTGGGCGGAGTGCCCTGGCCGGCGGAGATGACGCCGCCGGTCTAGACCACGGCAAACAGCTTCGAGCGGAAAGGCGGAGCCTTTCGCTCGACTTACAAGAGCTCGAGCTCGACCGCGGGCGCGTCGGCGGTGATCGCTGCGGTCTCTCGAGCATGCAGCAGCGTCGTGTGCACGATCAGCTTCGCGCGCGCGAAGTTGTCCATTACTGTCGGCACCGGACCGACGCGGTGTCCAAGGGCGTAACCGGCCGCGTTCCGCCCGATCGCCCGGTAGGAATCGAGCGTGAGCGATGGGGCCATTCCGAAGAGCTCGAGGTTGTCGAGTGGCTGGAGATCGGCGCGGTGGATGACCGCCGTGCCCTTTGACTGCACCCCGACCGCGACGCCGGAGCCGGAGAGCAGTGCGCCGTCGTGGCCGATGAACGCCACGTCGGAGGCACGCCGGACTCGCACGAGACGCGGCTCGGCGCCCGCCTCGCGCACTCCTCCCATCAGCGCCTGGAGCACGTCTCGATGTGCCATACCCCCGATCGTGGCCTGAAGGCCATCGGCGAAGGCAGGCCCCACTGCAATCACGACGTCGTCCGGTCTGTTGCCCACAGTGGCAACGTGCTTCTCAGCTACAACCCTGGCGGCCGCTTCGGTCTCTTCCTCCAGCGTCCGGGCATCGAGCACGTGCGGCAGCTGCTGCAGGCGTTGCCAGCGCGCGCCTTCCAGGCGATAGCCCGTGCCCGGTCCCGTATAGCGATTCGGGTCGTTCACCGCCGCACTGACCTCGCCGGAGGGAGCAACGATTGCCGACGTCTGAAGGTAGTCGGCAGAGACGCGCTGGCGCTGCATCCCGAGGATCGCTTCGGCGACTTCCGTGAAGCCGCGCCGGTCGAGCTCGCGCGCAACGTCCAGCCCGCTGATCCGCTCCGACAGCACCCGATCGGCCGCCGAGACGTCAGCTGCCCGGTCCCGGTCGGGAAGGTCGCGGCTGTCGAGCGCGTCCGTCGCCGCCTCCACTTCTTCGTCGGTGATCGCGGGGAACTCGAACGCAGCGAACACCGCCTGGATCGCGCGTGCCGCGCGCTCACGCACGCGGGTGGCCTCCTCCTCGCTCAAGGGCTCGATTCCACCGTCGACCTGCCAGTCGCGCTGGATCGTCAGCCATTCGTCGATGTCGTCGGCGTCGTAGTTGCCGCCTCCGAACATGTTGTCGTAGCGCGGCATCACGCTCCAGCCCGACGTGACGAAGTCGGTTCCGGGCAGGAACTGTCCCATCAGCTTGGCTGTACGTCGCGTCGGAGAGTGCGAGGCGATCGCATCATTTCCGGAGGCGACCTCGAGGTCGAGCCACGCGGCCAGCAGATTCTCGGCGAGAATCTCGCGCGATCCCGCGGGAACGCTCATGACGAGCGCAACGCAAGAGATCGAGCCATTCTGCACGCCTTGCGATCCGGCGGCGCGGGCAAGACACAGGCAGCGCGCTTCCAGGTAGAGCATCGAGCAGCCGCCGGCGTGTCCCATCAGAGCCTCGGAGCCGCCGCCGGAGGTAAAGCGGACTTTGATCCCGCGCGACGCGTAGGCCGAGGCGAGGAACCCTTTCGACCACGGCGTGTCGTCGCCGTCCACGAACACCGGCTCGGTGCCGTAGACGGACAGCGTCTCCGCGTACGTCGTGATTCCCTGGATCGCAAGCTGCAGCGAGCGCCGCTCCTCGATGGCGCATTGCGTGAGCACGCCCGGCCGCCCGGTCTGCGAGCCGACGAGCACGGCCATCGCGTTCAGCGGCGCGTAGCGCGAGACGCCCACGGTGGTCTCGATCTCGGCGAACCCGCGGGCGGCGGCCTCCGCGGCGTCGGCTGCGAGCAACGCGGGATTCTCCTTCAGGTTCGTCACGTGCGCCTGGTTGGCCGGAGCCCGCCGCGCGCGCATCTTCTTGAGCGCGAACATCATCTCCACCGGATCGAGGAGCGCGACAACCCGCGCCAGTCGTGCCGGCGTGAGTCCGCGCCCGAGGCGCACGAGCTCGTCGCGCGTGACGTCGACGTCGACGAGACGGTATGCGAGCTCCGTCTCGTCGATGGCCATCGCCTCCGCAGCGATGTCGAGATCGAAGCCGTACCGCGCAATGAAGTGGTCGAGAGCGTCGAAGTGGTCCACTGTGCGTCCGTCGAGCAGCACGACCCGGCCCTCCCGGATTTCGAGCGCCGGCTCCGGGTCATTCGGCCCGTCCGTCGCGACCAGCCCGAGATCGGGACGTGGCGTGATCAGCAACTCCTGGCGGAGCTCGCGCCGCTCGCGCTGGACGAACCGCTTCGACCGGCGCCGCCCGTTCACTTCGAGGAGAGGAGGCTCCGCTCGGCGTAGACCGCTCCGGCCTCACGAACATAGGCGGCGGTCCGAGGCGCCTCGAAGTCGCGTTCCAGGCGCAACGCCAACGCCTCGAGCTCGCCGGCGCTCGAACGGTGCGGCCTGAGAGCCGTGTAGATCTCGAGGATCACGTCGTCGGGGACCGCGGTCAACTCGGCGGCCCGGCTGAGGTTGCCGGCGAGCTCGCGGCGGCCCGCGGCTCTAGCGACCTCGCCCTGAAGACGGAGCGTCTCGGCAGTCGCGCGCAGGTCGGAGGCCTCGAGCCGTTCCGACCGCAGCGCGTCGAGCGTGAGCTCGTCGAGCCCGAGGCCGGCCGGCGTTCGGACGAGATCCGGCCGCTGCGTCCCGAGCGGGTAGTCCCCGACAGGGTCGAACGCCACCGCACAAGCTTAGTGCTCGACCGTAGAGAGATATAAGACCGCGTGTGAACTCGTACGACTTCGCCGGCCGGGTCGCGCTGGTCACCGGCGGGGCGAGCGGGATCGGCGCGGCGAGCGTCGACCTCTTGCGCGCGTCCGGTGCGAAGGTGGCGGTCTTCGACCTCGAGGCCGATTCGCTCCGGGACGACGTGCTGTCGCTGCAAGGCGACGTGACGCGGTCCGACGAGGCCGACGCGGCCGTCGAGCGGGTCACCACGGAGCTCGGCGGCCTCGACATTCTGGTGTGCTCGGCAGGTGTCGGAGGCGAATCTGTCTGCGCCGTCGAGATGCCCGACGAGGAGTGGCACCGCGTCTTCGCGATCAACTGCGACGGCACGTTCTTCTTCAATCGCGCCGCCGTGCGTGCGATGGTCGCACGCGGCTACGGTCGGGTCGTCAATGTGGCGTCGATTGCGGGCAAAGAGGGCAATCCGATGGCCTCCGCGTACTCGGCCAGCAAGGCGGCGGTGATCGGCATGACGAAGTCGATCGCGAAGGAGGTCGCCGATACAGGCGTACTCGTCAACTGCATCGCGCCGGCCGTGATCGACACGCCGATTCTCGGCCAGCTGAGCGAAGAGCACATCGGCTACATGCTCGAGAAGATCCCACTCGGGAGAGTCGGTAAGCCCGAAGAGGTCGCGCACCTCATCGCCTATCTCGCGAGTGAGAATCTGAGCTTCGCGACCGGTGCCTGCTTCGACATCTCCGGCGGGCGGGCCGTGTATTGATCCGCATCGTTCGCTACCGCGAAGGGGAGGGCGAGCCGCGGCTGGGACTGATCGAGACCGGCGCAACGGTCGTCGCCGAGCTCGTGAGCTCCGACGTGCTTGCTGTGCTCCGCGGCAGCCGCGAGCTCGGCGGACGCGCCATCGAGGTGGTCGACGGCGAGACGCTCGAGCTGCCTCCGCCGTTCCAGCTGCTCGCGCCGCTGACTCCGCCTGAGACCTGGGCAGCCGGTGTGACGTACGAGCGAAGCCGCGATGCTCGAGTCGACGAGAGCCGGGCCGAAGCCCGCGACGTCTACAGCCTCGTCTACGAGGCCGAACGGCCGGAGCTGTTCATGAAGGACGCCGTCGGCCGCCGCACCGTCGGCCCGGGTGCGCCGATCGGCGTCCGCTCCGATGCGCAATGGACGGTGCCGGAGCCCGAGCTCGCGTTGGTCGTGGCTGAGGATGGAGAGCTTCTCGGCGCGACGATCGGCAACGACGTCACGGCGCGCGACGTCGAGGGTGCGAATCCCCTCTACCTCCCTCAGGCGAAGCTCTTCGCAGCAGCGTGCGCGCTCGGTCCAGCCATTGCGCTCCCCGACGACTGGGCCCACCCGTTCGAGATCGAGCTGCGCATCGTGGGAGCAGACGGTTCGATCGTGTACGAGGCGCACACGTCGACCGAGAGAATGCGCCGGTCGTTCGAGGAGCTCGCCGCCTGGCTCGTCCGCGAGAACCCCGTCCCCGCTGGAAGCGTCCTGCTGACCGGGACCGGACTGGTTCCACCCGACGATGTATCGCTTGCCTCGGGGCAGCAAGTGGAGATCGTCATTCCCGGCATCGGCAAGCTGGTGAACCCGGTCGGCGCCGCAGCCGACCTACTTCCTGCTGAAAGGAGCAAGTCCCATGTCCGATAGCGCCGTCGAGGCACCGGCGCGGCTGGAGCCCGCGAATTACGTCGGCGGCGAGTGGACGCCGGCACGGAGCGGCCGCACCTACGAGAAGCGCAACCCCGCCAATCCGGCGGAAATCGTCGGCGAGTTTCCGGCGTCCGGCGAGAACGACGTCGACGCGGCCGTCGAGGCAGCGGCCGCTGCGTTCCCCGGCTGGTCGGAGCAGCCGGCGGCCGCGCGCGCCGCGGTCCTCATGCGCGGCGCCGACGCGATCGACGCCCGGGTCGAGGACATGGCCGCCGACATGACCCGCGAGATGGGGAAGCCCCTGCGAGAGGCTCGGCTCGAGGCGGCGCGTGCAGCGGCCATCTTCCGCTACTTCGCCGGCGAGGCCTGGCGCCCCAAAGGCGAGCAGTACGAGCAGTCGGCGACCGGCTCGAGCTTGTACACGCTGCGGCGCCCGCTCGGCGTCGTCGGCCTGATCACGCCCTGGAACTTTCCGGCGGCGATTCCGGCCTGGAAGCTGGCGCCCGCACTCGTCTACGGCAATACCGTCGTGCTCAAGCTGGCGCAAGAGGCGCCGCTGACGGGTCTCCATCTCGCCGCTGCACTCGACGAAGCCGGGATCTCGGAGGGAGTCCTGAATGTCGTCATCGGCCGGGGCTCCGAGGTCGGAACGCCGCTCGTCCAGCACCCGAAGGTTCAGGCGATCTCGTTCACGGGCTCGGTCCCTGTCGGCCGCCAGGTACGCGACGAGGCAACCGCGCTCGGCAAGCGCGTCCAGCTGGAGCTGGGCGGCCACAACCCGTTGATCGTGACCGCGGATGCCGATCTTCCCCGGGCGGTCGAGGCTGCTTACGCGGGCGCATTCTGGTCCGCGGGCCAGAAGTGCACCGCCACGCGACGCATCTACGTAGAAGCCCCCGTCTACGACGAGTTCCGGCAGCGGCTGCTCGCTCGGATCGGGAGCGGCAAGGTCGGAGATCCGGCTGACCCGGAGACGGAGGTCGGGCCGCTCGTGAACGAGAAGCAGCTCACGGACGTCCTCGAGGCGGTCGAACAGGGGAAGCGGGAGGGCGGCCAGGTGCTGGCCGGCGGCGAGCGCGTCGACGACGACTCATACCTGATGGCGCCGACGCTCTTCGAGGGAGTGGCGGACGACGCGATGCTCTCCCGCAAGGAGGTCTTCGGTCCGGTCACGTCGCTGTACAGGTTCCAGACCCTCGACGAAGCGATTGAGCGTGCCAACGCCGTCGAGTTCGGACTGTCGGCGTCGATCTTCACGAACAACCTGGCGGCGACCCAGGAGTTCGTCAAGCGCATGCAGGCCGGCCTCTTGCACGTCAACTCACAGACGGCGGGCGCCGACGTCCACGTGCCTTTCGGAGGAATCAAGGGCTCGGGATTCGGCCCCCACGAGCAGGGCCGCGCCGCGCTCGAGTTCTACACGGAGGTCGTGACCGTCTACCAGGATGCCTGAGGATCGCTTTTTGATCACGGGCGGGCTCGGATGTATCGGAGCCTGGTCGTGCGCGCAGCTCGTGCGCGAGAGCGTGCCCGCCGTCGCCTACGACCTCGGCACCAACCACGCGCGTCTCGAGCTCGTCATGTCGCCCGACGAGCTCGGCCACGTGACCTTTGTTCGCGGAGACGTCACCGATCTCGCTCAGCTCGAACGGACGATCGCCGAGCACGGCATCACACGCATCGTCCACCTCGCTGCGATGCTCCTCCCGCTCGTCAAAGCCGACCCGCCGCGGGGTGCCGCCGTCAACGTCGTCGGGACCACCAACGTGTTCGAGGCGGCGAAGCGGCACGGTGTGCGCGGTATCGCCTATGCGAGCTCGGCCGCGGTCTACGGCCCCGGCTCAGGCCCGAGGATCGCCGACGCCGGCGAGCCCACGACCCTGTACGGCGTGTTCAAGCTCGCCAACGAGGGAACCGCGCAGG
>UEXU01000056.1_pt1 | contig 9308 bp, 7 predicted proteins | sample 4301121 | NCBI WGS metagenome assembly UEXU01 (sample SAMEA4773174, study PRJEB27434) | metagenome | biome: 2259; feature: agricultural soil; material: soil | place: USA | collected 2014-09 | depth 0.25 m
CGCGGACACGTCGCCATGCGCAGAACCCTACGACGGAGGAGCTTCAGCGTCCAGGCAGGGACGAATGGGGCAGCGCGACCATTCCGGTTTCCGTCCGGGGCACCGGCGCTGATAGATCACCCTGTGGGTGTGTAAACCCTGAAGGTGATGCTCCTAGTAGATGTTCAAACGGCTCGGGCGAGTTCCTGTTCGTCAGCTTTATGTGAGTGCCGTGAAGACCTCGCGGGCGACGTAGCGCTTCAGACAGCGGATGATCTTGCGCTTGCTCTTGCCCTCGCTGCGCCGTTCGACATAGTCCCTGGTCGGCTGGTGGTAGCCCAGCTGGTCGCGCAGCTCTGGCGGCGCGGGGCCGAAGTTCGACCCGGTGTGCGCAAGCTAGTCAGCACCGGTCGTAAGCAAAAGCAGCCCGCGCACCGCGCGTTCCATAGCGATCAGCGGTAGCGGCCGCTCGCCACGCGTGGTCGCCGGTAGCCATCGCAGCACCGTACTTGGCCCGCGCCCCGGTCGAGGGGAGCGCAGGCCGAGCCAGTTGAACCGTGTTACAAGGAGTAGGCTCGAACGGGCGTCACATGTGAGGGAAGACCGGGGTAGACACACCAAGGAGGAGATCGAATGAGGAGGCGTAGGGCAACTGCGGTTGCGAGCTTGTCTGCGCTTGCAGCCGTACTCGCGGTCGTGGCCGCGGCATACGCGACCCCTGAGCGGGCGGCCGCACCGACAGCGCAAGGGGGCAGTGACGCCGTGCTGGTCAAGTGCGGCAACACCCGCACGATCGGATTCATGACGGCGGTCACTGGTCCCGCGGCGTCGATCGGCATCCAGCAAGTCCACTGGGCCCAGTACTACGTTGCGACCTATAACAAGTCGCACAAGACGAAGTTCAAGCTCCAGACAGAGGACACAATGCTGGGCGCTCCGACAGGGACTGCTGAGGCGTTGAAGGGCGCGCAGGCACTCGCCGGGAGTCCGAACGTCCTCGGAGTCGTCGGACCTGCCGGGAGCAACGAGATCGTCGGGGTGACGAAGTCGCTGAAGGACGGCGGCCTTGCTTGGGTATCCGGTTCCTCGACTCGGACGTCGCTCACGACGGACGGGACGCGCACCGGCTACATGTTCCGCACCGTCCCGCCGGACGCAATCCAGGGCCCGACGGTGGCGAACTTCATTCTGAAGAAGCTGAAGTACAATCGCGTCTATATCATCGACGACCAGGAGACCTACAGCACGGGGCTGGCCGACACGGTCCAGGCGGTGCTGAAGGCGGCTGGTGCCACCGTCGAGCGAGATGGCGTCAGCCAGCAGCAGTCGGACTTCTCGTCGCTGATTGCAAAGATCGCACGCGACACGCAGATCGTCTACCTCCCGTGGCAGCTGCCGCCGAGGGGGCAGGCGTTCGGTAACCAGATGAAGGCTGCCGGCAAGGGGAGCATCAAGCTGATGGGATCAGACGGCCTGTTCGATTCGTCCTTCGCCAGTGTCGGGGCGCACGTCTACGACTCGAACTTCCCGTTGAACCCGAAGTCCAAGATCATTGCGGGCTTCAAGAAGGGGCACAGCGGGGACGGCGAGTACTTCGGTGCGCCGACGTACGCGGCCACCCAGGTCGTTGCGAACGCGATCGACCGGGCGTGCAAGACGGGCTCGACCACGCGGGCGGCGGTTCGGGCGGCGATCAAGTCGACCCGGATTCCCGCAGCACAGTCGCTGATCGGCGTTGCGCTCCGCTTCAACCGCAACGGCGATCTGTCCACACTGAAAAAGTTCGGCCTCTACAAGTCGAACGGGACCGTCTTCGTCCCGATCACCGGCTAGACGGAGAGCAAGGATCAATAGCAAGGGGTGCGGCCCGTCTGGTGACGGGCCGCACCCCTCTGTGAGACATTAGGCCTCCGTGAACTGAAGCCTTTTCTTCGACCTAACGGGACAGCGGCCGGACGCTCGGCAGCCGGTATGCGCTCACCGCGCTCGGCTACTCGATGGTGTACGGGATCCTCAAGCTCCTGAAACGGAGGGACACGGCGATCACGAACTGGGCTGCGTCAGGTCTCGGCCCGATCATGATCATGACCAGGCGGGTCACGCGAGCATGGCGACGACGCAGCCCTACATCGACGTGGCCGGCGTCGTGTTCGCCAACGAGGCTGCACAGGCCGAGCGGCGGATGCTCGGTAGATCTTCTACCGAACCTCCTATCGATCTCACCGAGTCTCAGGGAACTCAGCCGACCTGACTACGGCTGAACAAGCCGAAACATCACCCGCCTGACCCCCGTCGGGCGAACCTACACTTCCCGTGTGAAACGAATCGCGCTCCTGGGCGCTACGGGCTCGATCGGGCACCAGGCGCTCGAGATCGTCGACGCACACCCCGACCTCGAGCTCTGCGCTGCCGCCTCGGGAACGCGCGCCGTCGACGGCCTCGCGCCCCTGACGCAGGTGGGAGGCGACCTGACCAAGCTGCTCGAGCGGGCGGACCCTGACCTCGTCCTCAATGCGGTCGTCGGCTTCGCCGGGCTCCCGGCGACTCTCTGGGCCCTCGAACGCGGGGTTGACCTCGCGCTAGCCAACAAGGAGAGCCTCGTCGCCGCCGGAGAGCTCGCGCTCGAAGCCCGCCGCCGTGGGGGCGGCCGGTTGATCCCCGTCGACAGCGAGCATTCCGCCGCTTTTCAGTGCCTCGAGGGACGAGAAGCCGACCAGGTGCACTCGCTCGTCCTCACCGCTTCAGGTGGCCCGTTCCGAGGTCGCGCGCGCGACGAGCTTGACGCTGTGACGCCGGCCGAGGCCCTCGCACACCCGACCTGGAACATGGGCCCGAAGATCACCGTCGACTCGGCCACGCTCGCGAACAAAGGGCTGGAGCTGATCGAAGCGCACTTCCTCTTCGGCCTCGCGTACGAGCAGATCGAGGTGATCGTCCATCCGAGCTCGACGGTCCACGCACTGGTTCGCTTTCACGACGGTGCGTCGCTTGCGCATCTCGGCTATCCGGACATGCGCGTTCCCATCTCGTATGCGCTGACGTATCCCGATCGGGCCGCGACCACGATTCCACCGCTCGATCTCGCCTCGGGGCTGACGCTCGAGTTCGAGGCGCCCGACCTGGAGACGTTCCCGATGCTCGAGCTCGCCCGGCAGGCGGGAGAGCTCGGAGGAACCGCGCCCTGCGTCTTCAACGCGGCCAACGAGGTCGCGGTCGCTGCCTTCCTCGAGGGCCGACTGCCGTTTCTCGCGATCGGCGACCTCGTTGCCGATGCATTGGCTGTGACCGACGGAGCCCCGGCGCGCGATCTCGACGACCTGGTGGAAGCCGATGCTGCGGCGCGGCGCCGCGTCGAGGAGGCGCTCCAGGTCGCGTGAACGTCTTCGCCGCGATCCTCGGACTGGCGGTCCTGATCCTCTTGCACGAGGCGGGCCATTTCTTCGTCGCGCGAGCGGTTGGAATGAATCCGCGGCGGTTCTACCTCGGCTTCCCACCCGCGCTCGTCAAGGTCAAACGAAAGGGGATCGAGTATGGCATCGGAGCGATCCCGCTCGGCGGCTACGTGAAGATCCCGGGCATGCATCGGCCGGCTCCGTCGGACCTCGACGTGCAGCTCGGACCGGCGCTCAAGGAGGATCCGAGACTCTTCCCGAAGGTAACTCGGGTGAAGCGCGCCCTTGAGTCGGAGGATCTGTCCGCTGCGAGAGCTGCGATGCCGGAGCTCGAGGGCGCGACGGAGGAGGCGAGCCTGAGCCCTGCGGCCGCGAAGCTCGCTCAGCGCGGCGTGAACGAGCTGCGTGACGGGCTCAGCGAGGATGCGTACTGGCGTCAGCGGACGTGGAAGCGGGTCGCCGTCATCTTCGCCGGGCCTGCAGTGAACATCCTCCTCGCGATCGTCCTGGTCGCTGCCGCCTACCTGCTCGGCACTCCCGGAGACGCGACTCGCACGGTGAAGAACGTGAAGCCGAATACGCCCGCCCAGGCCGCCGGACTTCACCCTGGAGACAGGATCGTCGCGGTCGGCGACACGTCCACCCCTGACTTCAAGGCCGTGTCCAGGACAATCCGCGGCTCCAAGGGGAAGCCGATCCGGGTTACCGTGGAGCGGAACGGCCACACGGTCGTGATCGGTCCCGTCCGGACGAAGAAGATCGGCGGCCATTGGGCGCTCGGATTCGAACCGGGGTGGGAGGAGGTTCAGTACGGGCCGGGCAGCGCGCTCGTGCACAGCCTGCAGGACAACTGGACGGCCACGAAGGGGATCGTGTCCTTCCTTCCGCGTCTCATCACCGGATCAGGGAGGAAGGACGTCTCGAGCACTGTCGGAATCGTCGACTACTCGAGCCGCGCCGTCGCCCTGCAGTTCTCGCTCTTCCTCCAGATTCTCGGGCTGATCAGCCTCTCGCTGGCGATCCTCAACCTCTTACCGCTCCTGCCGCTCGACGGCGGCCATATCCTCTTCTCGCTGATCGAGGGCATACGGGGGCGGGCGGTTGGAAGAGAGGTCTACGAGCGAGTCTCGGCGATCGGCATTGCCCTTTTCCTCGTGCTCATGTTCATCGGCTTGTCCAACGACATCAACCGGCTGGGAGGCGGTTAGTCCCGCCCAAAGCCGGCGATACACTGGCGCGAGATGGCTTCTGAGCGGCAGATCAGGGTCGGGGGGGTGACCATCGGCGGCGGCGCACCTGTTGTGGTGCAGTCGATGACGCTGACCAAGACGCATGACGTCGAGGCGACGATGGCTCAGATTGCCGCGCTCGCGTCGGCCGGCTGCGAGGTTGTGCGCTGCGCCGTGCCGAAGACGGAGGACGCGGAGGCGTTGCGCCGGATCGTACGCCTCTCCCCGATCCCGGTCATCGCCGATATCCACTTCAACGCCAGCCTCGCGCTGAAGGCGATCGATGCCGGTGTCGACGCGGTCCGGATCAATCCGGGCAACATCGGCGGATCGGACAAGGTCGCGCAGGTCGTGCGTGCGGCCCAGAGAGCGGGAATCCCGATGCGGATCGGCGCGAACTCCGGCTCGCTGCCCAAGCACCTTGCGGACGTCGCCCACCGGGATCAGGCCGAGGCGCTGGTCGAGGCTGCTCTCGAAGAGGTGCGTCTGCTCGAAAGCCTCGACTTCCGAGACTTCAAGATCTCGGTCAAGTCCAGCCACGTGCCCACGATGATCCGGGCGTACCGGATGCTTGCGTCGAAGGTGCCCTATCCACTCCATCTCGGTGTCACCGAGGCGGGAACGCCCTACTCCGGCTCGATCAAGAGCGCGGTCGGCATGGGAGCGCTGCTCGTCGACGGGATCGGCGACACGATGCGGGTCTCGCTGACTGCCGACCCTGTGGAGGAGGTCCGTGTCGCCTTCGAGATCCTGAAGTCGCTCGGCCTGCGCGAGCGCGGCCCGATCATGATCGCCTGCCCCTCTTGTGGGCGCGACAACGTGGGCGTCCAGACACTCGCCGAGAAGGTCGAGGAGCGGCTGCACGAGTACTCGCAGCACTTCGAAGTCGCCGTGCTCGGTTGCGCGGTCAACGGGCCGGGCGAGGCAGGGGACGCGGACTTCGGCATCGCCGGCGGCCGCGACACCGGCTTCGTCTACGCGCACGGGCGCGTGCTGAAGAAGGTCTCCTCGGACATCCTGATTGACGAGCTCTTCCACGAGGTCGACAAATGGATCGCCGACGGCATGAAGCGCCCGAAGCGCCTCAAGATGGCGAAGCCAGCCGCCCTGGCGATGGCAGAAGCTTCGCTCATTCCAATGGATTACGTTGAACACGAGGCCCATTAACGGCCGCGCGGATAAACCGCGCGGCCTCTAAGCGGCATCGCAAGCGACGCCGCAGTCCGCTCGGGGAATAGTCTGCCCGGACAACAGTGATCGGCCGGGCCTCACAGCTGTTTCTGCCGACCCTGCGCGAACCGCCGGCCGACGCCGAGGCGGCGAGCCACAGGTTGCTCGTGCGGGCCGGCTTCATCCGCCAGGTCGGGGCGGGCCTCTTCACGTTCTTGCCTCTGGGCTGGCGGGTGCATCAGAAGCTTCTGCAGATCATCCGCGAGGAGATCAACGCCATCGGCGGCCAGGAGCTGCTGTGCCCGGTGCTGACTCCGGCAGAGCTGTGGGAGCTCAGCGGGCGCATCGCGATTCCCGAGGTCTTCAAGCTCAAAGACCGGAGTGGACGCCAGTTCGTACTGCCTCTGTCACACGAGGAGACGATGACGTTCCACGCGCGTGAGATTCAGTCGTACAAGCAGCTGCCACAGATCTGGTACCACTTCAGCACGAAAGACCGTGACGAGGCGCGGCCGCGGGGTGGCCTGCTGCGCGTGCGGGAGTTCATCATGAAGGACTCGTACTCCTTCGACCGCGACGAGGCCGGTCTCGATGCGAGCTTTGACCGGCACAAGGAGGCGTACGAGCGGATCTTCGAGCGCTGCGGGCTCGAGGTCTACTTCGTCGAGGCCGAGTCCGGAATCATGGGCGGCAAGGAGTCATCGGGTTTCCTCGCCCCGACGCAATCTGGCGAGAACGAGCTGATGCGGTGCGAGAACGGCGACTACTTTGCCGACATCGAGGCTGCACGCGGCATCCCGCGCGCCCCCGCGTTTCCCGAGCCCCTGTCTTCGCCTGAGGAGGTCGCGACACCCGGCGTCGCGACGATCGAGGACCTCGCGGGGTTCCTCGGCATCGACGCGGCGGCGACGTCGAAGGCCTTGCCTGTCGTCGTCGGCGATCGTCTCGTACTGGCCCTCGTGCGCGGGGACGACCGTCTCAGCGAGGAGAAGCTGATGACCCTGTTCGAGGCGCCGTTTCGCCCCGCGACCGAGGACGAGATCCGGGAGGCGTTCGGTGCGGGTGGCGGCTCGATCGGCCCGGTCGGCGTCACCGAGCTCGAGGTGATTGCAGACGAAGCGCTCCGCAGTGGCCAGTTCGTCACCGGAGCGAACCGCGACGGCTGGCATCTTCGGGGCGTTGAGGCTGGACGAGACTACGAGCCGCGTTTCGCCGACATCAGGCAGGCGATCGAAGGGGATCGATGTGTGGAATGCGGCGGCCGGCTCATCGTCCAGACCGCGATCGAGGTCGGCCACATCTTCAAGCTCGGCACGTTCTTCTCCCGCGCCTTCGGCGCGACCTACCTCGACGAGGGGGGACAGGAGCGACTGATCGTGATGGGGAGCTACGGGATCGGCCCGGCTCGGACGATGGCCGCGATCATCGAACAGCATCACGACGAGAACGGCATCCAGTGGCCCGCCTCGGTCGCCCCCTATGACGTCCATGTCGTTGCCTTGCCGGGCGTCGCGGAGCAAGCCGAGGCCGCTGCTCTCGCTCTCGACGCTGCGGGCTTCGAGGTTCTGCTCGACGACCGTGACGCGCGGGCAGGGGAGAAGTTCGCAGATGCGGATCTGATCGGTTGTCCGCTGCGCGTGACCGTCGGGCGAAGGGCCGCAGAAGACGGTACGGTGGACCTACGCGAACGTACGGAGGGGGCGGACGGTGCGGTGAGCGTCGGTGAGCTCGTCACAAAGGTGCGCGAGAAACTCGGCTGATGGCACGAAAGCGACGCTTCAGCGACGACTCGTTCGGGCCGACCATCGAGCGTCTGATGGGGGAGGCCGGCCTGACGTACCGCTCCCTGGCTGAGAAGTCCAAACTCTCAGCCGGCTACCTGAATCATCTCGTGCACGGGAACAGGCCCGTGCCGTCAGACGACGTGATCAAGACGCTCGCCCGCGCCCTGGGCGTCGAGGCCGAGCACTTTCGCGAGTACCGGCTCCGCGTGATCACCGACCGGCTCGAGCGCATGCCGGACCTGATCGACAGGCTCTACAAGCGGTACGGAACCTAGAGCGGTTCGAGTCGCACCGCCAGCGGTGCCTCGGCTGTACGATGAGCCGGTTGCGGGGCGTGGCGCAGCCTGGTTAGCGCGCTAGTCTGGGGGAACACCCCAGCGGTCGGGTGGGGTGTGTCGCCGAGTGGCGGGAAGTGCCTGATTAGCAGCGATTTCAAGGTGGGCAAAGTTCCCACCGCCGCTGTCCTCCATGAGCGGGTTTCCAGACGTTTGGGCATCTAATGGACACCGCTTCGCCAACCCTGACAAACACGCATCGAGTCCGCAGAAGGCGGGGCGCCCTTCGGGGCGCTTCGTCGTTCAGTCCCAGGAATGCTGATGGGGCGGGGTGCGGCAGAGATCGGTGACGCCTGCCAAGCATGGCAGCCCGCGAGCTCGGCCACGTGACGCCTGACGGCCAAAGCGCAAGAGTTCGAGCCCGAGTCGCGTCTAGTTGAAGAGCCCGAGCCGTTCGCCCGAGGGACTGGCGGCCAGTTCTCTCGAGGAAAGAGAAGTGCGTGCCGCTCGGGCTCCCTTGCCGAAATGCTTACTCCGGATTCGGTGGGAGCAAAGGCAACTGCCAAATACGCTTCCCGCGTCCGACTTAGACTGCCGTTGGTGAGTGCCGAGCAGATCGCCCTCGTCCCTCGGTGCGCCGAATGCCTCGATGTCTGGCTACCCGATGGCGAGGAGCGGTGGGTCGCCTACTTCGACACCGACAATCTACTCGTGTTCTTCTGCCCAGACTGCGCGGAGCGGGAGTTCGACCAACTAGAGGGAGGGTTGAGTGCCCACAGATGTTCATTTCATCGGAATCGAAACGCCTGTAAGGCTCGCAGAGGACTACGAGCAGGTGAACTCGCAACTTCGGGCGAGCGATGCGCTGTTCAACCGCCTGGTCGCTGACGGCAGTACCCGAGTGACCGTCTACAAATCCGCCATCGCTTACATCGAGGAGGCGACCGAGGCAGAAGTCGGCGGCCGTCTACGCTGAGTCATAGGTCAGCTTTTCCGACCGGCCCGTCTGATTCTCTTGGTTCAGGACCCAGCTCGACGTGCGCCCCTCGGGGCGCTTCGTCGTCCTAAGGGCTAGGGGCGGGTGAAGCCGTGGATTTTCAGAGTCCCGGCTACCTCGCTCATCGAGGGGGGTATGCCCCGAGGTAGCGAGCGCGTCATCGAGTCGCGAGCAGAACAGCGACGATGGTCGAGGCCGCCAACAACGCGAGCCCGGTGATGCGCGGACGCTGCGAGTGTCGCCAATCCGTCGCTCGTTAGCAATCGGGGTTCCTTTGCAGCGCGTCCCGGGACTACACTCGACTGGCTGGCCGACCGTGCCGGTAGGTGTCTATCGGACACCGGCGGGTAGACTCCCAAAAAGGAAAGGTCGGGGAAACCCCTTGTTTGCAGGGTTTTCCCGGTTGCGGGGCGTGGCGCAGCCTGGTTAGCGCGCTAGTCTGGGGGACTAGAGGTCCCGAGTTCAAATCTCGGCGCCCCGAT
>UEXU01000116.1_pt1 | contig 9114 bp, 11 predicted proteins | sample 4301121 | NCBI WGS metagenome assembly UEXU01 (sample SAMEA4773174, study PRJEB27434) | metagenome | biome: 2259; feature: agricultural soil; material: soil | place: USA | collected 2014-09 | depth 0.25 m
GCCCATGTCTCACCTTTGAGACTATGGCGGAGGCGCCGGACGGCGCCGTATCAGAACTGAGACGGCTAGATCGCTATCGGAATCGAGACCAGCTCACTCGGCCGACGGCGCAGCTGGCGATGCGACCTGACGTGATCGCGAACCCGCCGCCCGAACTCGTTCACATCGAGACCCGGCCACAGCTCGCGATACTCCGCGAAGCGGCGGAACGCCGTCGCCCGCGACTCGTTCGCCCATTCCGCGAACTCGTCCACCGACAGGTCGTCCCGATCGAGATCATCGAGCGCCAGCCCCCACAAAGAGATGAAGGTCGCCACCCGCGTCGCCTTCGGCATCACCCTCGCGGCGGCCTTGAACGCCTCCCATTTGCTCTCACCCAGACGCTCGCCCTGCTCGCCCCACTTCGCCTTCGCCGCCTCCTCGCCGCCGGCCTCGGAGATCAGCGCCGCAGCGATGCAATGCGCCACGATCGTGTCCGTCTTCGCCACCGAGTCTCACTTTAGCGACTGACCCGGACACCCCCAGCCGCTCCGAGTTTCGTTGCTAATACAAGGGAAGACGTGCCGGCGCTCCGCGCCGACCTGAACCCCGCCGCGCCCGGCCCGCTGGCCCCTTCCGGGGCCGGGGCGGCCCGCCCGCGTCGGGAATCCGGAGCCGCCACGACCGTCCGACCACGACCCACCTCCGATTCGCAGCCGTACCCCGCAATAACTGGGCGATGCACTAGGACGCTCGACCAGCCGGTGCTCTTCTCACGGAGAATTAGCAGTTGTGCACGGTCGCAACTACGCCGTTGTTGTTCTCGACGAGCTCGAGCGCTATCCGGCGATGAGCGGCGCTCCGGTGCTGATGCCGCTGCGGCGACGGCTCGAGGTGAGCGCCTTCGGTATCAACTGCTGGACTGCTCCAGCCGGAGCGCCCGTGATCGAACGCCATAGCGAGCCGGACGGCGACGAGGAGGTGTACCTAGTCGTGCGCGGGCGTGTCCGTTTCACCGTCGACGACGACACGTTCGAGGCCGGCCCGGCGACGCTCGTACACGTGCGTCCGAACACGCTGCGCGAGGCGATCGCCATCGAGTCGGAGACGCTCGTGCTCGCCGTCGGTGCAAAGCCGGGCGAAGCCTTCGAGCCGAAATCATGGGAAGACTTCCAGATCGCCTTCGCGGAAGCGTACGCACGCGGCGAGGACGAGGCGCGAGCGCTGCTCGGCGCGGCGCTCATCCGTGAGCCCGACGCCTGGCAGCCCGCCTACAACGCCGCCTCTTTCGAGGCGCTCACTGGCAACGCAGATGCCGCCTTCGAGCATCTCGCCCGCGCGCTTGCGCTTGGTCCGCCTCGGGTGCGACAGCTCGCAGCAAGTGGCGAGGACTTCGCCGGGCTTCGCTCGGACCCACGCTGGGAGCAGCTGATCGAGTGAGCGTCTTTCCTGGGGTTTGCTCTGGTGACATTCCCGCACGCTGGCCCACGCAAGTCGGTAGTACGCTTGGCGTCGCATGAGAAGGGCGCTCGTCCCTGTGCTCGTGCTAATCACGGCGCTCGCGACGGCAACGCCGGCTAATGCCGCGATCTTCATCCGTCTCACGGCGACCACTGTGCACCGCGGCGGCATATTGCGGCTTGTCGGGGACGCAGCTCATATGCCGCTCTACGCGCTGCCAGCTGCCCGGATGCCTTGTTCTCGGTATGGCACCTGCCTGGCGCCTATCCATCGGGCTGCAGCACCGAAGCGGGAGCCGTTTGTGTTCTTGGGACACACCCCCGGCGTGACCACTGGAATGATGCTTCCCCGAGAGTTCTCGATCCGCCTGCCACGATCGTTGCGTCCGGGCGGCTACAAAGTCTTCGTGTGGTGTGCGACGTGCGGCGGCTCACTGATCGTCGCCGGCTCCGATGCGTCCGGTCAGACCCTTCACGTCGTCCGTTAGACATCCACGACCTGCTCGGGGGACATTCCCGAACACTGGCGCAGGCTGCGTCGTCCTCGCCCGCCAGCTCTTTATCGTCCCCGACGTCTTAGGGGGTGCCGATGTGGGCGAGACACCACTGACGAGTGACGAGGAGATCGCAGCGGTCCGGATTGGTCCGCCGGTTGTGCTCAACGCGCCAATCAGGTTGGTCGACTACGATCCGGCTTGGCCGGCGCTCTACGAGCGCGAAGCCGCGCGCATCCGCGCCGCCTTGAGTGAACGTGCGCTGCTGATAGAGCACGTCGGCTCGACCGCCGTGCCACGACTCGCGGCCAAGCCGCGCATCGACATCGTCCTCGCAGTGGCCGATTCGAGCGACGAAGCGAGCTTCGTTCCAGCGCTCGAGACCGCCAGATTTGTGTTGCACATACGCGAGCCCAAGTGGCACGAGGATCGAGAATTCAAGGGTCGTGACACGGATCTCAATCTCCACGTCTTCTCAGATGGCTGCGTTGAGATCGAACGCATGCTGTGCTTCCGCGATCACCTGCGGCGTAACGAAGCCGACCGCCTTCTCTACGAAAGAACGAAGCGCGTGCTCGCACAGCGGACCTGGAAGTACGGCCAGCACTACGCCGATGCCAAGACGACGGTCGTCGAGGAAATCTTGGCGCGAGCTGGCAATGCCTAACGGCATTGCGTCGGGGGACATTTCCGAACGCTCGCCCAGGCGAGGCTGGAGTTCGGTGCCTAGGAGGGATCGGCGACACGCTGGGATGTAGCGATGCGGGGTTCGCGAAGAATGAGGAACCGGCAGCCCGGCTCCGCTGTAATTGAGGTGACCATGAGACTAATGGCGATGATGGTGGTCGTTCTCGCGTCGCTGGCGCTTGCACCCTCAGCTGCCGCAAAGCTCGTCTTCCACTTCGGCCCCCGGATTGCGGGACCGGGAGAGCGCGTTACGGTGACGCTCGGCTCCGGCGTCGAGTTGTTCCCCGCGCCACTCCATGTCTACCTTGTGCCGATCGGCCGCGAGAGCGCGCGTGACTGGTACATCAAGACGGTGCGAGCCGGGTCCTACGGCTTCATCCCGCCCCCGGGGCGATTCCGCTTTCGCGTCCCGGCCGTGCCAACCGGTAGGTACACGCTGGCAATTCTCGTCCGGAAGACCGGCGGGACGTGGCACAACATCGTGAAGGGGCTCTGGCGCGCGCCGAACCTTGCGCCATCTCTAATCCTCCGCGTTCGCTAGTTCCTCCGCCACGCGCGGAAGACAGTAGATGTAGCAACCCCGATCAACTCCTTGTGCATTGTCAGATAGTTCTCGCAGGTGTCGAGCCAGGTGGTACGGGACTCGGTCACAGTCACCAGGCGGCAACAGCGCCAGCCCTGCGACGGTGCTGCTCGGGGGACATTCGTGAATACTGGCGCACGCCAGCGTCCTGTCGAGATGCCGTCGCTCGCATGTCGGAGGACGTAGGGTTCCGCGGCAGGAGGACATTGAGGCTCGAGCCCCTCTATCGCATCCGTTTCACGTATCCCGAGAGCTGGATGATTGGGCTCGAGGGCGGGTGGGAACAGCACCTGTTTCTCGCCGAAGGACGGTGCGAGGGCTCGATCAGCGGCCGCTTCCGTGGTGCGAACTTCCCGCGTCGGCGCACTGCAACGGGTCCGTTTCGGCCTGACTTCCGTGCTGTGATCGAGGCCGACGATGGAGCGACGATCATGTTCGAGTGGCATGGATACGGGCGCGCGTACCCGCCAGGAAAGCGGCAGATCGTCGGTGCGATCTTCCATCTCAGCGACGCCGAGCAGTACCGGCGACTCAACGACACCGTCTGCGTCTGTATCGGCGAGGTGCGTACGCAGGCAGATCCGGACCAGCCGGAGCCCGATCTCGTCCTCGACGTCGCTGAGCTGATCTGGGAACCACTAGCCGACTAACGCCCGGCCGGCATTCGCCTCAGGGGACATTCCCGCACACTCGGGCATCCCGGGAACACGTCGTCGGAGAACCGCGACTGGACGTAAACACGTGACAGGGCCGATGATCACGCCGCATGCGCGATGACCTGCCGAGCGGCAACGTCACCTTCCTCTTCACCGACGTCGAAGGCTCGACGAAGCTCCTACATTCACTCGGCGCCGAGGCGTATGCCAAAGCACTGGCCGAGCACCGCCGCGTCATCAGGGAGGCCTGCGGGGCTGAGGGCGGAGTGGAGGTCGACACCCAGGGAGATGCCTTCTTCTTCGCCTTTCAGACAGCACCGGGAGCTCTCGCGGCGGCCGCCGCTCTCACCCAGTCGCTAGCGCCGGGCCCGATCCACGTGCGCGTCGGCTTGCACACGGGGCGGCCGCTCGTCACCGACGAAGGGTACGTCGGCGACGACGTGCACTTCGCCGCACGAGTCGGAGCATCCGCTCACGGAGGCCAAGTGGTGTTCTCGGATGCGACACGAGCGCTCGTTGATGGCGTCGCTGCGATCGATCTCGGCGAGCATCGCCTGAAAGACATCGAACGAGCGGTGTCGATTTACCAACTCGGCGCCAAGACCTTTCCGCCGCTCAAGACGATCTCGAACACGAACCTCCCGCGGCCGGCGAGCTCCTTCGTCGGACGGGAGCGTGAGCTCGCTGAGGTGCTCGCGACCTTCGAGCGCGGGACACGACTCCTGACTCTCACGGGGCCGGGTGGATCCGGGAAGACGCGCCTGGCAGTGGAGGCTGCAGCGACCCTCGTGCCCTCCTACAAGGCAGGTGTCTTCTGGGTCGGGCTCGCCTCGCTTCGCGAGTCATCGCTCGTCACGGAAGAGATCGCGCAGACCCTCGGCGCGAAGGACGGACTCGCCGAGCACATCGGCGAACGGGAAATGCTCCTGCTTCTCGACAACCTTGAGCAGGTGATCGACGCTGCGCCCGCGTTGTCTGGGCTCGTTCAGGCCTGCCCCAACCTCACGCTCTTCTGCACGAGCCGAGAGCTTCTGCGGGTGCAGGGGGAGGTCGAGTACGCCGTACCTCCCCTCGCCTCCTCGGAAGCGGTCACTCTCTTCTGCGAGCGCTCCGGGCTCGTACGTTCGGAGGACATCGGCGAGCTCTGCGCTCGGCTAGACGACCTTCCGCTCGCTGTCGAGCTCGCCGCAGCCCGCACGAAGGTGCTTTCCCCGACACAGATCCTGGAACGCCTCTCCGATCGCCTCGATCTTCTGAAGGGCGGCAGGGATGCGGACGCTCGACAACAGACGCTCCGTGCGACGATCGCCTGGAGCTACCACCTCCTGTCGGAGGAAGAGCAGCGCGTCTTCTGCGGACTCTCGGTCTTCGCCGGTGGCTGCACTCTCGATGCCGCAGAGGAAGTTGTCGACGCACACCTCGACACGTTGCAGTCGCTCGTCGAGAAGAGCCTTCTCCGCTTTGCGAACGGACGCTACTGGATGCTGGAGACGATTCGCGAGTACGCCCGCGAACACCAAGACGAAGATGGAGCTCGAGGGCTTGCTCGCAGGCAGGCCCGCTTTTACCGCCATGCCCTCGACCGGAGTCGCGAGGACATCTACGTTCGGCGCGCCGAAAGCCTCGCCTGGTTCGACGCCGAAGAGGACAACCTGCGAGCAATGCTCGATCTTGCTTCCGGGGAAGACCGCGACGACGCGGCTCTAGCCGTCTTCCAACTCACGCGCTTCTGGGTCCCGCGCGGGAGATTCGCGGAAGCGCACCGACGGCTTCGCACTCTTCTCGCCGACGCGGATCCATCCGAGGACGCACGCGCGTTGGTGCTGACGTCCTTGGCGGAGGTCGAAGAGTGGCTCGGGCATCTTCGGGCCGCCGAGGCCGCGGCGCGGGAGGCGATACGGCTCGGGGAAGCGTCGGGGCAAGTACGAGTCCTTGCGGAGGCTCTGCATAACCTCGCCTGGGTCACTTTCCGTCAGGGCGATGCCGACCAAGCGGCGACCATCGAGGAGCGCGCAATGACGATCTTCGCCTCTGTGGACGAACAGAAGAGAGTGCTCGCGCTTCACGATCTTGGTGGGTTCCAAATGGCGGCCGGTCGGGAAGATGAGGCCCGTGAAGCGCTCTGCGCGGCGATCGACGGCGCACGCGCGATTGGATACGCGACCCTGGAAGTGGACGGTGCCATCGCCCTCGCAGAAATGGATCTCCGCACCCGTGATTTCGCGTCTGCATACCAAGGGTTTCACTCGGCCCTCGCGAGAAAGCGACGAATCGACCCCACCACGCCGGAACGCGGGCTCTTGGGTCTGGGCTGGGCTGCGCTCGGTGTTGACCACCGGCGCGAGGCGCGGGTCGCGTTTGGTGAGGTGATCGAACTGCTGGTGAACGCCGCCAGGACGTCGCACTACGAGTTCGCCCTCGCGATCGCCGGGATGGCGCTTGCCGCCGACGCGAAAGACGCTCGACCCGCTGCCCGTCTTCGGGGAGCAAGCGTTCGCCTGCACGAACTTGGTGAGTTCACCCCACCCGCAGACGATCTGGAGCTCGTTCGCTTCTTCGAGCGGCGGCTCATCGATGTGCTCGGAATGGAGGCGTTGGCACAAGAGCAGGCAGCCGGCGCTGCGATGTCCCTTGACGAGACGATCGAAGTCTCGCGGTCGCTCGCGGATCCGTGACGAGCGCTTCAAGGGACATTCCCGCACACTCGGGCAGGCAAGCCGTCTGTAGCTAGGGCAGCTGCCAGAACGGGGCAGTAAGGCCGAGCCGGTCGAGAACCGCCTGATTGAGCTCGCGTGCGCGTGGCTGCCACTCGGGAGGCAGACGGTCGCTCCACCATGCGTGCGCAAGCTCACTGAGCTTCGAGACGGAGATGGTCGATCCCGGCGCGCGTCCGCCGAGCCACCGATCAATGTGTTCTTCCGACCGGAAGAGGTTCATGGTGCTTCACGTGAAGACGATGTCGTCCCACCAGCGGGAAGCCGGAACGAGGCAGTGGAAGAGCAGGCTCTCGTCGTCGGGCCGCTGCTTGCGCACTTCGACGCTCAGGGGTTCGCCGCAATCGGGGCACGACGTTTCGATGCGGCCGTCCGTGTGTAGAGCCGCGCAGATACCAAACGCATCCCAAGCACAGTTCGCGTACCACCAACGGCCGTCGGCCTTGACCCGATAAGCGGTCGGAACGGCCGAGAAAGGATTCGCCATGCGGATCTCAGTCGTGGCCGAGTTCAGGACCAACGCGTGTTGATCGTGCAGCCGCCGCCAGCTCGAGAGGACCTCATCTATCGCCACGCCTGCCACTTCGGCGACTTCAGCCGCCGTCGGCGCGCGCCCGAGCTCTACAAACTGGCTGTAGGTCAGTGTCCTCAGCTCGAGATCGCGCTCATCCATCGCCGCATGCTCTCACGCCCACAGCGAATCGGTCGAGAGACATTCCCGCACACTGGGGCACCGGAGCGTGAAGTACTCAGACGAACTCGATCGGGTGCGACATGAACGCGCGCAGCTGCGGCCGCCCCGCTGTGCTGCGCCTCTAGCTGGCGGGAGCCCAGGACGGGAAGAGTTCGGAGACGCCCGGGGTCTGGGTCAGATTCCGCTGTCGGCTGCCGTCGGCGTTCATGACGTAGAGGTCGATGGCGTCGCCGGGATCGTCGCGGTCACTCATGAAGAGGATCCGCCGCCCATCCAGCGACCACTCGGCACCGACGTCCCAGCCGGGGCCGCGGGTGAGCTTGCGCAACCCGGTGCCGTCGGCGCGGACGGTGTAGATGTCTCCACCGCGGCCGGTGAACGCGATCGTCCGCCCGTCGGGCGACCAGGACGCGGGACCGAGGTCGACCATCACGGGGCCCGTCAGTCGCTGCTTTCCGGTGCCGTCGGCGTTGACGACGTAGAGCGGAGCACTGGCCCCGCGCAGCCCCTCGTAGTCGAGGTAGGCGATCCGCCGCCCGTCGGGCGACCAGGCGAAGCCGAAGCTCGTCGTCACGGTGTTCGTCACGTTCCGCAGGCCGCTCCCGTCGGCGTTCATCACGAAGATGTCCGGGACTCCGACGTGACTCGCTGAGTCGACGAACGCGATCTTTTCCCAGTCAGGCGACCAGGCCAGCTCGACCCAACCCCCTGTTTGCCGGTGCAGTGTTGGGGTCAGCCTCCGCTGCCCGCTGCCGTCGGCGTTCATCACATAGATGTTCGCTGTGTGCCGGTCGCGGTCGCGTATGAAGGCGATCCTGCGACCCTCGGGTGACCAGACGGGTTCGCCGTCACTCGCCGCGTTCCGCGTCAACCGCCGCAGCCCCGTGCCGTCGGCGTTGATCACGTAGATCTCGTCCTTGCAGCGGCCGGCCGGCCTGCACGGCGCTCCGCTGCGAACGGGCCGCTTGCCGAACACGAGCTTCCGTCCGTCCGGCGACCACTCGGGTGTCGCCCCCGAGTCGCGGGCCAGCCTTCGCAGGCCGCTCCCGTCGGCATTCATGATGTCGACCTCGAGCAGGTTTGGCGAAGTGGAACCGTTGAAAGGCGCCCAGCTACCGCGCAGGAACGCGATCCTCGATGTCCCGACATGCCCCCCTGCACCGATTCGGGCCGATACCGCCGGCGACGGGGTCTGAGACGCAGCACCGCCGTCGAGCAGGGTGAGGACGCCAACGCCGACGAAGGTCACGAGCGCGGCCACCGCCCAGTACTTGCGACGGCGACGACGCGTCTCTCGCCTCGCCTCCTCGATGAGCGCCTCGACGAGGGCTTCGATCTCCTCGCGATCGAGCAGTTGGTTCGAACGATCCGGGCGAGGTGGGCGCGGTGGCGCGGTGACGGACATGCCTGCCTGCCTTCCTCCTGGCTAACTTGAGCTAGTATTACTAGTGCAATGATTAGTGTCAAGGTGAACAAGGCGGATCGCACCGACCTCTATCTGCAGGTCGCCGCAGAGATTCGGCGTGCCATCGCAGACGGAGAGGCGAAGCCCGGTGAGCGGCTCCCGCCGGCAAGAGACCTCGCGACCGTTCTCGGCGTCAACACGAACACCGTCCTGCGCTCCTTGCGGCTTCTGCAGGACGAGGGACTGCTCGAACTTCGACGCGGTCGCGGGATTACTGTGGCCGGGACGCCCGAACGCGGCGCAGTCATGCAGAAGGTCCGCGAACTCGTCGAGTTCGCTCGCGGGCAAGGGTACGCCGTCGACGAGCTTGTCGAGATGATCGAGGACGTCGCCTGACAGCGGCGTCAGCCTCGTTCAAGGGACATTCCCGCACACTGGGACA
>UEXU01000153.1_pt1 | contig 9070 bp, 8 predicted proteins | sample 4301121 | NCBI WGS metagenome assembly UEXU01 (sample SAMEA4773174, study PRJEB27434) | metagenome | biome: 2259; feature: agricultural soil; material: soil | place: USA | collected 2014-09 | depth 0.25 m
GCGGGGATGTGCTCGGTGATGCAGATCACGGTGCCGACGCCGGCGTCGACAGCCTCGTAGATCGCGTCGGTCGCGAAGCGTGCCGGAACGAAGATCAGCGTCGTGTTCGCACCGGCCTCAGTCACGGACTCGGCGACCGTGTTGAAGACGGGAATGCCCTCGACGTCTTGCCCTCCCTTTCCCGGCGTAACCCCCGCTACCACCTGCGTGCCGTAGTTGCGGTTGCGCAGTCCGTGGAAGCGTCCCTCGCTGCCCGTGAGGCCCTGGACGACGAGACGTGTGTCGCGGTCGACGATGATCGCCATCAGCTCCTCCTCGCCTTGACGACGATCGAGCTGAGCTTGAGGGCACCGTCGTCCACGTGGCCCTCGAGCAGCTCGCGAACATGCGCGGCACGTTCGGGCGGCGTGTCGACGCGGGCCAGCCAGTCCTCGAGGTCCGGGCGGCGCTCGAACCGTCGCACCTGCTCGACCTCGAGCCCCGCGCCGGTCAGCAGCTGCCGCCATTCGTCCTCGGAGTAGCAGCGGACATGCGTCGGGTCGCGCAGTCGCTCGGCTTCCTCGACCCGCTCGTCGACGAAGACGTTGTCCTCGATCACGACGAGCCGGCGCGTCACACGCGCCATCTCCGTCACGGCCCGGCGAACATCGTTGAAGTGATGAGCAGCGATCCGGCAGGTCACGACGTCGAAGCTTCTGTCCTCGAACGGAAGCGCCTCCGCCGGAGCGATCACGTCGGGCTGCATGCCCGGCGCCGGGTCGACGCTGACGACGGTGCAGCCTTCCGCACGCAGCCGGCGGGCTGCGTGGCCGCCGCCCGTGGCGACGTCGAGAGCGCTGACGCCGTGACCCGGCTCGCACCATGCGACGAGCAGGTCGAGATCGGGCCCCTCGCGATGAGTCGGGCTCTCGCGAAATGCGGCCGCGCGCTCGGACCAGACGTCCGTCATGCCGCTGCCAGCTCGACCGCCCGCCGAGCCGCCTCGAGCATCGTCGGCTCGACGTGAAGGTTGGCCGGAGCGGCGTCGGCAAGGAGCTGCCGGCCCTCCTCGGCGTTCGTGCCGTCGAGGCGGACGACGATCGGGAGGTCGATCCGCATCTGGTCGAGCGCCGCGAGAATCCCGCGGGCAACCTCGTCGCCGCGGGTGATGCCGCCGAAGATGTTGAAGAAGATCGAGCGGACCTGGTCGTCGCTCGTAATGACCTCGAGCGCGTCGACGACGCCCTGTGCGTCTCCACCTCCGCCAAGGTCGCAGAAATTGGCGGGCCGGCCGCCTGCGACGACGACGACGTCCACCGTCGACATCGAGAGCCCTGCTCCGTTGCCGAGAATGCCGACGTCCCCGTCGAGCTTGACGTAGGTGACGCCCTTCTCGCGCGCAAGGCGCTCCTGCGGATCTGCCGCCTCGACATCCCTCATCTCTGCGATGTCGGGGTGGCGAAAGAGGGCGCTGTCGTCGACGGTGAACTTCGAGTCGAGCGCGCGCACCTCTCCTTCGGGCGTGACGATCAGCGGGTTGATCTCGCACAACATCGCGTCTGACTCGACGAAACAGCGGTGGAGCTTCTCGACGATGGCGAGGATCTGTTTCTGCTCGTTCGGATCGTCGATGCCGGCGCCGTAGATCAAGCGCCGAGCCTGGTATGGCTGGAACCCCTCGAGTGGGTCGGCGTGCAGGCGAGCGAGCGCAGCGGGATTCTCGGCGGCTACCTGCTCGATCTCCACCCCGCCCTCGGTCGTGAGCATGTAGAGGAACTTCTTGGCGCCGCGATCGACCGTGACCGAGAGGTAGTACTCCTTCGCGATGTCGGAGGATCGCTCGACCCACAGCTTCTGCACGACGTGGCCCCGGATGTCGAGACCGAGGATCTCCTGGGCCTTCGCCTCAGCGTCCGAGGGATCGTCCGCGAGCTTGATGCCACCCGCCTTGCCACGCCCGCCTGTCAGCACTTGCGCCTTGACCACGACCGGGCCACCGAGCTCTTCGGCTGCGGCACGGGCCTCGTCCGGTGTCGTCGCCAGACGGCCCTCGGAGACAGGGATGCCGAAGCGCGCGAAGAGCTGCTTGCCCTGGTACTCGTAGAGATCCACCGGCGCGGGACTCTACCTACCCGCACAGAGCCGACCATCGCACCGCGTTAGCCGGCGGCAACGATGCAGATGACCTGCCCGGTCTTGACGGGCTGACCGGCGGCGACCGACAGCTCGGTCACCCGCCCGGCGCGATGCGCGTGAACCTCGTTCTCCATCTTCATCGCCTCGACGATGCACAGCACCTGTCCGGCTTCGACCTCGTCTCCCTCTGCGACCTCCACCGAGAGGACAGTTCCTTGCATCGGGCTGACTACGGCGTCTCGGCCGGGGCCCGCCGCTCCACCGTGTCGAGATCGCTCACGCCGGCGCCGTCCTAGCTCGACGAACCCCGGCTCCGGACGGAGGATGCGCACCTCGAAGCGCCGCCCGTCCACTTCGACGGAGCGGATGGACTCCCGCGTCGCTGATCCGACGAGCTCGGGCCCGCCGGATCGCGCTCCGTCTTCCAGCTCGGCCGCGCGGGCGGCCATCAGCTCCGACTCGACGAGGCCGTAGCAGGTGGCGCCATCGATGAAGCATGGATGCGTCAGCAGCGCCTTGTGAAACCCGATCAGAGTCTTGACGCCATCGACGACGAACTCGTCCAGAGCGCGCAACATCCGCCTCCGCGCGTGCTCGCGATCGACGTCGTGGACGACGAGCTTCGCGATCAGCGGATCGTAGAGAGGCGAGATCTCGCTGCCCGCAGAAACCCCGGAGTCGACCCGGACGCCGGGCCCGCTCGGCTCCCGGTAACGACTGATCGTCCCCGGCGCAGGCAAGAAGCCGTTCGTGACGTCCTCGGCGTTGATGCGGCACTCGAGGGCATGACCACGAAGCCGCACATCCTCCTGTCGCACCGAGAGTGGCGCGCCGGCCGCAATCAGTACCTGCTCGCGCACTAGATCGAGTCCGGTAACGAGCTCCGTCACCGTGTGCTCCACCTGGATGCGCGTGTTCATCTCGAGGAAAAAGTACTCGCCGTCGCGGGAGAGCAGGCCTTCGATCGTGCCCGCGCTGCGGTACCCGACGGCTTTCGCCGCATCGACGGCGATCAGCCCGATTCGCTCACGGAGCGCAGCATCGACGGCGGGCGAGGGCGTCTCCTCGACGAGCTTCTGGTGGCGCCGCTGAATCGTGCAGTCACGCTCGCCGAGGTGGACGACGTTGCCGTGCGAGTCCGCCAGGACCTGCACTTCGACGTGCCGCGGGTCCTCGAGATAGCGCTCGACGTACACAGCGGGATCGGAGAAATAAGCCTCACCTTCGCGCCGGGCCGACTCGAAGGCTCGCTCGGCGTCGGCGGGGTTGCGGACGACTTTCAACCCCTTGCCGCCCCCGCCTGCCGAGGCCTTGATCGCGACGGGCCAACCGAGCTCGTCCCCGAGCCTCCGCACTTCCGCCCCGGACTCGACCGGCTCGGTCACCCCCGGGATGATCGGAACGCCTGCAGCCTGCATCCGCTCGCGGGCCTCGATCTTCGAGCCCATCGCCTCGATCGCCTCGGGTGGAGGACCGATCCAGACGAGACCGCGCTCCGTACAGGCGCGTGCAAAGACCGGGTTCTCCGCGAGGAATCCGTAGCCGGGGTGGACGGCCTCGGCGCCGGCGCGCTCCGCAGCTGCGAGGATCCGTTCCTGGTGAAGGTAGCTCTCCGCCGGAGCCCCACCGCCGATCAGATAAGCCTCGTCGGCGTAGCCGACGTGAAGTGCTCCGCGGTCGGCCTCCGAGTAGACGGCCACGCTCCCGATCCCGAGCTCGCGCAGCGTTCGGAAAACGCGAATCGCGATCTCGCCGCGATTCGCGACCAGCACCTTGGTGAAAATCGACACTGCCCTTCGTATTCTCTCGGCCGATGACCCTTCCGGACGCACTGACGATCGCGCGCGCCGCCTCGGTCCCTTTTGTCGTCCTCCTCTATGCCTGGAACTTCCACGGCCACAACTACTGGGCGACCGCGCTCTTCGCGGCGGCGATGGCCACGGACTGGTTCGACGGTCGCATCGCGCGCAGTCGCGGCCGCTCCTCTGCTCTGGGCTCGCTGCTCGACCCGGCAGCCGACAAGATCCTCGTCCTCGCCGTTCTGGTCATGCTCGTCGACCAGCAGATCGTTCCCGGTTGGATGGTCGCCCTCATCGTCGTACGCGAGTTCCTCGTCACCGCGCTCCGGCTCGCGGCGGTCGAACGCGGCGTCGTGCTCGAAGCGCGCGACCTCGGCAAGCTCAAGACCTGGTCGCAGGCGACGGCGGCGGCCGTCGGCGGCTTCGCCGCGGCCGGAGCCTGGCGGGACGATCTGGCGTGGTGGGCCCTACTGGTCGCCGTCGTGCTGACGTGGATCTCCGGACTGGACTATGCGCGCGCCGCGCCCCGGCTCTGGCGGGGAAGCCCGGCGGCCTGATCCTCCTCCTCGGCAGCGCCGAGGCCTGCCCGGCGCCACGGCAACGGCGCCCCGTGATCGGCGTCCTCGCTCTCGAGCGCTGCGAGGATTGCCTGCCGCTCCTCGTCGTTCGGCTCGGGCGTGATCTCGAGCTGCACAGCTGGAGGTTAAAGGCAGAGGCGGGACCGCCGATAGGAAAACGGTATGCGCCGCCGCCTCCAACTGGCATGCCTGCTCACTGCAGCTCTTGCGATGTCGCCGTCCGCTGCCGCCAGGTCGGGGACATCGTGGGCTCAGGCCGAGCTGCGAGCAGTCGTGAGCGCCGGGCTGATGACCAGCGAGGCGGCGGCGCGACCCGACGATCCGCTGACGCGGGCGGAGCTGGAGACGCTTGCCTCGGGGCTCTTCCGGGTCGATGCCGTCACACCCGCTGCCCCATCCATCCCGGTCAGCATCACCACTCTCGACGCCAGGCTCGTGACCGCGCTCGGCCTCGGCGATGCGGCGCGGGTCCTGACCGAGAATGCACGAGCCGCCGGGCTCTCGCCCCCCTCCCGCTTCGGCACCGAAGTCCTCGCGCGCCTGCTCGGATTGCGAACGAACCATCCCGCCGCACTGGATCGCCTCGAGCTCTCTCCGGGAGAAGCGGCGACGCACGCTGAGGCAGCCTTCTCTGCTGCCAGGATCATGCGGTTTGCCGAGTGGGATCCGGTGCCGACGCTGGAGGTCGCAGGAACCTTCCTCCTCCCGCGCCTGACGACCTGGCAGAAGCGGATCCTTGCCACCGCCACGCGATTCATCGGCTATCCATACGTCTGGGGCGGCGAGAGTGAGTTTCGAAGATCGCCCCTCGGCACTCAGGTGCACGGCGGCTTCGACTGCTCCGGCTTCGTCTGGCGCGTCTACAAGCTGCAGGCCTACCCCAACGAGGGCACGCTCGCCGACACGCTGCAGGGGCGGACGACGTACGCCATGAGCGGCGAGGTCCCGCCTGCGAAGCGCATCGCGTTCGCGGATCTCCAGCCGGCCGACATCATCTTCTTCGGAGCTAAGGGCGCGAAATCCACTCCCGCGCAGGTGGGCCACATGGGCATTTACGTCGGGGGCGGCTGGTTCATCCACTCCTCCGAATACGGAGTCGCTGTCACGCCTCTCTCCGGGTGGTACGCGCAGCGGTTCGCGTGGGCTCGGAGACCGCTCGCCGAAGCCGGTCTCATTTCCGCTTCGTAAGCGGTAATTCACGAATCCCCCTATGGGGGGATACGTCTTGAAAGCCGCACGGGAGACAATCGCGCGGTCTGGCGTCTTTCGTGGGAGGTAATGCCGCAAATGTTGCAGTGGAAGCCCAAGCTCATCGCTGTGCTGGCCGTCCTGGTGATCCTCGCTGTCTTCCTGGGACAGTTCACCTGGGCCGATCTGGCCGATCAATTCACCTGGTAGCAACCTGACGTGAGCTCCCAGGCGGTCACGCCCCGCCGGCTAACCGCCCTCATCCTCCCCGTTTGCCTGGCGGGCCTCGGTGTCCTCGTCGCGGCCGCGTACGTGTTCGCGACGACGGATCACGGCACCCGCGCGCTGCTGAGCCTCGCCGCGCTGACCGCGGCGGCGACCCTTGCTGAGCGCTTCCCGGTGCCGATCAACTCGGAGAGCGGCGGCGGGGTCATCTCGCTCACGTTCGTGTTCGCGGTCGCGGCCATCGTTCTGTTCGGCTGGGCTCCGGGCGCCCTTCTCCTCCTGACGGCCACGTCGATCATCCAGCTCTCTGAGCATCGCCCGCTACAGCGCATCGCTTTCAACGTCGCGGTGCTGGCGCTCGTTGCGCTCGCGGCCGGTGCGCTGATTGCTCCCATCGAGGGACAGAGCGTCGGCGCCGTGTTCGCGCGAGTCACCGTGGCGGCGACCGCGGACTACTGGGTCAACATGATCCTGATCTCGGGCGCGATCGCACTCAGCACGGGACAGGGCTACCTGCGCCTGATTCGCGCACACGTGAGCGCGACGATCGTGCCGTTTGCGTTCATGGCCTCGGCCGCACTGATGCTGGTCGTTCTCTGGGAGCGCTCGCCCGTTCTGTCGGTCGCGCTCGTCGGGCCGCTCCTCGCCATCTCGCTCTACCAGCGCTCGACGCACCGCGCGCTCAATGCGATGCGGCTTGCCCTCACCGATCCGCTGACGGAGCTCGGCAACCATCGACATTTCCACGAGCGCCTGCAGCGGGAGCTGCTGAAGGCAGAAGAGCAGGAGACGCCTCTGACTCTCTGCTTCGTGGACATCGACGACTTCAAGAAGGTCAACGACCGGTTCGGCCACCCCTCCGGTGACCGGGTTCTGTCCCAGGTCGCGGGCCGTCTGCGGCAAGGAGGCGAGGCCTTCCGCCTCGGCGGGGACGAGTTCGCGCTCCTGCTCGCGGGCCAGGACGAGGGAATGGCGCTGGCCGCCGCCAATTCGATCGTCGAGCGGATCGGCTCTGCCGACTTCGAGCACATCGGCCGCATCACAGTCAGCGCCGGTCTCGCGACCTTCCCGGTGCAGGGGCACGAGCGCGACGAGCTGATCAGGCTGGCCGACAGCGCGCTCTACTGGGCGAAGGAGCACGGGAAGAACCGCGTGCGTCTGTACCGTCCGGCCGTCGTGGAGCTGGCCGAGCTCAAACGGCTTGGAGCCGGCCCGGACAAAGCAGCGCGGTATCGTGCAGCAGCGTCGTTGGCGAAGGCCGTCGATGCACGCGACACGTACACGGGGAGCCACTCGGAGCGCGTCGGCGAGCTCGCCGCCAGGGTCGCCACGCGGCTTGCGCTCGATCCCGAGCAGGTCGAGCTGACCCGGCTAGCCGGCAACCTGCACGATCTCGGCAAGCTGGCGATCCCGGAGGAGCTCCTCCGCAAGCCGGGGACGCTGACCGACTCGGAGCGCCTGGTGCTCGAACGCCACCCGCAGATCGGATACCGCATGCTCGAGAGCCTCGGCGTCGATCCCGTCGCCGACCTCGTCCTTCACCATCACGAGCGCTGGGACGGCGCGGGCTATCCCGATGGACTCGCCGGCCAGCAGATCCCTCTCGGCGCCCGCATCATCTTCGTCGCCGACGCGTTCGACGCGATGACCTCCGACCGCGTGTACCGGTCGAAGCGATCTTCGGCCGCCGCCCTGGCGGAGCTGGAGCGTTGCGCCGGCACGCAATTCGACCCGAACATGGTGACCGCTTTTGCCGAGGAGCTCCTGGCGGCCGAGAGCTCCGTGGAAGCCGAGGCAGCGGCTCCAGCGCTGGCGTCTTAGACGCGGCTTAGGCGCTTAGCGAATTCGAGGGTTTGCCGAGCTTGCTCCAGGGCGAACCGGAGAGACGACTGCCTCCGCCCTGAAGCTGGAACGCATGCTCCTCGGCCGCGTTCGCCGCCGTGACAGCGAGCCGGAAGCTCTCCACCGCGGCGTTCGTGACCGCGTCGGGATCCTGGGCACCTGCGATTTGCCCCTGAAGTTCGACACCTTCCGCGTAGGCGCTCTGCCCACGCTCCAGACAGAGAGCCGCCATGTTCGACCCGCCCACACGTTGTTCGACGGAGTTGACGAGGAGGAGGACCTCCGCGAGCGTGGTCTCTGCAGCTTGACGGGCGCTCTCCACGCCGGCGCCTGTCGGCGCGCCCACATCGTTCGACTGTCGCATGGGTGCAAGTTCGCTGACCATCTCCAGGGCACGTTTGGCCAGCGAGCTCACGTGAAACCAGTCGGGCCGCGCCGCGCCTAGCTGAGTGCGCGCTTCCCCGGCAAGCTCCTGAGCCCGCGTGACGATCTGATCCCGTCTGGCATCCGCCTCGCCGGAAGACCTACCGCCCGCCCATGCGCGGTCGATCGCCAGTTCCGCCTGCTCGACCAACTGAGGCGCGCTCAGTGCAGCGTGCTCGAGCTCCGACAGCTGCTTCTCGATGCGACCGACGAGCTCGGTTGCGCGTCGCAAGGACTCCCGCACCTCGGCGAGGTGGGCGTGCTCGTCCGGACCGGTCTCCGACGCGATCAGTGAACGAGCGTGCTCGAGTGCCTGGCCGGCGGCGGCTTCGAGCCCTTCGACGGGCTGCAGGCAAGAGGGCGCGTAATGAGCAGCGGCAAGCCCGAGCTGCGACTTCGCGGACGAGACCCGATCCGCGAGGAGCCTCGCGTCGGTGTCGAGCTCCAGAGGCCGCTCGACCGCTTGACGAGGAAGCTCGTCGAGCACTGGGTCTTCCCGCCGCGGCTCTTGCTGCAGGCGAACGATCCGATAGACGGGCGCCCCCGCAGCGAGGATCAGGACGAAGCCCAGCGGTTCGCCTGCGACGATCAGGCCGAGCCCACTCAGGCTCAGGGTAAGCGCGGCAAAGGGCAGGAGGAAGCGCATGTCCTGGTGTATCGGCCGGAGGCCCCCCATTTCTGAGTGCAATTGTGGCCTGTGCCCCTACCAGCAATACAGAACGGTGGTGCTGGCAAAGCCAGCACCACCTCCAATGGTCGGCATCGCAAGCGATGCCTCGGTGCCGGCTTCGGGCGCGCGCGACAGCATCACTGGCAGGGGCACTAGAGCGGGATGTTGCCGTGCTTGCGGCGCGGACGCGGCTCTTGCTTCGTGAGCGCGGTCTCGAGCGCGTTGATGAG
>UEXU01000221.1_pt1 | contig 9034 bp, 9 predicted proteins | sample 4301121 | NCBI WGS metagenome assembly UEXU01 (sample SAMEA4773174, study PRJEB27434) | metagenome | biome: 2259; feature: agricultural soil; material: soil | place: USA | collected 2014-09 | depth 0.25 m
GAGGGCTTGCATCGTCTCCTCGAGCGGCGTGTCGTAGTCGTAGCGATGGCACTGGTAGAGATCGACGTAGTCCGTGCGCAAGCGCCTGAGCGACAGGTCGATCTGCTTGAACACCTGCTCGCGGGACAGTCCGCGATCGCCGTTCATCGGGAAGAAGAGCTTCGTCGCCAAGACATAGGAGTCACGCGGTCGACCGGCGAGCACCTCTCCGAGGAACATCTCTGCCCCGCCTCGCGCGTACACGTTGGCGGTGTCGATGAAGTTGATCCCGACGTCGAAGGCCTTCGCTACGCAGGCTTCCGCGCGGTCCCGCGCGACGCCGCGGCCACCGTAGGTCAGCCAGGAGCCGAGACTGATCTCGGATACATGGAGATCGCTGGAACCGAGGCGCCGGTAGTGCATTCCTCTCTGTCTACCATCCCGGACCGTGCGTACGCGTCGACTCGGCAGGGACGGGCCCGAGGTCTCGGTGGTCGGGCTCGGCGGCAACAACTTCGGCCTGCGTGTCGATCGCGAGGGGACGCGCGCGGTCGCGGACGCTGCGATCGAGGCGGGCGTCACGCTCTTCGACACGGCCGACATCTACGGCGGCCGCGGCGGCAGCGAGACATTTCTCGGGGACGCGTTGGCGGGCCGCCGCGAGCAGGTGCTCCTTGCGACGAAGTTCGGCGGCGACATGGGTGACGGGACGAAGGCGCGCGGTTCGCGCGAGTACATCCGCTGGGCGATCGAAGGCTCGCTGGGGCGGCTCCGCACCGATTACGTCGATCTCTACCAGTACCACACGCCCGATCACGTGACGCCGTTCGAGGAGACGTTCGGGGCTCTCGACGAGCTCGTTCACGAAGGGAAGGTCCGCTACGTCGGCCACTCGAATCTCGGCGCCTCGCAGGTGGAGGAGGTCGACGCACTTGCACGCGCCCGCGGCTGGGCACGGCCGGTCAGCGCGCAGAACCAGTACTCGTTGCTGCGACGGGACGCGGAGGAGGAACTGCTTCCTGTGTGCGAGCGTCTCGGCATCGGCGTGCTGCCGTACTTCCCGCTCGCGAGCGGTCTGTTGACGGGGAAGTACAAGCGCAATGCGCCGCGGCCCGAAGGGACGCGGCTCTCGGGTCGCGACGAGGTGTTCACCGACGAGACGTTCGACCGGCTCGAGTTGCTCGAGCAGTTTGCGGAGACGCGCGGGATGACGATCTTGCACGTCGCGATCGGAGGCCTACTGGCCCAGCCCGCGGTCTCGTCCGTGATCGCCGGGGCTACGAATCCGGAGCAGGTGTGGGCGAACGCCGCGGCCGGCCAATGGGAGTTGACGCCCGACGACGTCGCTGCCCTGCGCGCCCTGTGGTAGTCGAGTCGACGCCGTCGGAGGGCGACATTCCAGCCGCCGTCGTCGATGTCGGCTGGGTGAATGGCCTGGCCGCAATCAGGTCCCTCGGTCGCGCCGGTGTTCGCGTTCTCGCCGTTGATCATCGCCCGAGCGCGCTCGGTTTCCGCTCCCGCTACGCCGAGAGGTTCGTCTGCCCAGATCCGGTGCGTGACGAGACGCGGTTCATCGCATTTCTGCGCGCTCTCGGCAAGGTGGTCGTGTTCCCGACGCACGACGAAGGCCTGAACGCGATCGCGCGCCACCTCGGCGACCTGCAGGTACTGGCGCCCTTTCCCGACTGGCAGCTGCTCGAGCAGGTGCAGAGCAAGCGGTCGCAGCTCGAGCAGGCGGAGTCGGCCGGAGTCGACATTCCCGACACGCGCTATCCGAACTCCGCGCAGGAGGCGCGGCAGGCCGCGGCGGAGGTCGCCCTCCCCGTCCTCGTCAAGCCCGCGCATCCTGTCGGCTTCAAGCAGCGCTTCCACCGCCAGGCCTTCCGCTGCGAGACCCTGGACGAGGTCGAGAGGGCGTATGCCCGCGCCGAGGAGTTCGCGCCGATGGTGCAAGAGCTCGTCCCCGGGGACGACGGCACCCTCTACACGGTCGGGAGCTATCTCGACCGCAACGGCCGTCCCCTCGGTGTCTTTTCCGGCCGGAAGCTGCGCCAGACGCCTCCCGGCATCGGCACGTGTCGGGTCGGTGAGGCGGTCTGGGCCCAGGAGCCCGTCGACGCGGCGCTCGCGCTGCTCCGCTCGTTCGGCTACTTCGGCTTGTCTCAGGTCGAGTTCAAGCGCGACCCTCGCGATCGCAAGTTCAAGCTGATGGAGATCAACCCGCGCCTCTGGCAATGGCATGCCCTTTCGTCTGCCTGCGGGGTCGACCTGCCCCGGATCGCGTACGACGATCTCGTCGGCGCGTCGCCTCGGAGGGCCGAGATGGACGGGCACGGCAGGCGCTGGGCGATCACGTTCATGCCGGGCGAGCGACCGGCGCTGCAGCGACCGCCGTACGTCGACGCTGTGTTCGCCCGCGACGACCCGGGCCCCGGCTTCATCCACCTCGCCCGTGTCGTGCGGAGCTCGTTGCGGTGATCCCGCCCGGGGTCGAGCGGCGAGCACGCTGGGTCCTCGACACCGTCGGCGCAACGGAGCTCGGCTTCGGCGACGATGTTCCCTATCGCGCGGCGGCATGGGACGCGGTCGAACGCGGTGAGCGTCCGCAGGACGACGATCTCGCGGAGGCCTTCTTCCACCTCGCGCGTGTGGAGGAACGCAATGGTCCGCGCGACGAGCACGGCCGCTTTCGCGCTGAGTGGTCGTCTCTCGATCCGCTCGACCCTCCTCTGGAGCGGCTCCGAAGCCGGCTCGGCATCCCCAGGCCGCGCTGGCACGGCGCCCGGTTCGCCGTTGCTCTCACCCACGACGTCGACGCTCCGTGGCGCTGGACGCGCATCGGGCTGAGGGGGGCCGCAGCGAGGCTCAAGGGCGACACCCGAAAAGCCAGGCTTGGTCCTGCACTCCGCGGGGCGACGGCGCTCGCTGCTGCCCCCGTGCATCGCCTACGCGGCACCGACCCGAACTGGCGCTTCGAAGAAATCGTCACCGAGGAACGGCGTCGTGGGGCGACGGGCTCAACCTTCTTCGTGCTCGCGGGTCACCACGATCCGCACGACGGCGCCGCTCCCGAGAGCTACGAGCGCCTGCGGCCCAGGCTCGTGGAAACCCTTCTGGGCACGGGGGCGGAGGTCGGTCTGCACGGGAGCTACACCGCCGCCGAGGACGCCGCGCGCCTTGCCGAAGAGAAGGCCGCGCTCGAGGCGCTCGCCGGCCCGATCCAGGGCCACCGCTACCACTACCTGCGCGCCGACCCTCACCGAAACATCGCGACGCTCGCCGACTTCGGTTTCGCCTACGACACGACCATCGGTTTCCCGGACCGGATCGGCTTTCGGGCGGGCAGTGCCCACCCGTTCCGGCCGTGGAGCTTCGACCGTGACCAGCCGCTCGACCTGGTCGAGATCCCGCTTGCCGCGATGGACGCCACGCTGGCCGAAGAGCGCTATCTCGGCCTCACCGCCAGACGGGCCGAGCCCGAGCTCAGGCGCCTACTCGACTGGGCGGCAGAGAACGGGGGTGGGTTCGCCGTTCTGTGGCACCCGGACCGCTTCGACCCGATCACGTCGGGAGGCTGGGATCGCCTCTACTCGAGGCTGCTCGAGGGCGTCCGTCAGCGCGGTGGCGTCTGCATGTCCGGGGCCGAGCTGTTGTCGTCCCACTCGACCTGGTCGAAGTAACGCAGCGCGCGACGCGTCGGCCGCACTCGCGCGCCGATCTGTGCCAGCTCGTAAGGCGTGATCTCACCGAGGGCGTGCTTGATGCCCAGGTACGGCAGGTTCAGGTCTTCCTGGTAGACGACGGTCGAGATCCGCGGGTTGACCTCGACGACACGGTCGCCGACGAGCTGAATGTTGAAGAAGTGCTCGATCCCGAGCTCGCCGACGATGCGTTGTGCGAGCTCGAGCAGCCAGTGGTTGTTGAGCGTCTCGAAGTACATCGCGAGGCCGGCCCGCATCGACTGCCTGGTCTTCGCGTGGCCGAGCACGATTCGACCTCCATCTGCGATGCCGTCCACGGTGCGCTCCGGCCCCTCCGCGAGCTCCATCACAAGGAGCTCGGGGCCTCCTTCCTCGGGAAGCAGTTCCAGCACGTCGGTGAGACGCATTGCGAGGTTGCCGGGTCTTTCCTCGAGGAGTTGTGCGGTGCGGTCGACGGTCGGGTCGAGCACGCGGAAGCCTCGGGAGCCCGAGCTGAACACCGGTTTGAAGCACAGCGCTCGTCCCGGGTAACCGAGCTGCTGCGCCGCGGCGGCGAGTGCCCGGCCGCCAGTCGCCCGTCGCCATCCCGGCGCAGGCACGCCGATCCGGTCGAGAAGCGCGTACGTCTCCGCCTTGTCGTTGGCGCGCCGGATCGCCTCCGGCGGCGACACGAGCACCGTCGAGCCGACGAACCGATCGCGTGCCACCGAGAGGCCGAGCAGATCGAAAGAGGACTGTGGCAGGACAACGTCGACGTTCTCGCGCCGCACGATCTCGAGCACAGCTTCGGCGAAGGCGGGATCGCCTCCTGGCGGCACGACGTAGAAGCGGTCGCAGAAATGACGGCCGATCGCCTGCGGCGACATGTCGGTGCCGATCAGACGGACGCCGCGCTCGCCGTTCAGGCGCAGGGCCCGGAGGAGCGCCGCTGTGCCCGGCGCGCCCGAAGCGGTCACGAGGATGTTGATGTCACGCATCAGCCGCGGCGATGCTACTGAGATGGCGGGTGCGATCGCTTTCTCAGGGGCCCTACGGCGCGGAGATGGCTCCGGGGAAGAGGAAGGCAACGCGATTCCAGCGGCCGAGCTCGCAACCGTCCCTGCGGCTGAAAGTCGCGCGGACTGAATAGCCTCGCAGCCGGCCGGTGATCAGCGCCTCCTGAGGCCCGCCGTAGATCTCGGTGCAGACCTGGTTCTTGGGAGTCGGCGCGAAGGGACGCGTCATCCGGGCGAGCTTGGCGCAGGCGGCCGCCGCGTGGGGGAGGCTGCCCCCGACGGGCGCACAGCGAAGCGTGCGCGTGATCTTGTCCGGCATGCCGCGGCCCTCCGGCCACACGGTGATGTTGAGCGAGGTGCTGGCCACCAGAATGGCTGCCAGGACGTTCATCGCCCCAGAATAGGCAACAGGCGCCGCAGCCGACGTCGCTCGGCGGGCAGGTAGAACCCGAGCAGCGCGAGGACGATCGGGTAGGCAGCGGTGAGCCCGAGGGCGAGGACCAGGGGCCCGCCGACGAGCTTGCCGAGCAGGGTCAGCCCGACGGCCGCCGCTGCGAGCGTCGCAACGCGGCGCCACTGGTAGGGGACGGGAAAGACCCGCTGCGCCCGCCAGGCCATGGCGACGAAGAGAAGCGTGTAGGCGACGACGGTCGCAACGGCCGCACCCATACGTCCGAAGGGCGGGATCAGCGCCAGGTTCAGCGCGATGTTCACGGCGGCGGCCAGGCCGGTGACGAGCCAGTTGGACCGGGTCTGCCGTGAGCGCCCGGTCCCGATCTGAACGACCACGTAGGCACCGAACGCCGCCACTCCGAAGGCCAGAGGAGCGACGACGTTCTGGGCTGGATAGAAGGGCTTCGTCGTGATGACCTTCAGGATCCACGGCGCGAGCAGGCCCAGGGCGAGTGCGAGCCAGCAGCAGACGTAGACCACGTAGGTGAGGACGAAGCTGTAGGTCCGTCCCGCCTCACGATCGTCCTCGATCGAATACGCGAAGGCGGGCCAGGCGAGGCGGAATGCGGTCAGCAGCAGCACGATCGCCGACGCGATGCGCACGCCGATCGAATAGAGCCCCACCTCGTGCAGGTCGGTGAGCTTCACGAGGAAGAAGCGGTCGCTGAAGTTCGTCAGCCACAACGCGACCGCGGATGGGACGAGTGGCAGGCCGAAGCGGTTCATAGCGCGATATAGCGGCCGGTCGAACTGGAGCCCGAGCGCGCGCCGGCTGTACGTGAGCAGCGCCGCATAGACGATCAGCGTCCCGGTGAAGTTCCCGACGAGGACGCCGAGCGGTCCCCTGTCGAAGACGACCACCAGCAGGACAGTGGCTGCGATCGTGATCGCAACGTTGGCGAGGGTGGCGACGACATACGCGCTCGAGCGCTGCTCGACTCGGAACAGCGACGTCAACTGCTCGTAGTTCAGTGCGGCCCAGAGACCCACGAAGGCTGCGATCACGAGACCGTCGTGGCTCTGTGTCCCGAAGAGCAGCCACGAGATCGGCTTCGACAGGACAGCGCCCGCGATGAGCGCCGCGGTCGAAGCGGCCATGACGTACCAGAACGCCGTGCGAATGACCAGCAGTCGCCGTTCCTGTTCGGTCGAATCGAAGTAGAAGCGGAAGAAGGCGCTCTTCATCGCCTGCGCCACCAGCGCGGTGAGCACGGCCGAAAGCGCGACGAGCGTCTCGATCAGGCCGTAGTCGCCGGGGGTGAGGTAGCGCGTATAGAGCGGAAGGAGGAGGACACCGAGCACCCGCGCGACAATCGAGCCGAGGCCGTAGACAGCCGAATGACGGAGGAGCTCCCTGATCCGCTCGAACATGCCACCAGTATGGGGGTCGTCGGCGCTGCCCTCAGGCAAGGACGGCCCTGTAGATCTCGATGAAACGGTCGGCAACCTTGTCGAGGTCGTGGACTCGCTCCGCGTAGGCCCGTCCCTCCTCGCCCAGCTTCTTCCGTAACGCGAACGAGTCGACAAGCGGGCGAAGCTTCTCCATGAGGTCGTCCTTCGTCGCCGACACGATCGGCACCTTCAGGCCGAAGGCCTCCTCGGTCTGCCTCACTGCGATCTCGTCGAGATGCGTGACGACGGGCTTCCCGTACGCGAGCGACTCGATCGTGAAGACCCCGTGCCAGAGGTAGTGCATCTGGTCGACGACGATGTCGGCGCGCCTGAAGCGCTCGACCGCTTCGGCATGGGGAACGCCGTGGACGACGTCGAGGTCGACTGGCAGCTGCTGGCAAGCGGCGATCACGTACTTCGTCCCCTTCTTCTCGAGGTGCGACGGCGCGTGGACGACGAGCGGGCGCTCACGCTCGACCGGTGGAACAGGCTGGTACGCGTCTAGGTCAAGCCCCGGCGGGACGACGATCGCGTCCGGCACCCAGCGGGTCGCCGCGTACGAGCCCACGATGCAGGCGTCGAACCGCTTGCGGTACTCGAGCTCTTCGGGACGCTTGCCGCGGATGTCGTCGCCCAGGAAATGCATCACCGACCTCTTCCGGGTCGCGCGAAGGATCGGCATGTTCAGGGACTTCGGGACGAGCGTCTTGCCGAAATAGAAGTGGAACAGGTCCGTCTCGGGCAGGTACTTCGCGAGTGCACGCCACTGAACGAGCTGCTGGCGCAGGAATCCCTGGCGGGGGAGGTCGAGGTTGATGTCGTACTCGTCCGGTCGCCACTTCTGCGGCCAGAAGACGAGCAGGCGCGCGTCCACGCCTTTGCGGCGGAGTGCGTTCACGTGTGCCCACCCGGTCCCCGCGAGGTTGACCGGGAGGTGGAGGACCCGGGCGTCCACGACGCGAGGATACGATCCGCGGCCGTGTCGGCAGGCCTGAAACGACGCCTCTACCGCGCCACGCGCAGCGCGCGCCACCCGCGGCGGTTCGCCGAGTCTCGGCGAATCAGGGCGGAGGTCGCGCGCTTCGTCGGTGGCGCTCGAGCCCTCGCCGGCTACGAGCGCGAGGTGCGCGACAGCGGCCTGGTCGAGCACCTCCTTGCCAAAGGCCGAGAGCACCACGCTGCCGTCGCCCGGTGCGGCGACGGCCACTCCCTCGGTGCGATCGGCTACACAGAAGGCGCCTACGTCTATGCGGTCCTGCGGGCGCTACGGCCGGAGGTTGCGGTCGAGACAGGCGTCGCCAACGGGTTCTCCACCGCTTTCGCATTGCTCGCCCTGCAGGCGAACGGCACGGGGCATCTCCATTCCATCGACCTGCCGCGCGAGGTCGGTCGGGACTACGAGCCCGGTACGTTCTACGAGGGAGAAGGCCGGGCCGGGATCCCCACGGGCTCCGAGCCGGGCTGGCTGATCCCTCCCGAGCTCAAGGAGCGCTGGACGCTGATTCTCGGCCGCAGCCAGGAGGCGCTCCCGCCGTTACTCGATCGACTTGGCTCGATCGACTCGTTCATGCACGACAGCGAGCACTCGTTCGAATGCATGTGGTTCGAGTTCACGGCGGCCTGGGCCGCCCTCAGGTCCGGTGGCGTTCTGTTCTCCGACGACGTCAATTCCACCGAAGCCTTCCCGCGCTTCGCCGCCCAGGAGGGACGTGAGCCGGTCCGGCTGGCGCGGGGCATGGCCCTCCTGCGCAAGTGATTGACAAGTTAGTGAGTAATAGCTAACCTCGCCCAATGGCAGTCGCAAGCCAGCGAAGGAGCGCCGAGGAGCGCCGAGAAGAGGTGCTCGAGGCGGCAATGGTCGAGTTCGCGGCGCACGGCCTGGACGGCGGCTCGACCGAGGCGATCGCCAGGGCCGTCGGAATCTCGCAGCCGTACGTCTTCCGTCTCTTCGGGACGAAGAAGGGGCTCTTCATCGCCACCACCGAGCGTTCGATGCGAGGAACGTTGGAGATGATGCGGACCGCCGCAGCCGGCCTGAAGGGCGAGGCGGTGCTCGAGGCGATCGGCGAGGCCTATCGCCAGAGGTTGGCCAATCCGACGTATCTCCACGCGCAGATGCAGGCCTACGCAGCCTGCGGCGACCCTGAGATTCGCGAGGTCGTCCGGCGCGGCTACGGCGAGATGGTCGAGTACGTCGAACGGACCTCCGGCCTGACTTCGGCTCGCGTGGCGCACTTCTTCGCGAAAGGGATGCTCCTCAACGTCGTTGCCTCGATGGACTTGCTCCATGCGGACGAAGGCTGGGCCAAGCGCCTGATCGAGGGTTGCAGGGAGGACATCTAGGCGTGTTTTTTTCTCCCTCAAGTAAGTGACTACTCACAAGCAAGATGCCGGTTAACCGCACCCCTAGACGCCAGAGAGCCGCCTTCGGCAGGGCTCTTGGGTTGCGCAGGATCGAGACGTGCACCCGAAGGAGGACTTCATGACAGCCAAGACCCGAATGATCTGGACGTT
>UEXU01000578.1_pt1 | contig 9018 bp, 8 predicted proteins | sample 4301121 | NCBI WGS metagenome assembly UEXU01 (sample SAMEA4773174, study PRJEB27434) | metagenome | biome: 2259; feature: agricultural soil; material: soil | place: USA | collected 2014-09 | depth 0.25 m
CAGAAAGACGCAGGGCCGCCAGCAGGCCGAGCGCGACGGCACTGCCGTGGGTCAACCCCCGGTAGCCCGCAGCGGCCTCAAGAGCGTGGCCGAAGGTATGCCCGAGATTCAGGGCGGCCCTCACGCCCAGGTCATGGGGGTCGCGGAGGCACAGTCCAGCCTTGAAGGCAGCGCAGCGGCGGACCCGTTCCGCCGTAGGGAGATCCCAGAAAGGCTCGCCGGCAAGAAGCCCGGTCTTCACCACCTCGGCCATCCCCTCGCGGTGCTCGGCATCTGGCAGCGTCTCGATGAGGTTTGGGTCGGTCACGACCTTCGCCGGCCAGTGGAACGCACCGACGAGGTTCTTACCGGCCTGCAGGTCGATTCCCGTCTTCCCTCCCACCGCGGCGTCCACCTGGCCGACGAGGGTCGTCGGGATGGCCACCCAGTCGACGCCGCGTAGGTAGGTCGCCGCGACGAACCCGGACACGTCGGTCGTGCTTCCCCCACCGAGCGCGACGACGACGCCGTCCCGGTCGAGGCGGAGCTCGGTCCAGAGCCTCTGGGCGACGGCCGCCGTCTTCGCCTCCTCTCCCGCCGGGACCTCGTGCACGGAGCGGACCCGTTGACCGAGCCCGGCCTGCGCGGCCGCGCCGTGGATGCCGGCGACGTGTGCGTCCGAGATAAACGCCACTGCGCCTTCTCGAGGCACGAGCGACCCGATCTGCTCCAAGGCGCCCGAACGGACGTACACGCCGCCAGCGGCCAGGACGACGTCGTCGACGTCGTCCGCGTGCGCGTCCGCGACCTCGTCGTACACCTTTCGACGCCGCTCGTACAGCGCATGGAACTCGCCTTCGTCCTGCGCGAGCGGGCGGTTCTGGGACGAGCTCCGTTGCCAGGCGATCTCGGGATCGACCTCCAGGAGAACGGTGAAGGCGCGCTCGCGGAGCGCACTGCGGATCGACGGAGTCTGTACCGCGCCTCCTCCGAGCGCGATCACGGCCGGCTCAGGGCGATGCAGCGCCGCCTGCGCCTTGCGCTCCTCCTGCACTCGGAAGCCGGGCTCCCCGATCTCGTCGAAGAGGTCCGGGATCGTCCTACCGAGCGCTTGCTCCAACTCTCGGTCGAGATCGATGAAGGGGCGGCCCAGGCGCTCGGCGACAGTTGGACCGAGCGTCGACTTGCCCGCGCCCATGAATCCGATCAGGGCGAGGTGTCGGTCTAGCGCGTTCGGCGGTGCCAGTCGATCCGCTCCAGGTATTGATGATGAGCCGTGACGAAGTCGGCGAGCGCGTCGCCCCCGAACTTCTCACGGGCCGCCCGCGCGAGCTCCCAGGCAACGCACGCCTCCGCGACGACCGCAAGAGCCTCGACGGCCGCGGTGTCGCTCCGTTCGACGAGCGCCTGCCCGGGCTGACGTGTCCGCAGGTCGACCGACGCGAGCGGGCGCATCAGCGTCGGGAGGGGCTTCATTGCCGCACGGACGACGATCTCCTCGCCGTTCGAAACGCCGCCTTCGATCCCGCCGGCTCGATTCGTCTCGCGATAGAGGCCCTGCTCGCCTCGGAGGATCTCGTCGTGTGCCTCGGAACCTCGTGCCTCCGCGAGGGCGAAGCCGGCGCCGATTTCGACACCCTTGACGGCCTGCGTCCCCATCAGGGTCGCAGCCAGCCGCGCGTCGAGCCGGCTGTCCTTGGTCGCGTACGAGCCGAGCCCGGGAGGAACGCCCTTGGCTCGAACTTCGACCAGCCCGCCGATCGTGTCTCGATTGGTGCGCGCTTCGTCGATGCGCCGCTCCAGTTCGGTCGTCAGCACCCCCCCTGCCACGCTGATCTCGATCTCGGCCAGGAGAGCCTTTGCGACCGAGCCTGCCCCGACGATCACGGCGGTGTGGCGCGCGCTCGCCCGCTCGAGGGCGTCCCGGACGTCGCCGAGGCCGTACTTCAACGCCCCGGGGAGGTCGGCGTGCCCGGGCCGTGGGAGCGTCACCTCCTTGATCCCCTTGCCGCTCGGCTCGCTGTCCGGGGGCCACGGGCTCATGCCCCAGCTCCAGTTCTCGTGGTCGCGGTTGCGAACGACGAGTGCAAGCGGTGTCCCGAGCGTGCGGCCGTGCCGCAGTCCAGCGAAGACCTCGACGCGGTCCTGCTCGATCTGCTGCCTGGGACTGCGTCCATACCCCTGTTGCCGGCGACGCAGATCCTGGTCGATCGCGTCTCGCGAGAGGACGAGGCCCGCTGGCAGACCGGTCACGATCGCGACGAGGGCGGGACCGTGCGACTCGCCGGCCGTGACGAGCTCGAGCTCCATCAGGCGGAGCGTACTGCCGTACGCATGACGTCGATCGGCGCCGGCACGCCAGTCCACAGCTCGAAGGCCGCCGCGCCCTGGGCGACGAGCACCTCGAACCCGTCGACGACGCGGGCGCCGGCCCGCTCCGCCTGACGCGCCGTCGCCGTAGGTGGATACGGCAGGTCGACGAGCGTCTGTTCCGACGTGAGCTCGACGAGGACGTCGTCCCGCTCCGAGGTTGCGTTGACGACGACGGCGCAGCCGGCGACGTCGGGTGGCCAGCGGCCGCGCCGCGAGAAACGGGCTGCGTCGGGCAGGGCGCGCGCGAACGCCTCCGCCGCGCCGCCGGCGCCGAGGATGGCGGCATGCCCGTTACCGAGGCCCGCCAGCACCGCCGGGTCGGTCGAGAAGCCCTCGACTCGACCGTCCCGAACGACGAGCGTGTTCACGGAGGGCTCGTCCGTTTCGACGAGCCTGGCAACTGCGAGCTTATGGGGCGTCGTCACGTTTGCGCCCGCGAAGCCGAGCGCGACCAGCCCACGCACCGCGCCCTCCAGTCGCTCGGCAGAGACCGGCAGCGCAACGTACGTCCAGTCGAGCCCGGTCGCGGCGAAGGCCGCGTTCTGCATCAGCGGCGACAGCGACGCGGAGACCGGATCGCCGAGCAATCCGACGAGCCGTGTCTCTCCGGAGATCACGGGCCGTAGCCGTGCGCGTTTGCGTAGCTCTGGAACGCCTGGTAGCTCGCGGTGAAGAAGTGGTGCTTCTTGTCGGGTTTGCGGACGAAATAGAGGTAGTCGGCCTTCGCCGGCCTGGCGGCCGCTTCCATCGAGGGCAAGCCCGGATTCGCAATCGGCGTTGGCGGCAGGCCTCTGTGCTTGCGAGTGTTGTACGGCGAATCGCTCTTGAGCTGGGATTGGAGGATCGACTTCGTCGGAGGAATGTCGAGCCCGTAGCGAAGCGTCGCGTCGATCCCGAGCGGCATGCCGGCATGGAGCCGGTTGTAGATCACCGCCGAGACGAGCGGGCGCTCGTTCGGGACAACGGCTTCCTTCTCGACCATCGAGGCGATGACGAGGACGTCGTACGGCGTCAGGTTCTTACGTCGCGCATAGCGAAGATCGACCTGGTTCCAGTTGTCGCAGAAGGCACTCAGCTGGTCTCGCACCAGCTGCGCGGAGGTTGTTCCCGGGAAGAACTCGTACGTGGCCGGAAAGAGGAACCCTTCGAGCGTCTTCACCTTGCCCTTGAAGCAGACGGGCACGCGCGGGATGCGACTCGCCGCGAGGTACCCCGCCCGGCTCAGGTGCGCGCGCACGTGGCGCTTGCGCTCGGCGATGCGATTGACCGCCTGCGCGCGCGCCGCCATCTGGCGACGCGTGAATCCCTCCGGAAACACGATGTGCAGGGGCTTCGCCACCGCGATCACCGTCTGGACCGGGCCGGTCGGCGTGGATTTCGTCACCGTTCTCAAGAGCAGCGTGCTCGCCACCGTCGAGAGCTCTTGCGCCTGCTTACCGCCGCCGCCAATCGCCGCTACGGCAAGCCAGCCAAGGCCGCCGAGGACGATCAGAAGAATGATCAGAGCAAGCACGCGGCGGAAGGCGAACTGACGCGGACTGGGACGCCGTCGGCGATCGCCTGGCGGAGGTGTCATGTCGGAGCGTTGCTCGCCCACGTCAGGTAGCTCGTGAGGAGGTGCGCGGCCGCGCGGGCGTCCTCGGGCATGTCGGGTGCCGCCTGCTCCGCGAGTGCCGTCGTGAAACGCTCGTCGAACATGACGACGGGCACGTCGGTTACGTCGCGTAACGCCTCGACGAACCGGTCGGTCTCGTCGGCCTGTTCCCCGCGCTCTCCCCGCAGGGTGAGCGGCAGGCCGACGACGACGAGCTCGACCTCCTGCTCGCCGATCACCTTCGCGAGCTGCGCCAGTCCGTTCCCGCTGCCCGCGCGCTCGACCACGCAAAGCGGTCGCGCGATGGTTCCCGTCGGGTCCGAGACGGCCACGCCGGTGCGAGCCCGGCCGTAGTCGAGCGCGAGGACCTTCACTCCAGCGCCGTGAGGATGAGCTCCTTCGCCCGAGCGAGCGCTTCCGGGAGCTTCTCCGGAACCGTTCCGCCGGCCCGGGCCATGGTCGGCCGCCCGCCGCCTCCGCCGCCGACGATCTCGGCCGCGGCCTTGACGACGTCGGACGCGCTCACGCGATCGGCGACCGAGTTGTCGAAGTTCGCCACGAGGTGCACCTTCCCGTTCTCGCGCGTACCGAGCACCACGGCTGCGGGTGCCTCCTTCTGCTTGAACTGGTCGGAGAGGTCGAGGAGTGCATCCGCGCTCAAGCCCTCGACAGCATGGGCGATGACATTGACGCCGCTGACGTTGTCGATCTCGGGCGCGGGCAGGTCGGCCGAGAGTCGCGCCGAGACGGGCTTCTTCGCCTCCTTGCGGGCCCGCTCGAGCTCGCGGCGGAGCTCCTCCGCCTCCCGCAGGCCGGCGTGGAGATAAGCGTATGCCTCACCGGAGGTCACCGCCTCGATACGGCGCGCACCTGCGCCCACGGAGCCCTCCGAGAGGATCGCGAACGGGCCGATCTCGGCGGTCGTGCGCACGTGCGTGCCGCCGCAGAGCTCGCGCGAGTAACCGGGGATCTCGACGACGCGGACGTACTCGCCGTACTTCTCGCCGAACAGCATCATCGCACCCAGCTTTCGCGCTTCGTCGATCGGCGTCACGAAGGCGTGAACCGGCAGGTTCTCGAAGATCTTCTCGTTGACACGCAGTTCGATCTCAGCCCGCTCGTCGGAGGTGAGGGCCTGCGGATGCGTGAAGTCGAAGCGAAGCTTGTCGGGCCGGACCGCCGACCCGGCCTGGCGCACGTGGTCGCCGAGCACGTCCTGCAGAGCCTTGTGCAAGAGGTGGGTCGCGGTGTGGTTGGCCATCGTCGGGAAGCGCACCGCCCAGGGCACGACGACCTTCACGCGGTCACCCGCCGCGAACCCGTCCCCCTCGAACAGGAGCGCCTGATCGTCCTCGAGCCGGTACGCCTCACGTAGCTCGGCGCGGTGGCCGCTGCCGTCGTCGAGCTCGATCCAGCCTGCGTCGGTCACCTGTCCCCCGCCCGCAGGGTAGAAGGGCGACTCCCGCAGCTTGGCAAGGAAGAGGCCTTCGCCAAGCTCTTCGAGCGCGCCGATCTGAGTCAGCACCTCGGTCTTCTCATACCCGACGAAGTCCGACCGGAACCCGGCCCGCTTGGCGAAGTCGACGGCCCGCAGATCGTCCTTGGAGATGGCGGCGCGTGAGCGCTCGCGCTGCCGCTCCATCAGGCGCGTGAACTCTTCCTCGTTCACACCCAGGCCACGCTCGCGCGCAAGCTCCTGAGTCAGCTCGAGCGGGAAGCCGTACGTGTCGTGGAGGCGGAAAGCGTCTTCGCCGGAGATATCACCGCCCCTTTTCGCAACCTCCTCGAAGAGGCGCATTCCACGTGCGAGCGTCTGGCCGAACCGTTCCTCCTCGGCGGTGAGGATGCGGTGGATGTCTGCGCGATGCTGCTCGAGCTCGGGATATGGCTCGCTCATCTGCTCGATCACGACATCGGCCAGGCGGGCGAGGTACGGCGGCTCCAGCCCGAGGCGGCCGCCCTGCTGGACGGCGCGGCGCACGATCCTGCGCATGACGTAGCCGCGCCCCTCGTTCGAGGGCGCGACGCCGTCCGCGGCAAGAAACGTCATCCCGCGGCCGTGGTCGGCAAGGATACGGTGAGCCTTCGTCGCCTCGGGTGAGTCTCCGTACGCAACGCCGCTCTCAGCCGCGATCCAGCGCATGATCTGCTGGAAGCCGTCGGTCTCGTAGACGGAGATCACGTCCTGGAGGATCGCCGCGCCCCGCTCGAGCCCGAGGCCGGTGTCGATGTTCTGCTTCGGGAGAGGCGTGAGCGTGCCGTCGGGGTGCAGCTCGAACTCCATGAAGACGAGGTTCCAGAACTCGAGGAAGCGCTCGCACCTGGTGCACCCGGGCTTGCACTCGTCAGTGCCGCAGCCGTGCTCCTCGCCCCGGTCGTAGTAGAGCTCGGAGTCGGGGCCGCATGGTCCCGGGCCGCCGACAGACCAGAAGTTCTCCGAGCGCGGAAGCGGCGTGATTCGCTCGCGAGGGATCCCAACCCGTTCCCAGGCCGCGATCGCGACCTCGTCCTCACCGAGCTTGAGCTCCGGGTCGCCCGCGAACACGCTCGGCCAGATGTGATCGGGGTCGAGCTTCATGTGCTCGGTGACGAACTCCCAGGCGAGGTCGATCGCACCGTCCTTGAAGTACTGGCCGAACGAGAAGTTCCCCAGCATCTCGTAGAACGTGAGGTGGTGTCCGTCGAGCCCGACCTCGTCGATGTCGTCCGTCCGGAAGCACTTCTGGACCGTCGTCAGCAGAGGCGCCGGCGGCTGCTCGCGCCCCAGGAAGAAGGGCATCAGGGGCTGCATCCCGGCCGACGTCAGCAACGTCGAGCGGTCATCGGCACGCGGGATCAGCGGGGCCGAAGGCATGAATCGATGGCCCTTGCTCTCGAAGAAGGCGCGGAAGCCCGCGCGCAGGTCAGCCGACGTCCGCATGGGCCCCCAGTGTAGGTGCGCGGTCAGGCGCGCTCGGCGATGAAGACCGTGCTGTGGCGACGGACGCGCAAGGGCTTCCCCTGGAGCTCCACCTCGACGAGTGCACTCAAAGCCGCCCAGCTCGCGGCGAACCGCCGGACGGTCGCCTCGTCCATCGGCACCCAGCCGCGCGCGTCGCGCCGCTCGACGGTCCGAAAGTGCTTCCGGAGCAAAGCCGCGCCGTTCTCGCTGCGGAAGGTGAATCGCCTCATCGCGTTGGCCCGGCCGGCGAGGTCCCACAGCTCCTGCAGGTGGTCGCCGGCATTCGTCACCGCGACGAGACGGCCACCGGGCTTCAAGACCCGGGCAAGCTCGGCCAGCCCCCGGTCGAGCTCCTGCACGTGATACAGCATCCACGCCGCCACGGCGACGTCGAACTCACCGTCGGCGAACGGCAGCGTCCGCACGTCCCCGACCAGCGCGTCGATCCCCTTCGAGCGCTGGAGCTCGACCATGCGCGGGGATTGGTCGACAGCGACGACGTCCACCGCGAGCTCGTTGACGATCCGCTCGGCCAGCTCTCCCTCACCGCCGCCGACCTCCAGTACGCGGTGTGGCGCGACTTCCGCCACCGCAGTGAAGGCGAACTCGCGCGGGTCGTCTCCCTCGGCGTTGACGTAGGCCGCCTTGCGCGCCCTGAGCCTCTCTTCCGTCGCGTACTGCTCGCGGACGAACGCCGCGTCGTCGATCCGCTGCGTCACGCCTCGGCGGCCTTCGGCTCGATCTCCTCCTCGGTTCCGATCTCTTCGCGGATCTTGTCGAGCGAGCGACGGATCAGGCGCGACACGTGCATCTGTGAGATTCCGACCTGCGCGGCGATCTGCGACTGCGTCAGCCCCCTGAAGAAGCGGAGATGGAGAATCAGTCGTTCGCGCTCGTCGAGCACGCGGAAGCCAGGTGCGAGCACGGCACGGTCCTCGGAAACCTCGTACTCGTGCTCTTCGCTGCCGATCGACTCCAGCGGATCGAGCTCCTCGCCGTCCTCACTGCCGCCGCCCGTCGAGAGTGACAGCGAGGAGTATGCGCGCCCGGACTCGAGCGCCTCGAGCACCTCTTCTTCCTGGGCGCCGGCGGCCCGCGCGAGCTCGGCGATCGTCGGCGAGTGGCCGAGCTGGACTGTCAGCTGCTCGACGAGCCGCGTGAGCTTGACGTTCAGCTCCTGCAGTCCCCGCGGCACCCTCACCGACCAGCCCTTGTCCCGGAAGTGGCGCTTGATCTCGCCGATGATGTTGGGAGTTGCGTAGGTGGTCAGCTCGACACCGCGTTCGATGTCGAAACGGTCGATCGCCTTGATCAGCCCGATCGCGCCGATCTGGACGAGATCCTCGAGCTGCTCACCGCGGTAGGAGTAACGCCGGGCGAGGGAGCGGACCAGCGACATGTACTGCTCGATCAGCTGCTCTCGCGCGTGGAGGTCTCCGTCCACGTGGTAGCGGCGCAGCAGGACCTTGTCGGACTCCCTCACGCGCCACCGTCCTTCTCTTTCTCTACGCGCTTCGTCAGCTCGACCCACTGACCCTCGTCGCCATCGACGATCTCGACCCGGTCGCAGACCGTCGCCAGAATTCGCCGGAGATCGAGCGCTTCGCCTCCAGCCTGGTCGAGCTCGGCCCGGATCGCCGTGAACGGCCCTATCGAGGCTGTCAGCTCCCGGTCGAGGACACGCACGAGCAGCGTGACGTCGTGTCCGTCGGCCCGCTCGAGCAGCGAGTCGAGCGCGAGCTCGAGGTCCTCCAGATGCTCGATCGTCAGGTCGAGCCGGGCGGCGAGCCCACCCAGTACGAGGTGCGCGACGGGATGAAACGCCACGTCGGCGGGCAGGGTCAGTGTGATTTCGTCTCCGCTCAAGGGCAGGCTCCAGTGCAGGCCACGATAGAACGCAGAACAGGCGGTCGTGGTTGCGCGGCATGTGTGCGCGCGGTCGGCTGAATGCTCGCCACTATGGCTGGATGACCCCCACACCGACGACGGCCTGCTGCTCGTAGAGGACGGCCGCCTGGCCCGGCGCGACGCCGTAGACGGGCCGGTCGAGCTCGAGCCGGAAGCCGTCGGCGGTTGTCTCGACACTCGTGGCCACCGCCTCGGAGCGGTAGCGCAGCTTCGCCTCCGCGCG